>ERZ1026854.36-NODE-36-length-103700-cov-15.864335_pt1 | contig 103700 bp, 88 predicted proteins | sample MGYA00380157_ERZ1026854 | MGnify/ENA primary metagenome ERZ1026854 (study PRJEB33269, sample SAMEA4719793) | human gut metagenome | biome: human-associated habitat; feature: organic feature; material: feces | place: Cameroon | collected 2013-10 ...
AAGTGCTTATATCTCACCCCTAAAGGAGTGGGCTTTACGCACGATCGTAGTAACTTCCAAATGTAGTCGTTTTACGCAACTGTACCTTACTCTGTCAGTGCTGCCTGTGCCAGTACAGCATTACACACCTGTTTAGGATTTGCTATTATGCGCGTACCCAAATTGCTTATAGGTGCTACTACCCAAGTGCATGCGTAGTGTGCATCATCAACTGCAATACACGTATCATCGGTTTTATTTTCAGTTTTTTCCAATTGAACAATTGCCGAAAATTCAGATGTGTGTACAAAAAACTGTCCTTCGCGCACTGCACGTAATCTGTGTGGACATACGTGTACAAGTACGTTACTATACACTTGGCGTGTATGTAGTTTTAACACATCTACTACTATATTACACGTATGCATCAATTCAATAGGATGTATGCACGCTTCAAATGTGCTCATATACATTTCTTTTAATTGTTTTACCTGTTTTAACGAAATCTGTTTATCCAAACCCATTACTTTCTGCATAAACTGCATAACGTTGTCAACATTTACTGTACTTATATTTATTGTGATACTTGTATCTGTAAGTTGTCCTAAACCACTATAAACATTGGCAGCATATAGAACTCTATAGTTTAATGTAACGTCTGCTATGAGCTGCTCGTGCCACTGCTGTATCTGTGCAACTTTATGTTCTAATTGACGTTGTTCTATGTACGCTACAAGCCATGCATACATATACTCTACAACGCCTACATAATTATTAGATACGTCATAACGCAATATATGTTTAACCCCGTCTGCCTGCTCCAACACAATAGACAATTTATTTGCACGTGTTGTTGTCTTACAATGCAACTCAGCATTCGTTGGTGCATCTGACGTACCATACGCTATCATATAAAAAATTGCATTATGTGCCAACATTTCCGTGGTACTTTTAAGAAAATCAAGTACGCTTTGTTTATTCCTTTGCAACTGCTCTAATGTTAAATCATCAAAATACACTGCACACACCCCTACACAATAATCAACTTTACACGGTGATAATAATAACACCGCTATACAACACTTTGTGTCGTCAGCGGTGTTAATAACATTCAGTTTTTAGGCAACAACTGTTTTTATTGTTTTGTGTTTATCGGTGCGTACTCAGCGCGTATTATTGCATGCGTTTTCAGTGTGCGGTATACAGACACGTCTTTACCGTCATAAGTAGCCTCCAATGCTGATGCATCGGCTACTCTACCTCTAATGCAACCGTTCGGAGTGTTACTTGACGGATGCTTTGCACGTTCTGTAAGTGCATCCTGTAACAGTTTCACAACCGCATTGGTTCGTAAACTCTTTCCGTCCTTTGCAAGTACGTCATCAGGTATACCCTCCGGGAACAATATGTTGGTAAGATTATAATAATCAAGCATTGCGCGTACATCCACCGAAATAGCGGGATTATTAGCTTCTGTATGTGCTTTCAGAGTAGCCATTGCCGTATTAAGACGTACGGAAGTGGTTTCCCACTCTGCTATATAGTGCTTTCCATAAGTATTTAACAGCACTCGCATATTATTAGTAAGCAGTATCCGCTTAATAACGCCTGTTTTTGACATGTACGTTACACGCAATACCCCTGTTTGCATTGCTCGCTTATATATATCAAGCTGTGCTTCCATCGTTGCTTGTATTGGTATTTGTAACGGAACAAAATGCTTGAAATACACGGGCATTACTTTACGTCTACTCTGGCATGCTTTTCGTAAATCGTCATAAAGCGTACCTGTCAACGGAGCTTTGTCCATAATAGAATACAAATCTTCATCAGATTGTCTTGCACCCCAAGCAAGTACCAGTGCACGCTTATCTTTTTTCAGTGAAATATTTGTCAAGTCTGGTATATATTGCTCAAATACAGAATACTGGTCCTTCTTCAAACCACTAACACGTGTATTAAAAATCATACGTGCTGCTACTGTATCACGTTTATTTTCATTAGTGTGTACTGTACTCTCAACAGAAACCGATGCACTAACTATAGTTTCCGGATAAAATCCACCGAGGGTTACTTCATCCTTATCAACACGATACATTCCTATACGCATATTTCCTGCATTATAACCGAGTAACCCTGCAGCGTTAATAGCGGTACACATACAATCCGTATTATCTTCGTCATCAGGATAACACTTACCTACTGTATTCCTATCAGCCGTTACGTTCATCTTATGTATTGTACCGTCATCGAGTTTATGTCGCAATGTGTACACATCTGTCCCGACCGTATCTATACTATTCAAATACATACCAAGTACACTACAACATTCTAAGGGGTACAATTTTATTTCTTCCACGTCTGTTAAACTTAATGGTGACTGACGTTTAGTTATCGTGTAAACGGGTCTGTTTCCATTTGTATGATCTGGACGCAAGCACAACACAGAACACTTACTGTCACGCAAATTTTTTATAGACGCAGTATTATACAGGTTTTTCTCCATTGTTTCAATCCAAGTTGCTTGCTCTGTTGGCTTGTCTGTCATGACACACCCATACTTAAACAACTGTGATACTATATTAAGGTTACGTGTCAACAAACATCTTGTCGTCTGTGGTGTACCATCTTTACCTATTTTAGATGTTACGCAATACGCAACACCAGTACAAAGGTACTCATACGCAAACAATGCACCGGTACTTTCAAGTTTTACAAGTGTTTCATTATCAAAGTCATAACCATCTATGGAATTTATGCGTACGCGTGCTTTTGCATTATATAAAGCTCTAATGTAATCAGGCAGTGCCTTGTAATACTGCGTAAGTGTAGGCAAATGTAGTATATCACCTGTTTTACACATTACTGCTGATACATATGCCGGATTTGTCACTTGTTTTGCACCCATCGTGCCAAGTTGCTGTAAAAAATAAGCATTTGTATCCATTAAACGCATATGTTTAATAAATGCATTTGCTTGGTTTATATCTGTTGGTGTCGCTTTTTTATTTTTTAGTATACTATGTGCATTTTGTAACTCTGCTAATACTCCTGGACGCAACGATACCGTTGCACCCACCACGTTCATTATTTTGCGATTATACGCAAATGGCTGTGCATATGTTTGTACTGTACTCATTTAAATCATCCTCTCAACTCGTTCTTTTACGCATCGCCAAGCGATGTCATACCACTTATACTGTGCGTCAGCATTACTTTATTATTCGTTTTTAACGTAGACTCTATAGGACTCTTAATACGTGTTGCATAATCTGGAAAAGTCTTTTTGTCCCCAAGCATCATATCGTGCAAACGAACCAAAAACGTCGTTGAAAACGTATTAACGCTATAATCCAACCAATCCAACAATTCTGCTGCCATTACATCTGCTGTCCTATCTGCAAAATTATTATGTATAGACGTTGCTGTTGTGTTGCATACTGTACTGTATTCGGTTTCAGCCTGTTTTGCGAGTGCGGTCCACTGCTGTACAAGTTCTGCATTTTGTTGTTCGTCATGTGCTACTTTTGCTTTTTGCATATAGTATACATACGCTTCTTTATATTGTTTGAGCTGTGTTGTACGATCCAACAGTTCCTTAACCACATAAATACGTTCTAATACAGTACGATCACTTATATTGCTATTTATGTACCAACGTAAAACTTCCGGAACTTTCTGCAAATCAATGTCTGCATAATTATTTACAAAAGTTGCCGGATTCACAACAGTTATCTGTGTTAAACGCATATCTACAGCACGCATACAATTTCCTGTGCCCAATAATGTTATATCCGGTAACCGTATGTAACCGCGATCCCCTACAATACTACACGATTTTATAATATCGCGTGCTTTATCTGCATCTTGACCATATTTGAGCAACAACTGATAGTTAGTTGTGGTATAAAACTCTCGCAGTTGTAGATTATCTTTCACGAAAGTCAATTTAAGCAAATGTTTCTGTGTCAACAGTTCTAAGCGACGTGCAAGTAACTTTAACCCAAATACAGGTGTTATACGGTACTGCATACTCGTTTCTAAATTAGCTAATGCACCCCTTGGCATTACTATACTGTACGTTCCCGTCTTTTTATTTGGTGCATTAAGTTTAAGATACGGCAATTTTCGACTGCGTATATGTTCGTTACTTAATGCAAGATACGTTTCGTAAGCCTTTTTTGCCGACGTTGTTGCAAGAGACTTGTCTAACGGTAAATAAGGTGTACCTGCACCGCAAACATTACCTGCAGCATCCGTTTCGGGACAATTTGTCAATGATAACTGTGCAAGCAGTTCCACATTTCGCGTTGCGTAAAATTTAGTTACCGTGTCTCCACGAAAAACTTCAACATAACAAATAGCTGCACGCAACATATAATCCGTAAACAACAATTTATTCAATGCGTTTTCTGATTTGTACGCAGTTTTATTACCCTCAAGATACCATTGTGCTTCTGCTACTTCCTGTAAAAAACTGATATTATTATTAAAATAACCGTTGTATCCAAATAAATTTACGACAGACGTATTACGTGCCGGATTGTACAACTCAGCACTATTTATACCACTACTAAGTACTGCACTATTAAACTTACGTTTCGGTGCTACTATACCTATTTTATTTGCAGCATCATCAAAGACAAACTGAGGTATTTTATTTGTAACAAGGCATGGTTTGTAAAACGTGTTTTGCAATGTTTGTAAAAAACCATTATCCACGCACCAATTAGAATAATCTATACGTGTATTACGTGTGTTGTAAAAATCTGTTATATTCTGCATAATCACACCTCTATTACACGTACGTCAGGCAGTGTTTGCTTTAATAATGTTGCTGTCGTCGTATTACGTGTACAATAAAATTTAACATTTACATACGGTAGAGTACGTACGTCTGATTCCGTATTGTCATTAAGATCTTCAATGCCCCACCATGTTTGTATGTCTAACAATCTTGTTAATTCTTCCGCAGTATAATCACCAAACAACTGTACAGCCCTAATATCTGCTTTACTCAGTGCTCGTGGTGCAAACGTCGGCATTTTTCCTTTAATACATAAAACATCAATAGTATTATGTGCAAATGCGTGTGTGTCAACACGTCCTATTTTTGATAGCGTAACCGACTTGTATGCGTGCAACTTACAAAGTACATTTGCACCTATAGTTACATTCGCACCTGGTTCTCCAGTTGTCAATATAACAACATTATTTGACTGTGACGCAAGACAATACACGCACGTAACATTTTTGTATTTTGTATAATTGTATATGCTGTTTCCTATAAAACACCAATATACAGCTATGCCCAAATCTGTTGGTTTAACGTGTTTAATATGCTCAACACTATTAATATTACTATAACTTAGCAATAACGAAATATTCTCTGGCAAATCCTGTACATACAGTAGGCGTTTTTCTTTTAAAAATTGTTGACATGTATTATTTACAGCATTTGGACTTACGCGTTTTACAGTTTCCGGTATTTCAAGTGTACGACTTACTACAGGTGGTACAGCTTTCACACCATAAAACGTATCGCCTTGTATATCTAAAACTTCTTTGATCGTTGTATTATTACGTACAGGAAAACTACCACTATACGCACGTATATACGCTATATTACTCGGCTGTTTGTGTCCTAACACAACAGCCGTCACACGTTGTTGCTGCTTAAACCGTTCTGCATGTTGTAGCAACTGTTGTTCTGTTACACGTAATACGCGTTTCTGTACGACATCGTATATTGTATAGACTATACCTCCTACTGCGAATGTCTTATACAATATTACTGCTGTATACTCATTAAGCATCTTACCATGCATATCACAAAACGGTAACATATTTACTGTACCCGCAGGCAATTTCAAACTTAAACCTGTGTCATTGTCCTGTTCAACAATTTCAAAAGCACACTCTTCTTTATAACTGTTGTACGCTAAGTCCAGTTGCCCCAAACTTACTACAGTACACTTATCTGTTGTATCATCATACAATCCAAAATAAGCTGTTTCATCGGTTATTGCTTGCTGTATTGTTTTAGCATCAGCCATATTTATAACGGAAACTACATATAGCATATCATACACCCTTTCATTATGTGGCTACCATAGAGTAGGCAGCAGACAAACAGGTAGTGGCAAAATGATCGTAATATGTATGAAAAATTTCTGGTGCTGGTATTACCTTATTCAATACCCACAATTCCTTATTTGCACCCACAACGGTCTTGTACGCCGGTTTTTGTAGGACTAACGTACAAAACATACCATTATCCGCACGCACAAATGTTTTACCATTAAAGTAAGCATCCGCAGTTACGAAACGCATATTTTGCGTAACTTCCTGATATACAGGCACGTGTTCGTGTACAAGTGCATATATACATGCATACAACTCTATACCTCTACGTTGTGCTTCCATTTCCACAGGTACAAACATCTTGGTTTGCGGATTTAAATAGTAGAAACGTGCTATATTATATTGTGCATCAACGCCAATCGTAATTCTTACATTATATATACCTGTGTTCTTTAACGGTGTACAACTTACACGGACACAGACCGTACCATTTGCATCTCGTTTTACTTCATATTGTTTAGGACTGCTCATGTTCAACACACCCTTTATCTACGTATTTATTGCTTATGCTTATAACAGTTTCATGTCTGAACCTTACACATTTCATGTCAAAAACACGCTTAAAAATAACCGTTCTGTTTGTACAGAACGGTTGGTTTTTATGTATAAGTGCGAAAAAGTGCACGTGAGTTGGCATTAATGTCAAAAACAGCATCCAACTTAAACTCAGGCATTGTTGACACCGGTATGCTTACTTCTGCTGTATTATATGTAAAAACCAGCAAACCGTTATTCGCATATAACAATTTAGCTGTATTATCCTCTTTCATCAGTGTTTGTAAAAACAAACCAGCGTTATTACTCTGTACATCTTTTACCTCGGTAATCAGATTTTTTGTATCCAATGCACTAAAACTTCGCATTATTTGTTGTAAATGCCCGTTATAATATAGTGGCGTATTGTTCAAACAAGCATATGTTAATGCAGGCAACTGCTTCATATCCACACCTACATAAAACAAATCACGTTCGTTAGCCGTATATTTTAACTCTGGATTATCTATATATGTTAATAGCGTTTCATTTACTGCATGTATAAGCTCCCCGCGTGGGTCATAGACTCCTATTGCTTTACCATTCTTAGTGCTTGTAAAGTATGGTACAAATATAGGTACAAGATATTGTGGTATTTTCACGTCATTCCACGTAACTGCCGTTTTTAACTGTGTGTACACACTATTAATATCAGGACTAAATAATGCATACCATACAGCATACGCATACAAATACTCTAACTGTTCAGAAGCATCAGCGTCCGGCATTGCCATTGCTATATCAGTCAATAAATACGTATCGTATGTACTCTGTACTTCATTATCAACATTGTTTTGTGCTTGCTTAAATCGCTCTAATGCCGTATACGCCAACAAAATTTGTGCCGGCGTACAACTGATTTCACCTGTGTAACGTGTGAAAAAACGACTGTATAAACGGTCACCTAACAGTTCCAGACAACAATCAGCAATAGAATTTGCATCAGTTAACATCAGTGCGTTCCATTTCGCATTATATTTGTACTCTGCACTTATACGCAGTTCTTTCAAAAACTGCATACATGCAGTTAGCTTTGTACTGTTACGTATCTTCTTAACTTGACTATTGTAGTAATCAAGACCGTTTGCCGTTAAAAAATTAAGCAAAAATATACGCCCACCCTTCCACTGCTCGTGCTATATTACACATTTTGTTATCTAACACAAGCAAATACTGTCTTACGTGCGGTGCAACCGTACGTACAAGCGTGTCCATACATGCATCCTGCATGGACACTTGCGTCATTATGTTACGTAACGTTACTGCATCAATTGTTTGCTTCACAACAAACTTACTGTTCTCGTCATACACCGCATATTCACATGCTACAGTACTATATAATAATGATATACAGCCTACGGGACGCATGTGTGTCATACAATCTAACAACAAACATTCTGCACCTACTTGTGTCAGTGTTCCTTTAAGATCAGATACGTAATACTGCCCGTTATCCAGTGCATACCTTTTATTTGTCGTCCAATCGCGTGTGTAATACATATACAACCCCTTATGCCTTATACAGTTTACATTTTAGTATCTGAAACATTTGTGACTAAAGTTGCGAATTTACTCTTCTGTAGTCTTAAATTTCTATGTATGCGTAATTTCGCGGTTTATAGGCGGTGTCCACAAATTTACCCATAAACCCGCAGTCAGCCGTCTTTCCTGCAGCAGCAAGTATCGCTTTGTCATTATGCATTAAACGCAGATGCCGTAGCGTAATTTGACGGACGCGCTCACGTGTGAGGTCATGCTTGTCTGCAATTTCCTGTAACGTGTATTCCCTATTATATACTCCAAGCCCTAAACGCATAAACAATATATCGCGTGTTTTTTCCGGCTGCTTGGAAATATACTGTTCAACCGCATGTAATAACATACCTTGCGTTGCATCATCTTCAATATTTGTGTTATCAGCTATAAATTCTCCAATTGCCGTGGATTTATTTACATCTGCACTAATTGGTGCATCCAATGATACTGTCTGTGTGTCATAATTGGAAAGTTCACGCAGAAACTCACAAGTGATACCAGTCTCATCCGAAATAGCCTGTATTGTGGGTTCTATTCCTGCATCTGACAGCAAGGTTTTAATATATGATATACGATTTAATAGACTTCTCATGTGTACAGGCGTAGTTACATTACCAACAGATGTTATATAACGATATATACGTTGACGTACCCAATAATAAACATATGTACTAAACGTCACATTCTTTGTACAATCAAAACGTTCAATCGCTGTTATCATCCCCATAACGCCTACCTGTACAAGATCGTCATAGTCTACACTTGCATTATTATAAATCATGGTATCAAAATGATATACACGTATAATTGAATGTATAAGGTTTATATTACTGTAAACTACACGGTCGCGACATTTACGATCACCCGTTTTTTGGTATTTCGCAATACATGATAACAATTCGTCTTTTGACATTATAGGATAGATATTATGTATTGCTGTTAATGGCGTTTCAACAATTTCAGGGTATACCTCGCTGGTTTGCGCGTTTTTGTCAACAACGTTCTCGCCATCTGCATCGTATGTATCAGAATATGTGTCTGTACTATTGTCAACATCAGCATCAACATCAACCATAGCATAAGTATCGCCATACGGTATGTTGTTTTCTGCATCAGCAGCGTAAATTTCCGAATTTTCGTAATCATCTTTATAGTCTGTTACTGGCATATAATTTTTACATGTTTGTATCATAAGTGCTAATCACCTCTTGCAGAATTACTTAACAGAGACGATTAGATTTGTCAATAGTCATTTGTTACAAAGTATCTGCGTTTATTTTGTACTGTTTGACAGAATGTGCAAAAATAACACATCCTGTCAAATTTTATTCATTATCTACACAGCTTATTGGTACTTGTTCCGTTGCATAGTACGCTTCGGCATCCAGTGCTGTGTTCGTACTTGAAAGATTACTGAATGCCAAGTTTTTTACAACACCATCAATATTAACCACAGTCTCTTGTGGTGTAAAGCAGTAATGAAACTCTCTGCCATCTGCTTGTTTAAATGCTGTTGTACGCTGCCAACAATACCACAACTCTTTGATCTCCTGCGTGAAGTCCGTGGATAGTTTACTACACACAATACGCATGTCTGTTGTATTTGTTATACGCTCTGTCGGCATCGTTGTTAAATATACCGTACCGCCGTTCTGCAATGTTATACAGTAACTTGCATAATATGCTTGCGAACGACGTGCTCTAGCTGATAATACCAACGATACAGGGTGTGCTGTATACAAAACTGTTTGTGGTACTGCGTAATAATAAAGATTGTTCTTATATGTAAGATATGCAAATGCTTTGTCGGTTACATTATAACGTTCTTTTTCACCATTTGCATCTGTCTTGCCTGTATAGTTAGGTAAGTGTATGTTTACTGTGGTAGCTATTACACAACTATTACGCGGTACTGTTATGTGTTGCATCATGGGCTTCCCATCTGAATCCAACAACGGCTTACCCGTCTTATCCAGACGTACACGATCATAGTTATCATTTGTCGCACAAACTTCTACATAATGTTCATTTAATACGCTAAAATAATCCTCACTAACTTCGTGTACCAGTGCATACCGTTGTCCCGGGTTCTCTATAGCAAACACCGAGCGACTTAGCACACTCTGTGGTATCGGTAAATTTTCTACGGCAAAGGCGCGATTATTTGCCATATACGCCTTGCGGTAGTTCATCATGTTTTTAAATTCACGCACAAATTTGCGTTCAACTTCGTCTGATACACTTACGTTATACATAATAACACAACCTTTACTTTATAAACAAATCAACGCTGTGCAAAATGTATACCATACGGGGCCGCTTCAATTTGCAACAAATCTGTGCGTATAGGTTTCGGCATCACAAAGCCACGCTCACTTATCGGTGGTACTTCTCGCAAACATATACCACCATAGATATACTTCATAGCATCAACTTGTTCTGTTTTAAAATAACGTTCCAACACAGGACGCATTACGGTATCAAAATCAACACCGTACCTAAAAATAGTCGCCGTGTCAATGCCGTCTGCTTTGAGTGTCTGCATAAGTTCTGCAAATGTCTTTTTCCCGTAACCCTTTACTGCAGCACCTATGTTATCACTCTTGTCCCCTTTTATTAGCTTATAAAGCAATACCGTGTTATATGTCAAACCATATTCCTTATATTCGGATGCATAACTACAATATGTTTCCATTGAACGCGGTGTCACCTGATAATACCCTGAAATACTTGGACAACCTTGTTCGTTATACTGACGTTTTGCCTGTATGTATAACGAAACCTGCTCGTCTACTAATGGTAACATATCTCGATCAACAGTTACTATATCAATAGGATCCGTGATTCCTTTTGATTTCAGCATCTTTACAATTGTATAAATCCAATCGTCAGCTTCATACCCTGCACGTCTGTAGCAGGATACGCCCGCCTTGGTTAAACAATCAATAGTGATGTTAGCACCTTTTAATGCGTTGGAAAATAATGGCTTTCGACCGCCCTTGTATTCTGTACCACCAGCCGAAAAATATTCTTTACGCCAAGAACTTCCGCCCTCAAGACATACTGCTACTGCATAAGCTCCGTTGCCACCACAACGCACTATATGTTTCATTGTGTAATTTGGTACTGTAGTTTCGATAGTTTCTACACTACCGCCAATATTTACTGTATGCGTTAGTGGCGGTGCACCATTTATATACTTATGTACAAGTGGCATATAATCTATAATAACATATCTCATGCTGATATACCTCCAATAATTAACCAAGTTTAGCCATGCTTGTTACAAGCTTTGCAAAACTATTTGCGGGATTTGTTGTTGCACCACTACTATTTGTACTTTGTACGTGTGCAGCATTCGTTGCATCGTTTACTGTAGTGCGTGCTTGAGCTTGCATCTGCGTCTGTACAGGTACAGGCTGCACAGGTACAGGCTGCACAGGTACAGGCTGCACAGGTGCTGGTTGTACAGGTACTACGGTTGGTTGTACAGGTATATGCTGTACAGGTGTTGTTTGCATAGGTGTTGTATGTACTGTTACTTGCTGTGCCTGTACATTCTCTAAGTTATTCATACGATTAGATAAATTACCGACTTGTGCTGCTATTTCCTGCAACATACTCATTACAGCATCAGTTCCTGTACTCTGACCTGTTGTTTGTCCACTGGTATTAGCTGTATTACTTGCATAGACCCCATCATTCGCATCTTGTATATCATCTGCCATCATATTAGCAAGCATACGTGTGTTACTATGTGCACGTGCAACTTTATCTACCTGCTTTGCCAACAAGTCTATATCTGTGAACCCCATAGACTGTTGGGCTATTATGTCCCTGACAGTCTGACTTGTATAGTATGCTTGCAACAACTGCTGTATTAACGCGGTTAGGCTGCGGTCAGCTCGTGCCGGTGCTATTAAGGTCTCAAACATATCGTCACGTTCAAATTTTAACTGTATCGGTATTCTGATATAATCATTGAACGCTGGGTTATATTCATCCAACACAGCTTACATGCACCGCCCTTTCATGTTAAATTTTCAAGGCGCAATGGTGCACCTTTATTTACAAATGTAGTATTGTATCGTGCCACAATAGTATCAAGTAAACTTTTTAGTGTCCCCGGTACATACTCCGTAAGTACTAATTTAAGTCGCTGCACCGGCAGTGTACTTAATTGCCAATACAGATTCAATAGACTATCGGGGTCTGCTTTACCTATTAAATACGCCGGTCGTGTTTGTGATAATAACATTGCTGTATATTGTACAGCAAATGAACTTACGCAACCTAATAAAATATAAATAGGCTTGCCGTTTGCATACGCTTTTACCCGTGTTATAACATCTTGCCAATTCACCGATAGTAACTGTACATCGTACATGTGCTCAGATGCTATAATCTGTGTTTTACCTCTACTTACAACCAAATCACTTACAGAGGCACCATTTACAAGTGATATTACACCTTTTGTCGCAGGCAACTTTAAGCGTGCGGATAAACTGCGATTACCGCTAAAATCTAACACAACTGCATTTAGTTTACCATCAGTGATCGTGCTGCGTATGTTATCATACACACCACTGGTATCGTTTGCAAAACATACCACTTGTACGTCTGTCGTTTCTATTGCTGGTGTCGTTTCTATCGGTACACATGTACCTGTATGTGGATTGTACTTGTTTATAATCTCCGATAATGCACTTGCTGTACGCTCCGACTCATATTGTTCAATAATGTTTGCATACTGTTCTTTATCAGCTTCAAACTGCCGGCGTTCCATTTCAAGTGTTGCAGTCAATTCATCTGCCCTACTTTTATTTTCGTCAGATTCACCTTTAAGTACGTCTATCGTATACGATAGTGTATCTACTTGTTCTTGTAGGGTTGCTACATCGGTGTTTTGCTTATATAGAGATAACTCCTCAGTAACATTCTTTAACTGTAATGCAAGATCTTCATACGCACTGTTTTTCTGTAGTACTGTTTGTTGTAATTCGGTTACTTCGTTTTCCAATACATCTGTATTTTCATTGCTTGTCTGTAACTCGAACTCTAACTGCTGTACATTTGCGTTCAACTGTGCGTTTTCGTTTTGCAAATTGCCTATATCTGTATTTAACGCCTGTGCTTCTGCTAATAGACGTGCATTATCAGTTTCAAGCTGCTTGATACGTGCATGCAACGACTCTTGTGTACTATTTTGTAGTGTATTTACCACCGCATCCGGAGCAGGAATGCTTGTATTCGGGGTGTCTTCTACAACCTGCGCCGGCTTTGCTGTCTTACGTACAACTTGCCGCCGTTGCTTTTTTTGTGTACTTATTGTTGCCGTAGGTACGTCCACGCTTGTTGTTGCTTGTGCAGGTTTCGTTATAACTGCACCCTGTAAATGCTGTATAAGCACCGTTACATTTTCACAAACGCTTAATTTGTTTGCATACTCTGCCGGTATAAGTGACGCATATTCAGATGTTATACATATTTCACTACACTTTTTCAGCATTTTCGTACGCTTTAACATCTTTATATCACGCTGTGTAGGCTTTATAACATATTCAATTGCACCGTTATGCGGCAAATTTGTTGCTTCAATAGCACCATAACCACATATCAAAACCACAGTGTGGACACCCTTTCATTGTTTATGTTTATAGACATACCGCGTTATGCCTGCTGTGCACAGAAAAACATGCGCAGTCCTTCTATATTTAACTTTCGCGGGTCTACTGCAGATACATCAACCATTGAAATTGTATTTGTAAGACTACACAAATACTGTATTAAAATATCCGCAAGTTTCGGTGAAACCACATTACCATCCCTTACTGTAGGTAATGCACCGCCACCCACGACCAGTAATCCCTTTAAAGCATGTGGCTCAAGACTGTGACGCTCTATGTACTCTATAAGATAATTGTACAGTTCCTGCGAAAACTCGTCTTTAACTTGATTTAACTCTTCGGTGGCATCGTGCACAGTGTTACCCTGTACAAACGTACCTGTCTGCAAAATGCTACGCATATCTGCATCAGACAACCTATAGCCATAAATACCTTCAAGACGCTGCCGACAAGCCGACTCTACATTACGCCCACCCTTATGTAAAGTATCTTTGGATAATAATACAAGATCCCCATCTTTCATCTGCACTATATCCGTAGTACCTGCACCTATATCAAGTACAAGCAAGTCACCCGTAACAAACTGTGCGTTCTCCGGACGAAGTACGCAGTTTCCTGCTTCATCGATCATGTAAACTGCTGCCATATACGCTGCTGCACCTTCGGGTACGATTATTACATTCTCAATCGTTATATCCTTTTCAAATGCTGTTGGTGTAAGTGCTGTAAGGTGCTTTACAGCCATAATCTTTTGCTTAAATGCAGATGCATCCATATTATGCTCTGCTGCAGGTAACAATAGACCTATACAGAATGTCACATCAAGATCATTTACGCTACAGTTTTTATAACGTGCTACAAGTAAAAGTGCATATATAAGCACCAAATTTGTTGTGTACATTGTGACTGCCTGATTCATTTTCTTTTGCAACGAATTGGGACGCGTTGCCTGCGTTGCACGTTCACGTTCTACATACACACCCTGTGCAAATGTATTATCGCCTACTTTAAACGACATACTTTCACTGTTTATGTATTCCTGTGGCATCGGCTGCGTCATCTTTACATACTGATTCGCCAAGGTTTTATACCATACATGATTACCGTGCAAAACATAGAAACGTGTTTCACTATTTCCATAATCTATAAGTACTGAAATTTTTTCGCTCATTATTGCACCCTCCTATATAATGTGCTAATTTTGCTGTCCATAAATAATACAAGACACAGTTTTTACATAACCTTTTGCTATGTGTAATCTGTGTCTTGCGAGTTTAATGTCTGTTATTAAAAATTTCGTGTCAATGTACTGGGTGTTCAAATATATCCACACGTTTCAAACTGGCTATTATATCCGCATTATCGTTATGGTTTCCTACATTGTTTTGTGTTTGTTGTATATTATACGGTGCAGAAACTACTTCACATCTACCTGACTTCAACTGTTTGTTATCAAATATTTGCTTTATACGTGTATCACTACGTTTAGCCAGCTTATTAATCTGTGCATCCACAACTGAGTCTACCATTGAGTCAACATCGGCTTCATACCCTGAAAAAATATCATTCATATACAATATATATGGTAATTTACAACCATATAGCGGTATATTTGTATATATAACTATATGTTCAAAAGTATCAAGCTGCTGTAACTTATTTAACTGATTTACGGCATCCAATGGGCGTGTCGTTGTGCACCCTTGCAAAACATACAGTAAAGTAACTCCATCAGACTTCTCGGTATACACCGCTTCATCTAACAAATGTTCTCCTCGAAAAAAAATTTTAGCCGGACGCAAGCCGTGGACTTCTACAAGATAACGTGCCGGTTGCAGTCCATCTGAAAATAAATACAATTGCATCGTATCACCCCGTTATATTATGGTACTACAGCGTAATAAGTTGTATACGCATATAGTGGATTACCCGTTAACCCTGACAACTGTGCACTATTCGTTGTCGGTGTCTGCGCATCATCTATAGTAACTTGAAAAAAATCGGTATTTGATGTTACGTTTTCGCGGGCATATAAGCTGTATAATTTGCGTGCAAAATCTGTTTTATACGGTACGATTATATCTGCGTAAAATGTTACGCGTGCTACCACACAATAATGAGGCTGTGTTACATCTATACCCAATTCCGTAAGCCAATCACTATATGTGGCATCTGTATGTGCACCTGCGCGATCTATTACCGCCAAACGCACAAGCTGTGCATTGTTTTCATCGCACATATCCACCACTTTGTACTCAATTACAGGTCGTATATAGCGTTCTGTACTTGCTTGTGTTACACCACCAGTATAACCGCCGCCATTCTCATTACCAGCTATACACTGCCCTTTCACAAACCCAAATGTACCGTTATTTATGATATTATACGTTTGTACCGTACTTGTGATATCAGCGGTTGTTACATAATCCGTACCACTTGCAAACGCCTCTGGTACACCGCATCCTTGTGTCAAATCCCCGGTTAATGCATACTGTGATCGCATCAATACATCCATATTACTTACAAAAGCGGTTTCCAACAAATTAGTATCCATATACGTAATACCAACATTCGTTGGGGCTAAATAATATGTATATATCTTACTCTGTGAATCGGCATACGTCTTTTTGATGCTTTTAGTACCCAACCAATCATTACCGAAACGCGTAATAGACATTGTGTAGCCAGTAGAATTTAAGATGTTACCTATATCACTCTTAGTATTAGGTATTAAATTATAGTTAGGGTCCAACAAACCCATACGCAAAAACACCGGCATGCTGTAGTCCCCGATATCTTGGGTTACCTGCTTAATCTGCTCAATATACTCTGTTGTGTTAAATAAGCTATTAGCACCATACATACACTTATACAGCGTCTCTTTATCTTCTGTTCCGTACACTACTTTAAACAGATTCTGCTTGTTGTATGTCTTTACATCACCATCAGCCGTATATATTGTTGTTATTCCGTTTTCGTTATATATTTCGCCGGTCGCTCCATTATTAAACATCTCGTCTGACGCAACCACTTGTTTCAGTGCCATCTCTGCAGCGGTCGCAACCGTACGTTGCACAGACGTTGCCACGCGATCTATATAAACTAAGTCTACTAACAGTATCGAACACCAATATAATACTATTAATACACTGACAGTTATAACAATGTGTCGTAGTTTCATTCGTGCAACCTCATTTCAAATAGCGTAAACACGGGGCTACAAAGTCAAAATGTGTGCCTTCAGCAGTAGTGCTCACCCACTGCATACTGTCAGCTCCTGTTCCTCTGGGTAACATAAACGTCCATGTAACATCAAAATATAACTGTACTGTGCGAAAATCACCATAAGCACCTACCACATCCTCGTGACTTTCTACTGTATACGCATCATTATCGTCATAAGTAAGTTTTATCAAATCACTTATGCTTCCATCAGCGTTTTTCACGGATATACCATTAAATCTATATATGCCATTCGATCTTTCGGCAATATCTTGAAGTTGTGCCGCAAAACCTACAAGTACGTCTTCTGCCCCTGTAGTATCCACATAGCTATACGCGTATAATGTATTATTGCGTGATATTTCTGCTTGTATATTCTCGCCAATAGTCTTTACCTGTCCATAAGTGTAAAAAATCAATACTGCCGAACCTACAAATATAATTGCTGTCGCCAACAAAACAGTACCAAACAACACTTTTAACACAAATGCTATGGATTCTCTTACCGACATATTACTTAACACCTACCTTTTTCTTAACCAAATGTTTTATGCTTGTGGTGAGTGCATATCTTGTACGCTTACTGCATCACACGTATTCCAAACAACTGCGGTTCTATTACCGTAAGCATAACCATAATTATCGGTTTTTTCAATCAATAAATTACTGTACGCCGTACTTACGCCACTCCAGATATTTTCCTTTAAAACAGATCGCCCGCCCACACCATCTGTACCAACAACTAATGTCCACACAATAATAGATATGCCAAGCACTACAACTATTTTCAATGCGTACGCCACTAAATTTGCTACAAAATTGTTAGTCACTTACAACACCCCATTACGAATACAAAAGAAAATGTGCAGCAGGATTTAGCCTGCTGCACACCTGCTGTCTAAGCTTACCAGTTAATCGTAGTACCGGTTGCAGTATCAACGCTACTTGCATCAAAGATATCGCCACCGTGACCGCCTGTGATACTCTTCCAGAAATCATTTACGTAGTTACCAATACCACTAAATACATCTGATATCAAATTTGTCTGAAAAATTATATTATACAATACAATACCCAGACCTACTACTATAATGATACCCAGAACCCACATAATCGCCTTTTTTACGTCCATAACTAACCACTCCTTAAAGTGTATAATTTTACTCGGGCTAAAACGCTCTAATATTCTTGCTAAAATATCTGCATTTTTTGTTCAATGTCTGCCAAATGTACTTTGTCAACTGCATACAGTCACATATCTGTATTTTAGTATTTTAGTATGTTACAATGCCAATACACGCGTTACCAAAACTACACCGACAACTTCAAACAAAATCACCCAAACAGCGTAAATAGCATACTGTGCTTTTTCTGCACGTGCTTTTGCATCACGTTCTGCCACTAATTTCGTGTGTTGTAACAAATCCAGTTTAAACTGCAATAGCTTGTCTGCCATATCCGCACCACGCAGTGCCTGCGTTGCTACATTACAAAAATTTACAACGGTTGCCGTACGATACAATTCACGCATACGCAATAATGCTACCGTTTCATCTGATACAACACTTATATTTGTTACAAGTGTAGATACAAACTTTCGTATATCCTTATGCTCATCCGGACGCATTGTCAAATCACATATTTTTAAGTAATCTGTCAACACGCCACTAATATGTGCATTCGTGCCTTTTACCAACTTACAATACAACAACAAATATACATCAGCAAAATCATTATCAATATTGGTATCTTGTTGCTTTATCAGCATATCACAAATATATGTAAAAACACCTTGCGCACTAATACCTAACACAAGCAAAATCGTAAATATTAAACTACCATTCAACACTAAGCCTGCTACTGCTATAGCTATACTAACAAACTGTACTAAGCGAAACAGTCCGATAAGCTCTGTTGCTGTAATTGTACGTCCTATAGTCTCAATTGGTGGAAATAAACGTGCTATACGGTAATCCCAATCGTATAATGCCCTCTGTGATACACCCGTACCTATTTTATTGGCAAATTCGCGACACATGGCAAGACGTTTTATTAATTTATTACGTGCCTCTTGTTCCTGTTTGTATTGTTTCTGCTCTTTTCTTAATTTTTTCTCTGATGCTGTACCACCAATATGTTGCGTTTTACACACATACAATACGGTGACAATCAGTATTATACCTACAACTATATTACGTACAAGCAAATAGTCTACGGCATGTGCTGCATGTTCAGCCACAACCTCCATCATACCACCGCCTTATAATCTTTGATTCTTTAGAGCTGATAACTTCGCCAATGACCATGCTATTATAAATACGTCACCTATAATCATTACGCGGCCATAAATACTTTTGGCAAAAAAACCCATGATATTTGCATCCGTCAAACTCATTATAAATGCAGATACAAGCACTATAGTCAAGCAAAGGAAAAACGCAAGCTTGACCTGCCCAAATATTATGTTGTTTTGTTCACGTAGATGTCGCTTGTGTGCATTTGTGTCTATTACCGCAGAGAACACGTCAAGTGTATCTTTATCCGCAGTCTGTTCATAAATAATAGCTTTTGTTGCGAAATCCGTAAAAGTAGGTCCAAGTTCAGATTCCAATTGCCGCATTGCTTGCTCAAATGACCAACCATTTTGCGACACATTTTCCACAAACCTCTGAAAATACACTGCTATTTCAGGACTTATAGCGGTATCTTTATAACGTACTATTGCGTTATATACACCATCACGTATATCAGAAACCAACAAATCTTCAACATCCATAATAAGTGCTTCACGATGTTCAATCTTACTACCAGCCATAACCGTAAATATAATATAAACAACATACGCTACGGCTATAAATGCAAGTGGAAACAGTGTACCAAAATCAAATAATATTGAAAGCATTAACGTTATTAATAACGCTGTAATTGCAAGAAACGCCAACAAACCAAAAGCTGTTACGCCATCCTTATATAAATCCATATTTACAATCAAGTCGTCGAGCTTATTTACTATCTTACCTGTACGACTTTCTTTTTTTATAGCTGTCAACTGGTGCATCTTACGGTTTACTTCAGAAGCTGTACGTGATGTCATGCGTACTACAAACTCTTGCAATTTCTGTAGTAAATGCGTTAATCCACGTAATATTGACACATTATAATGTAAAAATAATATACAAAATAAGAGTGTAGCTGTTACACAAAGTAAATCTGTGACTACTGCTGGTACATAGTAATCAAGATGCTCGTGTAATGCTTGCATAAAACTTGAATTACCCATTATTATCACCTGCTGTATAATTTGCCGGTAAATCATATTCCGGAAGTTCGTCATCTTCGTACATATCAGCAACGGTTAGAAACTCAACATATTCTTCGTCTGGAACAAGTGCGTCTACAAGACCTTGTTTTAAACGCTGACTAATTGGATTTCTTTGTACATAACGTCCGCAAAGGTGCCCTTGTCCGTTTTTATCACGTTTTACACCGGCAGTTTCAAATGTAACAATAGGTCGCAGTGTTATCTTTCCAGTATCTGCATCAAGCAAAACCTCTGTGATTTCTGAAATCTTACGTTCACAGAAATCTGCCTTATCATCCTCCCATTTTTTCTGAACAACAATTATGTTAGCTACTTCTGCCCAAGACGTTCGCATACTCGATTCTGGTACATGATTATACTTACCAAGTGCGTCCGCACCTCTTGCAATAGCACCTTTAGCACTATCAGCGTGGAATGTACCTAATAAACGGATTGACTGTCTACCTGCTGACGCTAAATCTGCAAACTCATCTGGATGTCTTACTTCTCCAAGAATCAACACATCAGGTGTGTTACGTAATACCGTAGCAAGTAAATTACCTACTGTTCCGTTGGTTTTGCTTTTATTATCAACACCTTCGAGATTATCTTGTGCTTCCCAGTGTATTACATTTCGCTTATTTCGTCCATATTCATCACGATCAAAAAACGTAATTTCTGTAGGATTTTGTATAAGTATCATTGCTTGATTACGCGGAATTGATTGTGCTACCGCTTGTAAAAGTGTTGTCTTACCTGACCCTGTTTCACCTACAAAAAACACGTTCAATTTAACTCTACCTAATAACGATAACAACCTTGCAAGGCGCTTTGTTATTGTTTTACTCCTAACAAGGTCATTCAATGTAATACGATGTTCAGGAAACTTACGTATAGTCACTGTTGTTATCGGCGGTGCATTTACACCTTTCTCACGTGCATTTAATGAGTTGTGTACAGCGTTTAAACGATACTGTTGTCTTGCTGTTTTTGCATTCAATATTGGTGCACCTACAGTAAAGTTCGGTGCATTACCTGTACCATCATCGCATATACGTATAACAAAGCGCTCAACCGCCTCGTTATCCGGAAAGCGTATCGGGTTTCCTTGTTTATCTGTACAATAGTGCTTTACACCGTGTTCAAATACGAAAATGGTGTCTTTATCTCTTATCTGTATTTCATCTATGTTCGGGTCATCCAATGCATCACGTAATACACCTTCACCACGAAACGTATTTATCAAATAAGTTATTACCTGTTCGGCATTTAATTCCCCCTGCTCCGTTAAAAACCCTTCTACACGTACAATGTGTTCAAGCACAAACGAACGTACACGGGCATCACGTTCCTGGTTTTTACGTTCGGCTGACCACGTACCGTTACTATATTCTTTTGGTAAATGTGCTGTTACATATTTTTCACAATTATCCATGTACTCGCGTATAGATATTGCGGATTCCGCAGCATTTGTTTCGGAAACTTTAAACGTAGACTGTATATAAAACAAATCATTTGCTGAGAGCATTTACATCAATCCTTTTTACTGTGTGTTTCGTTGCATAGGTTTTCGTAACGCAGGTTTGCGTATCTGTTTCGTGCCTGTATACTGTGTTTCGTTTACATCAACATCTTCCACTGGCATCGACTGTTTTTCTTGTACAGATCCTGCTGCTTGTACAGGTACTTGCGGTGTATCAATTACATCGGTTACAAGTGTATTATCTGTTATTTTACGCTTATTTTTATCCGTAACCTCAAGAATATCTTGTAATACTGTTGTTAACGCTGTGTTTGCTTGTGTCACGTCTGCATTCGTTGTAGCCGCACCCCAAATACGCTCACCCATAAGGTTCAATTTTAGTAATTCAGGTGAGTACGGTATTTGCGTTAGTATTTTAAACCCTGTATCAGACAGTATTTTCAGCATTTTACTATCAAATGTTCCACCTACAGACTTATTTAAAATACACGTACGTAATTTATACGCAGGTACTGCCTGCGTTACTGCTGTATTTATAGATGTTACGAATCCGCTCTGACACGCAAGATCTGGTGTAACTATACTATAAATACGATTACACTGTATTGCTGTATAAGCACTTACATTTGTTGTTTCATCACTCAAATCAACAAGGATAATATCAAACACATTTTTTAATGCTGCCATGAGCGTATCTACCAATGCACGACAATCACGTGTTGACAGCATATCATTCAACGTCCGCTGATAAAATCCTATATATTTAACACCACGCAACTTTGTATCGCAAACAACCTCAGATAAATTACCACTATAATCAAACCAATCACGTGCAGGTAAATCCTGTGTAACTAATAGTGTCTGTAGTGCTGGCTGTAACATGTGCGTATCAAGCACACATACACTATACGTCGTCTTATCACTCAATGCTGCGGCTATATTGTACACGCATGTGGTCGCTCCTGCACCATGTATAACTGATCTAAATCCGATTACCTTATCAAACAATAACTGATGTCCAATAGTATTTTGTACACCTGAAAAAGTTCCAATTATCTTACCAAATACACTCATCACATATCACCTCAACATCAACCATCAAGTGCTGCCAAAGCATCCAAAATTAAATTTGAACCCTCACGTGGTAACAATGTCAACATATATTGTGGCGATTTGTTTTGCACACGCATATACATATCGGCTTCTTCGGCTGTTACGCACAATAAAATCTGTGAGGGTGCTGTTTTTTGTTTAAATTCATCAGATGCCAACATCGCTTGTTGTTCCGCTGTACTGTGATTAATCAAATCGTAGTATATATCAAAAATAGACTCGCCTGCACTATTGAGCATGTCCAAAATCGTAACATCCGAAAACAACATGCACTGCACTTCTTTTGTTGTATCCATGGTCAAACCTAACTGTTGCATAGCCTCATATTCTGCTACAGTAGGCAGATTATATGATGTCTCGCTATACGTACAACGTATATTTACTCTATCTCCTGGCACAACCATTTCACCAAAAACATCTGCGGACACGGCAATTTTTAACAATTCACCGTCCATCTGATATAAATAGGAATTGCTGCGTTGTGTTTCATGTGTCAATGAATCCCAATAAATAGGTGTCCCTTTGCGTATGTAATATGCTGCATAACCACCTACTATACTTTCACGTTCTTCCCATCGTACTACGGCACTACGTTTAGTTCCGTCAGAGAGTGTAACTTCTCCGACTTTTTGGAACTCTGCTGCATACATCTCTGCCGGCTCCATGTTGCTCAGAGTCAGCATTTGATTTTGTGCTACCGAATCTTTCAGATGCACTACCTGTACAGTCTCCTTTAAACTTGCCGAAGTTGCTACATTAATAATAAGTACAACTACTATTACCAATGCAAGGACTATAAACACTGCTATGTTTTTATTAGCTGCTACTTTATTACGTGTCGCATTGTTTGCATTAAAATTCATAAAAACCACCTACTTATTTATTTCAAAGTTCATTTGCAATTAGGGTATACGCTACATATCCATTTGTATACATAGGCTGTACTATACCGTTTACCGGTGTTATACCGCGCGTAAAACATTTTACGACTACACCATTTATAAGATACTCCGTATATGTTTGTGTCGCATTTGTTTTTATAATAGTATAACCGCACGCTGCACAGTCAAAATATATACGAAAATCTCTACGCACATACATGTTGTGTATTGCCGCTTGATATCCGTATTGTGCGTACTGTAATAAATTACCGACTTTTACAATAGTTGCATCAGAACTGCAATTTACTGTATCTGCTTGTGCTTTTACGATAAGTTGTGTTATATACGGAAATATTGATGCATCCGTTGGTGCTACTGATACGCCGAAGGCTGCTCTATGTCCTGCACAGTCTATACCACACGATTGAAATAACTGCAAATATTCTATATGCGGTCCATGTCCGCGTACAGACGCTCTACAAAACACACCATTATGATACAATGCTACATATATTGTTTTTTTGTATTCTCCCAACAATCGATTGGCTATAACGCCAATAAAATTACCAAAATGTGCACCATCTATATTATCTGTCGGTACATTTATAATGCATACCAATAATGCACCATAATCTGTTATATCCATAGCGTTACATAAGGTTTCTATTACAGGCTTTTGCCGTTCCTTATATACTGTACAATCTGTATTCTGTTTAGGATTTGTTATTAAAGCTAATGCTTCATAACAGGCATTAAATCTACACATAGCATTTAATACCGGACTAAATGTGTAGTCTATAAACTCACGATCAAAAGCTTTTTGGCGCCCATGTAAATAGGCTCTTGGTGGTATTACTGCATTTATTAAGTCGTGCGATTCTTCGCTGTCCCATGCAAATGTATCATGCAAAAAACTTGCCGCCAAATCATTTTCCAATGGACAACTATCAGATAGCAACGTTATACCAACATACGCACGTCTTGCGTACGTATTAAACGTCGCGTCTAAATCACAAAATACAGTATAACAAACACCTGCTCCAGATAAACATTGTTCATCTTTGGTAGTAAATGCGTATGTGTTTGTGATAAGCACGCCCTCTGCACCAGCGTCAGCGTTTACTATATGTATGGGTGCTTTATAGGTTTGTGGTACTTCGTGATGATCTATACATACTATGCTTATACCGTTATCAACACACGCTTGTATTTCATCGACTGTCATACCAAAGTCTACTGCCAACACACAACAACGCCCCAATTGTTTTATTGTTTCGGGCATAAGCATAAAGCCGTGTAGTCTGTTACTATTAATATAGTATGTATAACGTTTATTACGCTGTTTTAAAAACTCTATAGATAACTTTGTTGCATACAAACCGTCTATATCCGGATCTCCGTAAATAAAAAAGTTATCATAGCTATCAAGTAAGCGTTCAAATACTTCTGTTCCTTGAAATTTATACATAAAATCACCTACATAGAAATTCCAAGTGTCTGCAAACTTGTTGTCTATGTAGGCTTTTTTATAGTGTTGTGTGTTACGAAGTAACATCTGCTATATTTGGTAATTGTGTCAAATTATCACAACGCATAAATGTGTTTTCCGCATACGTCTTAACAGTTCCATTTACAGTTTCCAGTGAAGTGTCGCCATAAAAACAACCCGGGGGCAGTGCTGTTATTGAATCTGGTAAGTCAACCGTCTGCAATGCAGTACATCCACTAAAAGCATAGTCACCTATTACCGTTAAGTTATTTGATAAACGTATACGCGTCAATTCTGAACAACCTGAAAAGGCATATGACCCCACCGTCGTAATTGTATCCGGTAGAACGACTGTATGAAGATCAACATCCGTATCTTTATACTTGGAAAACGCTTTCTCGCCTATACTACGTACCGTCACACCGCCTATAGTTTCAGGTATGTACACGTCTGTCGGTGCCCCTTTATCATTAATGCGATACTCCTTGATAGTGCCAGTAGTACTGTCAAATTCAAAATATTTTGCGGCTGTATATTCAAACTTCACCTGTGGTACATACGTACCTGTTACGTCTGTTATTGATAACATGTCAAACGTCGTAAGATCTGTATTTACAAGCACTTGATTACAATATAGAAAATCGGTCACAGCATTTTCTACAAACTGTGCATCATACTGCTTATTGCGTGTTGTTAATACCTGTTTCAACATGCCATCTGCCGTACTTTCTGCGTACACTACCGTTAAAACAGGTGTCGTATACACAGCGTTACCTAAAACAGTTGTCCCATAATATTTATAGTAACCTATACACGCTGTTTGCGTAACCTGCTCACTGCATACAGTTACATTTTCCATTTGTGCCTCGGTTTTTTGCCGTTCAATAAGATACGTACGTACATATTCCGCAGGTGTCTGTTTTTCAGTTGTATCAATATAGCTTGTAAGCTTTATATTACTGTTCTCGTATGTTTTTCCATCTACAGTATCTGTATTTAATAGATATGTCTGCCCCTCTGGCGTACGTTGCACATAATTACAAATACGTTGCTGTGTGTTGTCCTGCTTTATTGTTGTTTCCTGTTTCACAGTATATTGCGTATAAACGCCGATTCCTACACATAAAAATGCGTAACATAAAGCACCTACATATAGGCGCTTTAACCATTGTTGTTTTGTACTTGTTTCTGAATCAAACATTTAAAGGATCGCCCCTGTTATCGTACTGTTTTTAATACACTGTTATCAAGATTACAAAGACGCCACTCTCCATCTGTGTTCTTGGTTACATAAACATACCCCTTAGACGTACCGGTATGCGGTGTATTAGCATTCGCTGTCATAGAGTATGTAACGTAACTGTATTCTGTATTAACGTATACACGTAACATGTCTCCGTCTACAACTTCATTAGAATAGCCCTTTTTCTGCATAAACGTATCATCAGCAAGGCTGACATCCACACATGTAAGTTCCTTATAATCTTTTGATTTGGTATCTATGAAAGCATTACACAATTGCATATACATCGCTTTTACGTTTTCTGCAGCCTCCGCATCTATAAAAAGGTTTTGTACAGATGCATCATAAAAATCAACTTGATTTTCCGCCAAACTATAAAGTTCCTGCAAAACCTGTTTTATATACTGTACAGCAGCCGTTTGTGTTTCTCTTGTTGCAACCCAGTTATATGTCCAACGGCGTATGCCATTATACATTTCTGCATCAGGATACACAAGTACGTTGTTCGCAGCCGAAAGACTTTCAGCGTCGCTACTTTCAGCATCTAATACAAGCACTATATTACGTGTTTCCACATCAGAAACCAACTCCACATGTGCTACTCCGGCGTCAATAAAGTCAGAAAGTATATAACAACCGCCATCGTCTCGTTGTGTCGGGTCTAACAGTACGCCACCAAACCATACAGTAACACCATCTGGCACATGTAAGGCTATCTGCTCATCCGTAAAACTGGATTCGCGTACATCTACTGCAAAACCACCATTAACTGCTTGTACTGTGGGTATGTTTATAACTTTTGTTTCTTTTATCACTTCACCAATATATTCTGCTGGTTTATCTTTTTTGGCTTTACTAAACGCCTCACCTATTTTACGCCCATAAGTCAATTTTACATTGGTACCACTCTTAACCGCTGATACCAATATATAATCATCAGTTAAGTTTAGCAAATCTGTCTCAACACTAAGCATATCTGTCTTTGTATAGTATGTATTTGCAGGTACTTCTATAAGTGCATACGCTGCATCGTAATATCCTGCGCGTAAATACCCTGCATACTGCGTTGCTACGTTTACTCCTGTTTCGTGTACCGCACTTAACGGTATTCCAAAATCATACGCTTGTACAACGGTTTCTTCTACTTCTTGTGTCTTACTGCCGCAAGCACTTAACGTCAGTGTTGCTGTACACAACAATGCAAGCAATGCTATACTCAATTTGTTTTTTCGCATTTAATCAGTCCTTTACATATCTTTCTATTAAGGTATTTATTAGCATACAACGCTCTTGTGCTACATATTTGCACTGTTCAGCTCCATCACGATGTTTACCATCAAGACAACATATAGCACTAACACAGTTATACTCACGACAACCACAACACGTTCCGCCGTGGATTAATTTATCACACTGTAAACAAAAATAACGTCCCTTTCCTGCATAACGCAGATTATCTACTGCGGTAACTACGCCGCACCGACTACACGGTACATATGCAAAATTCAAAAGTATCACAACATTTCATTTCCAAATTTATAGTATTTAATTTGTTTACTACTAATAATTTAAACCGTTAAGTCTGTGTTACAAAACTTGCATTTACCTTTTTTTATATAAAAACAACAGGTACTATGTGTCATCTAAGTACCTGTTGTTTTTGAGTTGTGTTACAACTCTTTATGTGCGTGGTAATTTATCTGGATTATTTACGGCTGCATTCATTGCCAATACACAACTACAGAGTGCATCATAAGTGATAGTTGTAAACCCACTGCGGTTTAACACACGCAACATTATATTTACAAACTGCGGCATACTACCTTTTAGCATTACACACGTCAAAATCTGCTGTAAAGCCATATCGGCATTTTTTGACGCATAGGCTAACGCTTTATACAAATCAGCACAGTTAACGCCAACCATTGTGTCACAAGCATACCCACATGTATTAGCCTTACGCATAAAATGTGTGCTTGCATCCGTTGTTTCAGTTGTCTGTGCAACTCTATCAGCAAATGCAGTTTTCTGTAATGTACATTCAGTTAAAAATGGGGACGGGTTATCAGCATCATAAAGAACTGTTAATTTTTTGCGTGGACGTGTCCATGCTATATAATGTAATCGACGCTCTTCTTCGTAGTTATCAGCAGACAAACCCGCTACAAGTTTTACCGGAAATGTACCTTGACTGTCATTCCAAATATACACGCTATCCCACTCTTTACCTTTACTATCATGTACAGTTGTTATTGTGCAATTAGTAGGCGTGTACGCACTCTTTCGTCTATGCGTCTCCAAACGTGCTGGCAATTCATTATTAAATAAGTTTGTTAATTCTGTAAATGTTTTATCAGCCATAAAACCATTAGCCAATATATCATATACAAAATTAGCAAGATAACGTCCTTTTATGCAAAAACTATTATCCTTTACGAACACGTTATCTACCATATAACGTAACAAATACATATAGGCATTTCGTTTACCATCGCCGACTTTACTGTAATAACGTGCTTTCAAATGACACAGCAACGGTGCTATATCTGGTATTATCTTATAATAATCGTGATCGTCAATGTCGAATAACGTTAATTGCGGGTTTGCTGTTAACAACGTTGTTAAACGTGTTACGCATGCAGATGCTTTTTGTGGCACTAAATCACGCAATATATCTCCGAAAGCACCATTATACCGTTTATCAAACAAGTCCATTGACCCAAATATCATTCGCGGTAATTTCGTACCTAAGCTTACACCGCTACTTATAACGTAATTTATTTCAGGAGCAAACAGCTCAAATGCTATTACAGGTACTACGAGATCAGCATTAGTTCGTGACAATACGCCGACAGTACGGTTTTCACATACATCATTTTTTATACTATTTATAATAGTATCTATGGCTTCGCGATCGTACTCTACAAGGTCTATAGTACCACCATCATTTGCCGCACATAACGTTTTACTAAGTCTTTTTGTGTTTTTCTCAATACTTGGCACTACTGCTTTAAGTATATCAGCACCACAACGATAATTTGTTGACAGATTTAACCGCGTAGCCCCGTAATCCTGTGCAAAACGCGTGATGAGTATATCATTGTCACTACCACGCCAGCTATATATACACTGGTCATCGTCACCAATAGCTATTACTCGTTTTGCACCTGTAAAATACGGTTTCAATACTGCATACTGTAACTGTGATACATCCTGAAATTCATCAACAAATACATAGTCATAACGCTTTGTCAATGCGTTCCAAACTGCCGGATTTTTATACATATAATCGTATAACAGTTCTTCCAACATTTCAAAATCAAACTTACCAAGCTGTGAAAGTGTTTCAAGATAATACTTAACCGCTGCTATCAACGCTTCTTTTGACAGTCCGTAATCTTCCATAAGCGGATGTTGAAAACGACTATCATCAAGTCTGTTACGGTAATATGAAAAAATGCCTTCTACATCTGCTACTTCTTCCATAGTTGCCTGTTTAGACCTTGCTCTTGTGGAAGTATTGCGAATACTGTATACACGCATACACTGTCTTACGATATTTGCTGTATCTGTACAAATATCTATAGATACACCCATACAGCGCAACGCTGCGTAAAACTCAGCATGTAACGTTGTAAACGTTACACTTTCAGTAGTCAACCCTGTTACGCCCATTTTTATACGCCAATCATCAAATTGACGTGCCAGGTCTTCTGCACCTGTTTTTAAAAAGGTACTTACAAGTATACGTGCATTACGTTTGTACTGCGTACCATCAGGTGCTGTCTCGATAATCGTGTAACGTCCACAAAGATAATCATATAACAATTTTAAAATTATTGCTGTAGTCTTACCTGCACCGGCACAGGCTGGTATCCCGAGGTTTGTATCGGATTCAAGAATAGGTTTCAACTCATCAAGATTATAACCAAGTGCTGTAAGCTTTTCACAAAACTGTTCCGGTGTTTTTACATCACATACACCATCTTGATTACCGTTATTTTGCGTGTTTGCTGCCGAACCCCCAAGATTGTTTATAGCGTCAAACAAACTTGCCATACCGTGCATCACCCCCTGGTTTGTTCCGTCGGATTACCCCAAATTTTTGACATCCTTGTCTCATATTCGGGTACTCTATCACCAAAATATCTGTGACGGAAACGTTCTTTATCAAACTCTATACCCCTATCACAAAATGTAGTGTAAATTGTGTCGTAAATATCCAAAGTGCATTTACGCACATCCGTACCTTCTTTATTAAACGTAAGATACTGTTCGTAATTCGGACTTTTCTCATCCTGTACGCCATCAGGTATTGGCATTAGTATTGTGTTATTACTTCCGGCACACCCGCCCAGACCACAATCTTTGAACATATATGCACGTACAGGTTTGTTACATTTCTTTTTATCAGCCTGTAGATACAGCTTATTCCCTGCTGCTATACCTGCATCTATCAATGCATTGACTGTAGCCTGTGTTGCTAATGTTTCTAACACCTGTATTGTAAAGCCAATTGCCAAACCTGCATCATACTCAATAGACAGTATTACTCCTGCCTCGCAACTACTAAACGGCATACCAGCCAAATCATTGTGTGTCGTATCCTGTGTTGATTTATAAATAAGTACTATATCACCTGCTCGCAAATCTGTACTAAATAACGCATGATTTTTTTCGTTTATATCATACGTATGTAGTGTCTCAGGCAAATAATATCCACAAAGACGTCTCTCAAACACCAATGCCGCCCAACGCTGTTTATCCAACTCCATTGTATCATCCACAATATCTACAGATAATGGGGCTAACATACGATTACCCATTAACTGCAATATATACACGTGTGCATACTCATAAGTCTGCTTTGCTGTATCTGCACGTAAAGTAACTCGAAAAGTCTTGCCAGATATATATGCTACAACTGTTAACATAGCCAGTGCATACACCCATGCATCAGGATTTACACTCGTAACTGTCGTACCATAAATGCGTGCTACGTCTGTATTTAAAATTGTAAGATGTTCTTCGTCACTCTCGTCTACATTAAAAAAGTTACTGTCAAACAGATCTTTAGGTGCACCATCACTGCAACGGTGCAATGCAGTTACGTACGCATTGAATTTTTTCAAAAAATTTGCGGATTTGTCATCTACATCAGGTGCGGCATTATACGGCGACGCAAATGTCTTCGTAACACCTGCGAAATGTAATCCGTCATTAATACAATCACTCAAAAACGGGCAGTGTGCCAACTTACTGGCTACACTTAGATTTGACACGTCTAATACTGTATCTGTCATCAAGTGCTCTACACTATATGCCACTGCTTGTGCAAAAAACAGTTCACTCGCTGTCTGTATCTCTTTAAGTTCCGGATTATGCAAAATTTCATTTAATGTAATTTTCATTAATTTGAACCGCCTTTCAACGTTACTTCAAAATTTGTATATGTATCTACATAATAGGTACCGTTCTTTTTGTCAAGGGGTTTATTACATTTTTGGCATAATTACCAAATATTTATGTAGTTACTATATAAATAGTCGAATTTTTTTGTGCACAAATATTATTTCCCGTCAATATCTATTACTATATCCTCTGCTATAGGTGCTATCGCATGCTTTACGCGTTCTCTACGTCGCGCACGTTGCTGCGTTGCAACTGTTGCTTTCACGTCTATACTCTGCGTTTCATTAGTTTGCTTGGCATCAAGACATTTAGCTACCGCTTTATGTTGTTGTGCGTATACACGGCGTTTCACAGTTTTTACATAGTTATCGACAGTTTGTATGTTTCTATCCAACATTTCTGTCACATTCTCCGGTGTTTTTTCAGTTAAAACGCGGTCAATAGCCGTCTGTGCATAATCAACATCACTTGGTACAAAAACTCTATCAACTATAACACACACCAACTTCGGCATTAACAACACTACACCAAAATAGATAAGTACACCTACTACCAATTCAACATAATAGTACCAACGTACTAAACCTTGTAGATCAGACACCAGTGCGTCCGTTACATCTTTTTTTAACATTTGTACGACAGTATTATCTATACTATCATCTGTAAACTGCATAGTAATGCTATCTTTTGTACGTGTATAATCACTATACCGCCCAACCACACGCAACCATTGTGCTGTGTACTGTGACCCTATATCCATCCCTGTTACGAGTGTTGCTAATTCAACTGCACAATCAGGTGCTACATTACCAGTATCTTTGAATGTTACACGATAAGTGCTGTTTCCATTAGAGTCAGTCACCTGTCGAACAGCTATTACTGTATAATTAACCTGCTGTACCTGCGTAATACATTCAATTTCTGTTGGTTTTACACCAGTTAAAAAGGTATTCTTTACAATATACTGTATGCAAATAAAACATAAAGTCCATACAATACAAAATACAATCAGCAACATACGCTGTATATACTGTTTCCGTCGCATATTTAACCCCCGCAAATCATTCAACACGCTTATGCGTCACTCTACGGCGTGCTATCGGTACTTGTTTGTTTGTATTGTTCGCAACATCTGTTGTATTCGTTTCACTTGCTTTTGTTGGTGTTGCATTTACCGCATTTGTTATAGTATGTTTATGTATTTTGGGCTCTGTTGTAGGTGTACTTATAGACTGCGTCTCCTCTGATACAGATGTGCTATTTTCTACTAATACTGTTCCTGTGAGTTTTTTATCACCGGGCACAACATTCAATACACCTGCTTTACGTAAAACCAATATTGCGTTTACAACTTCTGCTATGTCTGCATCACGTGTATCACGATACTGTTGTGCAAACGCTAACAAAAACTGTTTAGCATTATATACATTGTGTTCTGCACGTTTTGCTCTAATTAAACGGGCTATAACAGTTATAATACAAAGCATTACTCCGAGTGTTACCAAAACAATTGCAACCGTATTTGCAATATAACGCGGATACCAACCGAAAATGTCTACTAACGCCCACTCTAATACACCTGCTACGATGCACTGTAACCCTGTTTTTAATACGTTACTGCGCTTAACCGCATACTCCGTTACTATACTCATAGTCAATTACCGCCTTTCTGTTGTGTTGCCACACAAGTAACTATACAACTGCTGCTGTTTGTGTGCTTCTTCATCTTCTTGCTCTGCACTTAATAGTGTATATAAATAAGATAACTTTTCTTCACTTATATTTTTACGTTGTTTCTGCATGCGCGGTATACTGTATTGCATCATATATGCCAATTCAGGTTTACAATCATTTAAGCTATAACTATTCAATAGCTTATCAGTTTCTACAGTTACTTGCATATCCGCAAACGCATCGTTAAGTAACACATTTTTTAATTGATTTGTGTTTCGTTTATAGCGATATAATGCAAGTTCTACATCACCTTCAGTAATTTCAGGTAACACATCTGCACCAATCAACGTTTCCACCTTAGCCGATGCTTTAGATAAACCAACCCTTATAGTGTTTTCGCTACAGTTGTACTTCTCCGCTGCTGCTTTGATTCCAAGACGTAATGTGTCCATAACACGATTATAGCCATCCTTAGTACTGATCCACGTTCCTTTACGTATAAAATTTAATAATTCCTGTAGTGCTTCATAACGTTGCTTTAAGTCACTACGCTCCTCAGTACTTAATGCCGTATTTTGTAACTCACGTGCTATCCGTTTAACGTTTTGCTCAATTGCTTTAAAATAAATCACTTTGAACACTTCCTAAGTCTATAAATTATTAACCGTACATCTTAACTCGGAATGTCTTATATCTTTATACCTACAAACTACAACCATTACAATATTTATATAGTGTATTTAGTGTCAGCAAATTGAGTTAATATTTTTATGTGTAAGTACACTTTTATATCTTTTTCTATAAATCCATACTTAAAAGAACGTTTTTAGAAAATAAATACACGTTATAACGCAATTTAACTCTATTTTTATAACTGCGGTTAACTATTTATGATTAATACTTTAATAGCAGTTACACTATTTCGTACGTAAAATTTTTATAGTCGGTTAACATTTCTTGCAACAAAATGCGTACACAGAAATTGTTATACGGACCTTAAAATGTTAATTAAGCTTACGCGAATTTATTAACTCAACGTTATATTTCTGTAGAATACACATAGCTATTATTGTTGTATACTACCGCAATATTGAGTTAAACACAAATATACGCAAATACACAACAAAATCTTGTTATTCTGGTATTTTACAGCATAATTCCGAAATAGTTGCTAATACAAATACACCTGCACATTAAATACAATAATGCTAACAACAGTAAACACTGTTAAATGCACCATAAAGAGATTGCATCCTTGCAGTTACCTGTGTAGTCGGCTAAACACTCGTGTGCGTATTTATCTTATATCTACTTATTTTCTCTACAATACTTCAAACTGTTGCACTCTTTTTATAGCGGTTAGCATAATACAAGTTGTGTTTTCTACTAACGTTGCATTTTATACTGACACTCCCACGGCTAAAGCACGTGTGGTTCTTAACTACTTACTTAAAGTTCCAAGTACACCCGAAAGCATATAAGACTGTTTTATTTCGTTGAGATTTACACTATCAAGTATTCCTTGAATACAATAACGATATTTTTAGGTGCATATCTAAACCCTTAAATATGTGCAGCTTATACCGTTACTCACATAACAGCCGGAATTTTTATCAGCTTTGATACCCCTTGTATCTATAGTACACGTACATACGTTTAACCACACATAATCAGTTCCTATACTATGTTTTAGCACTGTTGCTGTCGTGTAACAACTTTCGCAGTAAACACGCCAATGTTGTATAGCATAAACATTAAAAATTCCCATTAAAAGTCGTATTTAAACACTAACAAACAACTACGTGCTTAATATGTACGCTTCAATGTGCTAATGATACACAAAACCTGTTAAATTTACAATGTATTACAAAATTACGCATAAAAACTTGCGTTGGTTTGTAAGTGCATTGCTCTACATATTATAGTAAACATTCTAAATATACAACATATCGATTGCAGCTTGCATTTATAGCTGTTCCTTAGCGTAAAGACAAAACATAAGAAGCCATTTTGTATACATCTAAGTTGTTTTTGTATAACTTAGTACATAGTTTGTATAACATACGTCTTAAATTTTATAAAATACAGCCTGAACTTTATAAATCTGAGCCTAATTTTTATAAATCTAAGCCTAAATTTTATAAATCTAAGCCTAATTTTTATAAAAGTAAGCCTAAATTGTATAAAAGTACGCCAGTTTTGTATAACTTAATACAAGTGTGTATTTTAATAGTAATAATATGCGTCACTTTCAAATATATAGAGATTACCATAAAAACAACACCTTATACTGTAACTACTGTAACACTATAAAAAATAACGGGCTTCATTGTTATAGATGCCCGTTATTCCAAAATATACAAAAGAAAATGGCGGTTGCTCTGCATACAACCGCCAAAACAAATATATGTAAAACAAGGAAAGGCTTATTATTATGTTTGCGTTACACGCCTTTCGGTATTTGGAACATTTCTATCAGTTTATATAGCTTACTTACGCTTTGCTGCAAATACGCCACAAAGCGTAGCACCAAGTGCTCCAAGCACGGTAAAACCAGCAAGACCTACATCACCAGTTGCAGGATTTGCAACAACATCTGTACTCGTGCCAGCATTAGTGTCGTCCTTAACATTTACATCAATTGTCGTATCCGTATCTGTATCAGGTTTATCCGTATTGCCTGTTACACCAAGTTCCGCAATAATATCTGTAATAAGATCTCTGAGATCTGTATCCTGTGCAGAATCATTAGGCTTGTCTGTTTCACTTGGTGTTTCGTCAATGTCATCAGAGTCTTGATTCGTGCCTTCGCCGTAGTCAATTTCATTCTTATTGCCGTTAGTATTTGTTGTATCTTCTTCTAAATCTTCCGCAGGCTTGTCATCAGTTTTGGTGTCTTCACCTATCGCTGCCAAATAAGCTTCCTGGTCTGGAATACGCACATCAATATTCGTCAAACCAACAGCATCATAAGTTGCCAGTTCAAGCATCCATACTGCGTTAGCATCGCCAAGTACCGCATCCCAGTCAAATTCATAGCAATTGTTAGTCGTATCATACGAAGCTACTGCCGACAAATTTGTAGCATAAAGACCGTTTACACGCAATCTTGCAGCACCAGCAGTACTCATTGCTGTGTTAAATGCTCCGCTCTGTCCCGTAGTGGTCGTCGTTTTTACTGTTTTAGGGTCTACGTTAAAACGTACTTTTACACCACGATTTTCTCCAATAAGTGTATTGAGCTGTGCAAGTACTGGATATCCTGTATCTGTGCAATAAAGTGTTCCGACGTTTACCCATGTATTCGCTACTGTCATTGATGGTCTTGCTTCGGCAACTGCTACTGATTTATTAGAGGTGTTTACAATATTGCCACGTGTGTAGGTTACGGTATTTGCAACCTTGCCGAGTGATGCAAGCTTGCCAGTTACATTGGTAAGTGCAGTAGTAAGCTGTGCATACGTATTTATTGTTGTATAGTCCGTGGCATCTGCAAAACCATAGGTAGCGTTTGTTACAACAGCCGGATAACCCTTTGCTACGATATACGCATTAAGTGTTCCGTTAGATGCGGTTGCGGTTGTACGCAATGCTCTAAATGCTGCATCATTTGTCGCATCTCTAATGTCCTTTATGACAATGTTACCGGCAGTCGTATCATAAGCACCTGCAAGTGTTCCTGTTGTCACATCCATACCCGTAGGTGTTGCTTCTGTCCATGAATCATACCAATAATCAGTAAGTGCATTATCTGACTTACCAACAAGACTTGCACGATACCCCTGCAATACAAGATAATTCTTTACATAATCGTTGATACCTGCATTGTCCCTTGTAATTGTGTGTCCTGCTTCCTCACAAGCATCAATATAGTGTGCAAAGTCTGCGTATGCTGTAATCGATTCGAGCATAGTCTTCTGCGTAAGTGCGTCACCTGTAAGCGTTGCATCCGGTAAATCCTTATCGTACTTACCTGCAAGATACAACTTATTGTCATTAATAGTGTACTCACGCACATCACCGCCAATAGACATTGTGGTTGCTTCTAATGTCTCTGCAAGTGAAGATAACTCTTTTTTAGATGGTGCACTCTTACTCTGCTGTTCTGCTACAAGTGTTACCGTTACACTATCAATTACACGAGTCTTATTTACAGACCACGCTGTGGACGTATCGTCCCACACCATACCTGTTGCAATGGGTGTAGTCCCTACCGTAAGCTTGTTATTATTACGCAACATCGTTGTCAATGTTTCAGACAAATCCTTCACATTTACAGTAAGTGTATTGTCTGCTGTAGTAGTAAACAACTTTGACAATTCCTCACTATAATATGTATAATTACCTTCATCTTCCGCATCTTCGCTCGATACCAAGGTGAGCGTAGCTGTAGTGCTGCCGCTCTTAAATGATACAACAGCCTTAACAATCTCATTTGAATCAAAATCCTTAGAGTCATAGTCATCAAATGTAAATACAATTTCACCACCATCCTTGCATGCAAGGTCGCCGTTATAATTGTATACAGTTGTAAGCTGTGCAGCATTATACGTTGTCTGCAATGGTACCAATGTATCACTATACTTAATGTTTGCAAGTGCACCGGCTACGGATGTTGTTGCTGTTGTTGATACCCCTGTTGTTGCTGCAGATACTGTCATAGTTGCAGACAGTGTGGTCATTGCCATTGTTACAGCCGCAATTGTTGCTACTGTTTTCTTAAAATTCTTTCCAAACATATGGAAACCTCCTAATTATTTTTTCCTTGTCTTTTACGGTTTTTGCTGTGCATCTCACGCATATTATTACAATGCAACGTGAGTTTCTTTGCTTTATGCTACAACACTACCAATTTAAGATAGAACTGTACCGTGATAATCGGTATAGTGTCTGTAACTCTTCGAGCCACAACGCAAATTCAAATGTGTGTCTGCGTACTTGTAGCATAACGCTGTTTATGCACGCACAACGTCAAATACTGTTGCTCCATGCGTATATACCGGAACAACTATTGTTTCATGCTTGTATTCTGTATTGACATCATCCGACAGCATTTTAAATGCCTCATTTATTTTAGCCATCATCAGTTCTGACTGTTGTTTATCTTTTCCACTTACGTCAGGGTGCCACTCTTTTACAAGCTTACGGTACTTTTTCTTTAACACTTCATCAGGTATTTTGCCAGTTGTTGCTGTTTCCGGCAATTCAAACAACTTCAATGCTTCCACAATATGCATCATACATATAACGCCCCGTCTTTATCTACGCTATAGCGCGTATTTTTCAATAATAGCTTACGATACTTATACGCTTTATCTGTAATACGATCACTATACACACCGTTACTAATCGATTCGTTATATGCACCTAAACCCATTCCGTATGCCATAACCCCTGCATACTCACTTCCGGTCTGCTCTATACAATATGCTAAGAAATGCATACCTACCCACAAATTGTCGTGTGCATTGTAAGGTGTCATTGTTGTGGTATCACCACCTGCTTCACTGCACATATCATACCAATAACGCCCACTTACTTGCATGCCGCCATAATACGTTATACCATTGGTACACGACGTAATATCAAGCTGAAATCTACTCTCTCTGGCTATTATACCCATTACAAGAAAATAGTCAAGATCAAGTTCATTACATGTGTCCCATATAAACTTTTGTGTTTCATACGGTACATATATTTTTTCTGCCTCATAATCTAACGTTATTTCTGGTATATAAAACCGTTCAGCGTCATACATACGTGCTATTTCTTCATCATGCTTCGCCTGTATCGCAACATCATACGCTAATGCTTTGTTGTACGCCTGTACGTCTACAGCACTCACTACATCTTGTGCAAACTGTGTACCAAATACTGTATCGGATAATTCGCTGTACGTACTCTGTACTTCTTGCGTATAGCCTTGTGCTGGCATTGAAGCTGTATGTCTGTTATCCGTTATATTCAATGTGGTTGCTATACTGCAAGCATTTACAACAGGTACGGTCATACATACCGCCAACACACATGTGGCTGCCGTACACGCAAACTGTTTAAAACGTACACTGTTATCTGTGCTATTTACACGTTTTTGCTGCTGTTTATATTCTGTTTTTACACTTGTTACTGTATGTCTTGTCTGTTCAAAAGAGTTTATACAAATCACCACACTACTCTGTTTTAACTATCAGCACTTCACAATGTCATTCCATTTCTACGTCAGCATTGTTTAATGCAGTAGCATTCGTTGCGTCTGCACTCACATCCTGTGATACCCGCGGTGTGACAATACTTTTACCGTCATCAGACAGCTCAAGTATAATGTTGTCCTGCTTTTCACGTAGTACCTCCAGTGTTGTGTACAAACTCTCCGCCGACAACTCCTCCTTCGGGGCTTTAAGTATCTTTTTAAGATCTGCACCCTCAAAACTTAATGATACAAGATGTTCAAGTTGCTGACAACTAAATTCATGTGCTACACTAATGAGTGTATCAATATCTACACCCAGCATACATGCTTTGCGAAGAACGCGTAATTTTGCAGCACTATAGTCTGCATTTGCGTACTGCGTTACATCAATATGATACGCAGTTGCAGCTTTCTGTAACTCTATCATCTGCAATACGGTATACGCAGGATCAAGTATTGCACTTACGTCTATACCCGCTTCAAGCTGTGTACCAATATAGAACATCTGTACAGGAGTGTATTTGGGTGTGACATACTTCATAAGATCCACGCCTTTGTTGTCAAAATCATTAACAACAACTGCCTGTTTCTCCGATAAACTGTCTGTGAGCATGTGTATAGAAACCGCTGCCTTAGTTATATCGTCAACCTGTAAATCATTTTTACGTATAAGTTTGCGGATAGTAGGCAATAACCCAAGCTCTTTCAACCTTTCAACAACAATCGTCGATTCCAGTGCTGTATCTACATCTGTTGCAGTAGTGTCCTCTGTTTCTGTAACAGGCACGTTGTCAACTGCTGTATCAACTGTTACTGTATTTGTATTGTCATTTTCACAATTGTTCTCTGTTGCATCCACAGCAGTTTCTGCATTTTTACCTGCATCAAACGCATTTACGTTCATAGTTGTAATATCGCATTCTTCATCAGCCGTTACATCTACAGATGCTCTGTTCACACTATTATACGCATCATTTACAGATGTACACCCTTTTAAAGCACTAATAACAACGCTGTTTAACAAGTTCTCTGTATTTACAGGTACTTTTATGTTATCATAGTTTATATTCGATTTTGCTGCTGTATATTTATTCGTACTTTTTGACATATATTCGTTCCTTTCTGTATAAACAATCGTTTAACAATAAGTCTACATTAAGCGTGCCCTGTGTCTATTACGCATTTTTTCATGTCAGTTTATTTTAAGTGTTCTATCTGCAAGCAATTTATCATAGGGAAGACTAATATACTTACGTAATGTAATAGACATATAAACTGCGGCACGCAATAGCCTCTCTTTTATAGGCGTATTAGCCGCATAGCCACAAACATACATATTGGCAGGTGTGAGCTTACGAAACACTACTGTTATATTTACACCGGTACTGACAGTCAACTCCAAATAGCAACGTTGCACTATTTCCGAATTATCTATCTCCAAACGACTTAACTCGGTTAACGCTGTTAACTGTGTAAAATCTAATAACATACCCCAACGTGGTATATGTTGTTCCTGTAATATTTGTACAAACTGTGTTAACTCTATACTCTCTTGCTGACTGTTTAACGGATGATATCGTGTATTATATAGTGCATAAAACTCGTTTTGCGTGTACCCCGTTATTGCACGCCAAACATTATCATCAGCTATATGTACTAATGTATTATAGTCTACTATATAATTTACTATGTGTTCATTTATATATAAATACCCTATCTCGTCTATACGTATAGTCTGTATACTATATTGTTTGTCAGCATAGCAGATTGTGTATAACAAATCTTTTGTAAGTCCATTACAGTAAGCTGTCGAATCACACACCGGTAAGTGGCACAACTGCGACAACGAAAAACCCCTTTGTACGTGTTCTGTACACAACATGTACGGTGCATAACAGTTGCTATACACAGCATCTTGTGTATAAAGCGTTTCATGCTTTGCCATTACATCATGACATTGTATTGCAAGTTCAGGCGGCAAAATTAACTGTTCTGCTGACTTTATCGCAAAAAAGTCAGCAAGTGGTTTTCGCAACAACGGTGCGGTTCTGTTTGTCACTACACCCTGCCTATATGCAGTACATGTATCTCCAAAAGCGCGATAATGTACATCCAATGATGTAAACTGTGCTGTGCGCCGACTTAATTCCTCTAAGCACATACATAAAGTGTACCCTTGACTACATAGTCCACTATTAACTATTGCAACTACATCATCATATAGTACATCTGTATATCCTACATGCTGCAGCAATGGGTACTTTTTTGCTACTAAATCTGCCTGCCGTTCAACTTTTTGTATAAAATCGTCTATTACATAACTTGTATTACATGCGGCATAATCTGCCAAACAATAAACTACATCTTCCACATTACGCAAACAATTTAATTCATCAGCTATACCTACATACATTGTATCTTGTGGTACGCTTACACTAATACACTCTGTCGGATACGTTATCCAACAAATTAAAAGCATTTTGTATGGACTGACTACTACCCAGCGTACATTTTCTGCTATATCTTTAATGCGTCTACTGACAAATACACTTCGCATATACGATTCCAACACGATCACCACCAAACATATGTTACCAAATTACCAGCAGATTATACAATTGTGTCCTGAGAGCATAAATTCTAAACATTTACACTTTCAGGACAACTTCTAAAAATTTCGGCAATATTACATGTTACACATTTTTATGTAATCTTCCTCAGAGATTACGGGTATACCCAGCTCAGCAGCTTTCTTGTTTTTACCGCTGGTACTCGTTACATCGTTGTTTATTAAATATGCTGTTTTTGCTGATACCGAACTTGCTGTCGTACCACCGTGCTGTTCTATATCCGCAACAAGTGCATCACGATTTTTAAAATGCATAAGTGATCCAGTTATAACAAACGTTTTACCCGTGATGCTACTGTTTGCCTGTACACTTGTATGCGTTTGTTCTGTACTTTGTACGTGTGTATATCCTATTTGCGGAAATATTTTTACAAGCTTATACAACTCGTTTTGGTTTTGTGTATTATGAAAATATGCGTATATACCCTCCGCAGTAGTTTTCCCTATATCCGGCAATGTCATAAGCTGTTCAACGGATAAGTTGGGTAACTGCGTTAGATTCCCTTTAACAGCATTACAAACTACTTTAGCGGTACTTACACCTACGTTGGGTACGCCAAGTCCCGCAAGGACCTGCCAAGGTGCTGCACTACGCGATGCTTCCAATGCACCTGCAACATTTTGTGCTACTTTATTACCAAACAAATTACTGCAATATGGTACGCATTCGTATAAAGAACTACAATCTGCTGTAACACCACCTGCGGTATACAACTTTCTAAGCATTTTATCGCTTATACCAAGTATATTCACGGCACTTCGCGATGCAAAATGCACTAAACGCTGCACATGCTGTTCTATTTTTGTATCCAACGGGTCATTTTCGGGTATTTGTATATCATAATCCAGATGCTTTTCTGCATCAAGATTATACGCAACCTGTGGTATTATCATATTCGCTTTGTATACACCAATTGTATCTCCAGGGGTCAATCGCAACTCACGTACATAGTCTATATTGTGCAACGTAGCACGACTTACGATACTTCCTTCAATTTCAACAGGCTCAAATTCAGCTACAGGTGTTAGTACACCCGTCCTACCCACTTGCCATACAATTTGCAACAATTTTGTTTCTACAGCATCATCTTTCCATTTAAATGCCATAGCACCTAACGGATATTTACCTGTTGTTCCTAACGATTTACCATAATTTATATCATTATAAGCTATGACCAACCCATCTGTCGGGTATTTTAAATTTTTCAAACCTTTTTGCGTATAACTAATTGCGTTTGCTACGTTCTCTGCATTCACCTGCGTATGTGCAACTACGTCAAAACCCATAGCTTTTGCAACGTCAAACCGCTCAGTATACGTTCGTTCAGTAAATCCGTCTACGCACTCAAATAACATAAAACGTAATCTGCGTTTTGCTATTATTGCTGTATCAAGCAGTGCTAAACTTCCAGCAGCTAAATTTCTTGGATTACTGTAACCCTTTCCGCCAGACTCTATATTGCGCTTATTTAAAACCTCGTAATCGGCATACGTTATGTAACACTCCCCACGTACTAATAACGCCCGTTTTACTGGCAAAACTTGCGGCAGACCTTTTATATACGGTGCCGCATGCGTTACGTCATTTCCCTTGAAACCATCTCCGCGCGTTGCCAATCGATATAACCGCCCACTGCTATCATACTCTGCAATTAATGTCAAACCATCCATTTTTAGTGACAAACACCCAGTCTGTTTGCCTAAAAACTGTGCAACATCTGTTACCGCCTTAGTTTTTTGCAGTGATAATGCCGGTACTCTGTGCTGTACGGTTTTCAACCCCGGCAATACCTGTGCTCCTACAACATGTGTAGGCGACCCTTGCAATACCACTCCTGACATCTGCTCTAACACAAGTAACCTGTCATACTGCCTATCATAATCTCTGTCTGACATACTACTTGTTCCTGTATTATAATAAGCTTTTGAGACTTCCGCAAGTGTTTCTGTCAGATATCGCTGTTCTTCTGTTACATTCATATTAGCCATCTGTATCAAACCTTTCATTTAACTACCGCTATTGTTTTTATGTATGCCGTTATGACAACGGCATACATATTTACGTCATGTACGATTACGTGTCTGTCGCTTACTGTTTTGTTTTGAGGCTGTCTGTGGTTTGCTTACACTTTCATCAACAGGCGTAAACGTTGTATCAACATAAGGTTTTCCTTGTGCACGCCCTGCTCTTGCGTTTACATTAACATCCGGCGATACTCTTGACTGTTTAAAACTGTCATATTCCGTAAATGCTAACGCTGCTGTACCTAAACCAGCTATAGCCAAACCTATCGGACCAAATAGTGCAGCCCCTGCCCATGCTACTTTTAAACCTAACGAATAACCAAACACTTTTGTTGCAAAACGTAGTGGGCGACAATTCTGCCATAACGCTGTTGCCGCATTTGATATACCTTGCGTGTTTTTCGGATTACTGCTATCAATTATTGCGGACAACTTATCTGCAAGTGTGGTAGCTTTTGCGGTCTGCGGTACATACGGACTGCCACTTATATAAAGCTCTGTTAAATACGGGAAATTAGCTTGTCGATACCGTGGCTGTAATATATCCCCTATTTCACGTACTCCAAGCTCATACGCTACAGTTGTAACTCTATTTGAAGCTATATCAAGTTTTTGTATATTACGATATGCAAATAAACTATTCGCACAGAACAAATCACCCCATTGTCCATTATCCATACGTGTCTTCATTGCCGGCGGTATACTCTGCCCAAGTTCTTGTACATTAGGTCTGATAAGCGTGTCATTTATATACAGATGTCCTACATCATCTATCTTTACAGATGTAATTAATGTGTAGTCGTCACTTACAAAACTTTTTATACAACGGCGTAAAAATTCTGTCAATTGGCGTCTCGATGCTAACTTATCTGTTATCCCGTGACGTGCTGCTTGTTGAAATGCTGCTCTTGTATACTCATCCACAGCATCATACAATTCTTCAGACGTAGGTTTCGGTTGCACTGCACGTTGCAATACAGGCTGTTGACTAAAAGCGGCATCGTTGGTTTTAGATGACTTTCGCTTAAGTGCAACATTAACCGGTGTATTACTGTAACGCTCATGCATATTATCGTCACTTTTATCGTCACTTTTATCGTCACTCGTGTGTGTTGTACTCAATATATCATCATAGTTATCTGACTCCGTATCTGCTGTATCATCTGCTACAAAAACGTCATTATCGTCATATTCGGACGGTTTCATGACATTCTCACTATCATCGGGTAGTACATCTACCGCAATATCATCGTCTGCATCAGCATTCTCAACACTTGACATAGAATTTTCGGCAGCGTCTTCAAAGACAAATTCCTCACCTATGCCATGTATTGCTGTTCCTGTATTACAGTCAACCGTAACATTTTCAAGTGTATCCTGCGGTGGATTTAAACGATAGGTTGCGTAGCTCAATAATGATTCATACGACATATCTCCAATAAACTCTTCTATAGACGCATACTTATCTGTTTGTGCTACGCCTGCCATTTTCAAATTAGCATTTACAACGTATAACAGTTCCTCATAAAACTTGTTTATGCTGTCTGTAAGTGCATCTGCAGATACACCGTTATTACGCATAGCCATTTGCATAAGTGCATAAGTTGAACCGATAAAACCAAGTTCTTCATTACGCGTTCCATCAGGTTTATAACAGTCATTTTTTATTACTGCTTCACGTGCATCCGCTGGAATGCGTCCAATTGTATTTATGACTACACCGCTACCGTCACCAAGCCCGCAACAACCGCCTGTAGTATCTATAAACTGTCTGCGTGTATCCTGTGTAAAATCTGCTATTTCCTTTACATTTTCAGGACATACCGTTGGCGCTATGTCATTTTCAAGCAGTGTCAAGAACGATTTAAATACTTTAGCAGACGTGGGGTCACCATTAGATCTGTATGTAAAATAACCTGAAACGGATACGTCACCTGCTGACGGACATACTGCCGATACATTGCCGTTTACAAGTGGTGCGCAGTCTATACTTGTATCATAGGCAAATTCGTTCGTAGCACCTATATATCCATTACGTCCTACTAACAAACCACAAGACTTAAATAGTGTGTACAGCCCCACAGGATACGGTATATTGATTTTCTGCGGTGCGTTCTGACTGATAAAAATAAACTTAATATTTGATGTCTTAGCAAACGTGTTAAAGTCTGAAAAGCCATTTATCAGTTCCGATTTGACTGCACCAGTTTCTGTCCCTGTCCCAGTCGCATTGTATATATTATATTGCTCATGTATTCTTGTTATATACTTTTGTGCTGTTTCTAATTGTGTCAGTGTTGGTTCGTCAGGTGCGTCATTGTTGTTTTTACGCTTTTTAGCCACATCTGTATTCAACGCTTTTACAAGCGGATACAATTGTGCAAGTATAGGCCCGTATGTTCCTGTTGTTTTCTGCAACTCGTCCCATATTACGTACCCATAACGGTTCAAGTCTACCCGTCCACCATACAACGGACCTACATCCGGATTATTAGGGATTCCTGCACGTATTAAACCATCAGATACAATAAGATGCAGTAGTTTTAATACACGTAATGCATTAAAAAATTCAGGCGAACATACCTTAGACGCACCTACTCGTTTACAATATTCTATAAACCACTTTTCACTGAAAAATGCCGGGATATTTGCGGTTGCATACGTACAGCCGTGCATAGGTATGTCTTCACTGCTGTTATCATTTTTTGCATAACGTCTTTCTATCGCATCTACGTCATCATTGTACGTCGCTGCTGTTTTATCAAGTGCTGCTATTTCTTCTTGCTTACGTTTCGCAATAAGTGCTGCAAAATCTGTATCACCATACTCTGCAACAGGTGCATTCCAATCGACCGCAAGCAATTTAAGCGGCGTTCCTGTCGTGTGCGCATTATAATATCGCTCGAAACCCCATATAGCACGTGCTTGTTCTGGTTTACTATCTATATAAATAACCCCACAACCCGATGCCAACAATGTAGATATAATATTATTTGTAAGTACACCCTTACCTGAACGTGAACCTGCAAATATTGCAAGTCCTATATATGCATTACTTAACCAGTCACCCGGGCAGAAATCTTCACCCGCAATCGTGCGTCCAAGCAACGGACCGCCGTTTCCGGTAGCACTTAATTTCAACGGTGCGTGTTCATAACGCCTATGATTTGCTTTATAGCCAAAATCAGTTTGCGTAAAGTATAGTACTTTATCACTGTGCAACGTAAATGTCAATTTACCTGCTTGCCAACTATCCGGAGAACACAATATACGGTCTGCACTTGTACGAAAATAACGCTGTGCATTCGTATCGCCTGTATCTGTTGTGTTCGCCAAAAATGTTCCAAATAATGCTGCTTTTGTACGACTGTGTATATAAGCCGTTACGCCTATATCACAGCCATCGGCTGTTGTTACGGCATAATTAAGCAAAATACTCTTAGATAACTTATCTATTACACGCTGTACAGCATCCGTGTCACCTGAAAACATAGCTATAACATCGGCATCAGCATTACTGTGCAATAAATAAACATAATATTTATAAATACTCTTTAACGCTTTATCTGCATTTTTTGTAACACTTATCTTAGGCTTTAATTCCCCATTTTTGTTGATTACATCAACAATCTCCAAAAATATTCCAGCACATCTACATGCCTGAAACTTAGGCATATACGTCACAGTTTGTCCGTCAGCGGCTACTACTGAAGCAAATATATTTTCCTGCTCTGCTTCCACTTGTATTACGGTACTGTTAAGCAATGGTGCAGTATAGTCTTTTAATGCACGATATGTTGCAGTTACGCAGCGCCCCGTAACGTCTGTAAATGCTTTTTTGGCTGTGCGCAGTGTCGGACATTGCGTTAAAAATCTACGTACATTATTGGTACACATACGTGTAAACAATATTTTACCATCTTTCACAACTGCGGTAAGTACCCCTGTTGTTGTCTGATCTTGCACCTTAAACTCACAAAGAACACCAATGTTACTCTTCGGGGGTACGGCATTTGCTATTACAGGGGTTAATGCATCTGTAAACACGCTCCATGCTTCACTACTGTTATATTGACTTTCAATGTCATCCCAGTATTGTTGATATTCACTTACGCCTATATTTGCCGGTGTTAACAAATCTGTCGGCAATTGTATTCCTGAAAATAATGTCAATCCGTTATATAGGGCTGCAATGTAACGGTCAACTATTACTATCGTCTTATATCTAAAGCCAGCAAGCTGTAAACTATAATCTTTACAAGCTGCAAGAGTAATCTCTGCAGTCAGTAACGTTTTTTCAGGATTGTTTTCAGCCCAGAACGTTGAAAGGGCGGTAATAACATCTTCTTCGTTTTCTTCACAATATGTACGAAAAATTGAGTACATAGGTGCGTTTACAGTTTCTAATGCCTTGCACAATGCCTGTACAGCCGCATTTTCTGCTGTATCCGCAGACTGTCCTGTTGTATTTGTATGTACACACTCATTATACAATGTCACTAACTCTGTTTGATTCATTTACAACACCACCTTACTGTTGATTCTGCTGCAAATTATATGCAACTACGTACTCCCTTGCAATATCAGTACGTGCAAATACTTTTGCAATCTCCATATATACTGCGTTATATACTGTCTGTACATCCGGTTGCATATCTTTATACGGTATATGCATATAACACGGCACAATATCTTCGTCAGAAATCCCAAGACGTGTTTTATGTATATAGGCGTTTATACCACAAGCAAGCAACGCTACTTGTGCATGGTCTGTTATACCGCGTTTTCGCACATTTATAAGACTTTTAATTAATGCTGCATCATACAACATAGCTTTATCCTTGAAGTTGTATAGTGTGCAACCTTTTGTCATACGTGCTACCTCTATAGATGCTTGCACATTACCCGGTTCAGCTTGTACACGTCGTAAAGCATTTGCTATATCTTCAGGCGAGCCACAACGACGATCTATTACGAACTCTGCTTGTAATTCAAACATCAAATAATGCATTGTATACAATACGGCTTTTACTAATATGTAAAAATCACTAAGTTCATCTGTGGTGGGTGTATCCGGTTTGTTTGCAGGTGTGTCCAAACTCTCGGCAATGTTTTTCTGCATGGTTACTGTTATATTATTGTAGGACATCCTTGCCAGTTTATCGCATACTGCACTCTGCATATCCGCTGTTATTGCACTTAAACCAGATATCCAACCTATATACACACATAATGCACCTACACCGCCAAGTGGTGCATACGTAAACAGCGTACTCAGTTCTTGCAACTGCTTCGGCACGCTTTCCATGTACGCATACTGTGCTATTTTTGTAACAGCATTCAACGCTGCTGCACGTTTATATACATGTTTGCGTTCTGTCGGTAATTTAAGTGCATCCAGCCCCTTGAGGTTTGTAGATTCCTTTACTCCTTTGGGTGCTAATAGCATATCTTCGGCACGTTGCATAACCGTATTTATATGCTTACGACTTAATAATAATTTATTAAATACGTACTCTTTATACAAATTATGGTCTTTCCACGTATTTGCAACACAAGCGGATAAACAAGCTATTCCAGCATTGCGTGCTACAGCTTCTGTCAATAACGGTGCTATGTATGGTATATCCTGTGCATACGTCTCTGCTTCCTTTTTAAACTCTTTTACAGCCTTTTCAGCAGATTCCGTTAACATTTGTGTCTGTATATAGGGCTTTGCTACGTTAGCAAAACATTTATGCAACACCATGTCATCTGTTACTGTTTTCTCACTTGCACCCAATTCCGGGTGTGCATCAAGTGCATAGTATTCCGGGCGTAACGGTGCAAACCCAGTTATACCATAGTGCCACCAGTCTGCATTTTCATATATAACCTTTATATTTGCTTTATTCTTACGCAATGCCTCTGTAAACACAACACGTGTATTACTGCACGCACCTGTGAGTGCTCTAATTGTTGACAATGGTGCATTCACAAGCGTTACATAATGTAGTCTTGGAAAACGCAGGGGATTCTTATTTTTTATCTGCACTTTTAACTCATTCACCAACGTTTGCAATACCGCAACGTCATTTGACATATTATATGCCTGTGTTGTTTGTTGCGGCATCAGTAATATTATTTCCTCTACACCAGACAATACTCGCGGTTCTGTTAGTATCTTTAACACTGATTTACTTTGTGCATTCTGTGCTATAGACTTCATATCTACTGTAAATACTTTTTTATTTACAGCAGGGTGCTTCTTTGTTTTATCATTTATTACATGATACTCCACTATAACACTATTAGGTGTAACTATAAAGGTTTTTATGTTGTTAGGTGTCCAATCCATTATTACACTTTTGCCAGTAGCACTGGTTTCTTTTGTACGTAATCTGTTACCTAAAAGTTTATCTAATAAGTACTCGTAGCGCGATTCTGCCATTTTATACACCGCCTTATGTAGCAACATATTTGTTATATATTTATACAACTTTATTTAAAACGCATGTGTGTCTAACTTTTGTTGCTGTTGTGTCTTGTTATATTGTATTTAGAACCCAATAAGATAGTGTGCTGTTGCTTCATTACTTGTTCTGCCAGTAAATAAACCTGTAAATCCGTATATCTCTGCAAATTCTGAATAAATTTCCATTATTTCATTTACTTGCGACGTATCTGCATTTTCTACCGGAAGTGTCCCTGTAAGTTCTATTGTCAACCACTCATCGTAATAGGGGGTTACGCCAAATAAATTGAAACTGTGTGTACCTTCTGTATCCTCTTTGGTTTTTAACATATAGTCATATAAAAAGAAGTCCCACGTACGTCCTGCTTTATCTGTTGTCTGATACACCTCTGAGACAAAAGAATCATAACATTGTTCGTTACCGTCAGAATCAGTTTGCCATTTACCCAGTTCATAGCCACACATAGTAAACATTACTTGGCGCTCTGTCATCATAGTTTCTACCAATTTCTCAGTAGGGTAGCCCAGTTCATACCCAACTTCCAGTGGCGTTACTATTTGTGTATTGTAGGTGTATCCGTCTATTCCGCAACCACTACCTGTATTTGCTGCCATATCCCAAAACATATCAGTACTTGCGTTTATCTTGTGTTGTGTCCAGTATTTATACGACTCTGTCTCCAATTGTGCGTATACTTTATCCTGCACTATACTGTTATCTATATCCGGTGTAAGATTTTTTGCGCTTTCTGCACCTGTAGTTGTTTTTGTACATGCTGTCATAAATGTAAGCATTAAAACACAAGACACACACATTTTTAACATGATACTTTTTAATTGGTCAAGTTTATTCATTTATACTATCCTTTCGATTATAGCTACCACACACACATATCTATGCAGCGTTCTGCTACCTACTCATATACAAAACTACCGAGAACGTGCAACATACGTTCTCGGCGTTCTATATTTCATTCGTTTACTATATTTATGCCTTTGTACTGCGTTTCTTACATAATAATGCAACTGCAGCACTTATAGCACTTGTTACTGTTGTTAGAACCCATGTTGCAGGAGTTTTTTCTTTTGTATAACCCTTGTCTGTCGTTTCTGCTATACCAAATGGATTTTCAACTGTACCTACCACAGTTTCTGCACTCTTATCAGGGCGGTCTATTGTAAGTTCTCCAGTTGCAAAATCAAAAATATACTTATTGGGCGTTGTGGGTATTTGCAGATTGTATTTTATAGGCTCATCGTTGATATTTACTACGTAATTACGTTTTGGTTCAACTGCAATACACTCAGAGTCATACATCAGCAAAGAATTATTACCACTACGTACACGACATTTATCAAATGGTTGCGTGCTGTTCAATATTTTCAAAGTTGATACAGATTGCAATTTAACATTGATTGTACACGTACCATTAGTTATTGTACACGCTTCCGGTAACACTACTTTGCAGCTTGTCTCACTACTGCTTAAGCTGTATGTTCCATCAGGTAACATAGCGGTTGCTGTATTATTTATTCCATTTAAGTTATACGTAAAACTTGCACTTCCATTTAAACCTGATAGTGTTATTGTTCCTGTTTCACGCAATAATTCAATGCTTACATCCGATTCGACTTGTACAGTTACGGTAGCTTCGTCTTTATTTTGCATATTATCAGTTGCTTGGGTGTCTTTATTGGGGGGGCTGTCACTGTTTTTATCGTCAATCGCAGGTTTATCTTCATAAGCTTCACTTGTATTTTCTGTCCCTTGTACTGCACCGTCTTTTTCTATTTCATTATATATCGTTTCACCGTCAGACGTTTCAGTTTGATTTATTAGTCCAAGCTCTACTGCCCACGATATATCTGTATTTAATACCGACTTTGTTTCGTTTTTTATGTCAGCTACACTCTTAGTTCCGGTTACTTCATATCCCTTTACAAGCATTGTAAAGTCAAAGTTAGTATAGTCTTTTGTTGGTAGGGGAAAGTAGACCTTTCCGTCTGTATCAGTTTTTAATACTGTTTGCTCTTTCTCTGCTGACCCTATATTATAATATGTTCCAGTTATTGCATAGCCGTCTAATTTATCTGCACCACTAACACTTACTGTTACTCCCGTATCTGCATAAGCTATTGTGGGTAGCAATGTTGCTGTTGTTATTACAGATAATGCTAATGCTGTTGTTATTACAGATAATGCTAATGCTGTTGTTATTGCGTTATACTTTATTTTTCTTTGGCTTTTTATCATTATAATTCACCTCGTTTATATTTTGTTTGGGCTGTGTCATATTACTCCTACTTTGTGTCTTAATATCTTTGCTACATTTGTTTATGCTCCTATGTGTAAACATACCACAATATAACATCATAAATTAATTTGAAAACAACAGTATATTTAAGGGTAATATATTTAATAAATTGTCACGACTACTTTACTATATAGCAATAAGCATAGACTACAATTTGCGCCTATTGTATTTTAAAAGCCTATGCATATAGGTGCGTGTATTGTTATATGCGTACGTGTTATAAGCGTGCAAACCGTATGTGCATATACGGCTAATTAATAACAATCATAAACCTGTATTAGTAACAGTAGATGTCGCTTACATCAAAATAGCAGCCTTAATCAAATGTCTATCGACATTGCAATGCAATAACAAGCTGGTGCGCATTAACATTCCAATACATTAATTTATGCACATTTATATGATTATGTTCACGCTTACAGTTGCGAATATTAAATTACTATGAATATAACTATTAAAATACTATGAACACTATTTGTGTGCTTATTTGAATAGGGAAGTGTCAATTTGCAGTATATCTGCGTTTTCGACATAAAATTGTAAACATATTGTGTTATACTAAACCTTATAGGCGTTATTTATTACTGCGTCATATTTTAACGGAGGACTGCCAAATGAATACAAATGAAACTTTACAAACCATACGTGAAATTATACGTAAAATTGATACGTTAGATAAAAACATTGACACCGAGCTTACTGGACTTACACCACAAGAAGCCTTTATTAAAACGGAACTTGCTGCTGTAATTGAACATCTCTGTGATGCAGCTAATGAATATCATGCTTTTCTGTCTGATGAAACATGTATCTATAAAGAAGGCTCTCTGGAATACAGTCCTGAAACAGCACGTTTCCATGTTTGCGACAAAGAACTCCATTGCGGTGATTCCGTAGAAGTCTGTGTACGTCAAGGTGGCCCTGATGGTATACTCCGCTGGATACCAACAAACATAGAAATGTCAGACAGATGGTATTTAATCGGTGTCGGTCGCGGTTACGGCATCAACTGCGAACAAGATCTGATAGGTTTGCCTGCGCGCTTGCGTACGGTTGTCTAATTTTATAGTTGTTGCGGTCAAAATATCACTCGCATATACTTCGACCGCAACAATTATCGTTTATTAAACGCCAGTTCTAATTTCGCTAAATTTTTATTTAGCGAAATTACTCATATACTCCGTTCAGACCAACGGAGTATATGTTTTGTTATCGGTATCTTTTAATACATGATGCTTTACGCCAACATAAGATACATACAGTATTATAAACAAGACAACAACGAAAACTCCTAAAATATTATGACTTATAGCATCATGTTCGTTTTCTTGCAGTCTCTGTGCGACGTTTTCATCCCATAAATAATAACGGGTTTTTAAATCTTCAACAGTCATAAACCGTAAATCATTACAATTATCCGCTATCTGTGCATAAATATCAATGTAATAAAGCACGTGGTCTACTGTAACTACATTCCAAACGTGTCCTGCATTACTGCGGTCTAAAACATAGGTCCCATCGCTTAAAGCATTTTTGTCTACTGTCCAACTAACGCACTTTTCTCCATAATAATTTCCATACTGCAAGTCAGCCTGTAAACCTACTCTTTCGCACAAATACAAAAATGTGTACGCTAAACCTTGACAATTACATGCCCTGTCTATTAAACAACACTTAATAGGTGCTCGGTACGTCCCATCTGTCAACTGTATGTCTGCAAGTTGCTCATATAACGCACTATACATAGCTTTTACACCTTTTTCTTTTTGTGCTACGGCTATATCTGCTATATGCTCTATTTTTTCAGTAAGCATTGCATTTATTTCTATACACTGTTCCACAGTATAGTCTGTTTTACAATTAAGGTACAATATGCCATCGCTAACGGTTAATACATAATCCGGCTGTATCCAATAACTATAAGGATCATACAGCAAGTAATCTGTTATAACTGTCGCTGCTTCATACTCTGTAAGATTTGTCTTACAAGTCAGACGTAAATTATTTGGCGTTAACTTATAAAGTTTATTACGTAATACGATTTGTTGCGTTGTATATTCCGTAAATGTGTACTTACTGTGTTGTAACTGCGGAAACACACCTGTTATAAACAGTAAGCGTATTATCACTAATACGGTTAACAACACGGTTGCTAATGTGTACAACCAAACTCTGTGTATACACGTTTCATGCCTCTGCATTGCATTAGCCTTACCCTGCTCATGCTGTACAACAGTTTTACAAGCACTTTCACAATTTCGTTTATGCACCTACAACACCTGCTTCTGCTTCATTTACAACATGTTCATTTTCACTCAACCGTGCTATAGCTACTTTATAATACTGGTCAGTTAATTCAATACCTACATACTTGCGTCCAGTATTATTTGCAGCAACACAGGTACTTCCAGAACCCATACAACTATCAAGTACCACATCACCCGGATTTGTGTATGATTTTATAAGAAACTCCAACAGAGCTACAGGCTTTTCCGTGGGATGCTTGGCGGTTGCAGGATGCGGTTTTGAAAAGCGTAATATCGAACCAGGGTGCTTCATGTCACCGGTACTTTCCTGTATTGTATACGCACCATAAGTGTATTCTTGTTGTACATTTCCTGCGGCTTTCCCTCTGGAATGATTTTTTTGCCCTTTACTTTTTTGTGGATTATACGTTGGCGGTTGCTTATAGAATACAAGCAAGTCTTCGTGTGTACGCAAAGGCATACGATTAGCATTCAAAAAATTTGCCGGCAATACTTTATCCCACACAAGACTGTACTTATACCATGCGGGATTCGATGATATCAGTTTATATGTGAACTTGTTCTGCCCAAACAATATTACAACACCATTAGGTTTTAATATGCGTTTATATGCACGCCATAATGCATCCATAGGCAACTCTTTATCCCATGCATGTTGTGTTTGTCCATACGGTAAATCAGTTAGAATACAACTAACTGAATTATCAGCAATTTGCGGAAAAACGTCAAAACAATCGGCTTTATATAATACACCATTCTGCATTACTTTCTTTTCTATCCCTGTCGTCACTAAAAACACCACCAACATTACATACTTTACAAGTACTTCTAAATTTATGTTCGTTGTGTCTGTAAAAGAAAACAGCGTGTCTGTTACAGACACGCTGTCTCTTAGGGGATACAGTCATTTGACTCGAAACAAGCTTTATTCAAACGGATATGGGGTCTGATACCTTACGCGCAACGCTTCCAGTGCTGTTTCAAGGCTCTCATTACCTAACGCAGAAAATAACTGGTCTACATCCGCAGGTATTTGTGTATCAATCATTGCAAATGCTAAACATAATAACGACCAATCCTGCGATTCCGGTGGTATTACTCCCGAATACAGGCTGCTTATATCTGCTGTACGAAATACAAAGTCATATATCGTATTTACACGTGCATATAATAATGGACTTGCTGATATTATATAAAAGAACGCTAACGCAGTTTTATCACTTACATTTACTTGTGCTCGTGCAAGCAAACTACATAAACGTAATCGATGCTCTTTTGTTACAAAATTCAACATAAACGTAAACCTCTAATATATTTCCTTAACGCTTAGTTGTATAGATACCTTGTCTGTGTAACTCACTCAAACGCTTTTCACGAGCTGCTATACGACTGCGTGCTTCTTCAAGATAGGGTTCTACAATAGCCTGCAACGCAAGTGAAACTACCGAAGACATTGTAATATTTGCCTGATACATGTCCTCATTTACCATAATTTCTAACGCAGTTTTTATGTCTTCTGTCATACGTACAGATGTTGTTACTATTTTATAACGTGCAAGACTGCGTTTACACGTTAAATTACACGGACACCGCAGACAATCTTCACGGGATTTAGGTAAACATGTAGCTTGTCGCAACGTGGCATCCTGTGTCATTGTATTCATTTTTTCACGCAACATCGCTTGTATAACAGCAGGGTCCGTTTCATTAGCGATAGCTGATGCTATATCTGCCAACATACTATCCTGGTGTGCCTGGAACGCTTCCGGTGTTGCCGGTCCTGCTGCCTGTGTGTACGTATTGGCATTTATATTTGCAGCATTCGTGTAGGTAATTCCCAAAATACTTTGTGCTTCCTGTACTGCAACCTGTTCGGCTTTCTGTAATTTCTTCTGTAATACCTCGTCAGGCATATTTGTGTTGCCTATATCTTCAATCTGTGCGTCTAACGATGCTTGTTTTATAGACTCAAAACGCTCTGCCTCCGTAGCGTGCTGTACTTCTTCTACACTGTGCGTTACAGGCTGTACTTCCGTATCTCCGTTGTCCGTACCTGTTACTATACTCTCCTTTGCGGACATAGTATCTTCAATAACTACTGTTTCAACTATATTCTCTGTCGCAGTAGTTTCATCAGACACCTGTACCGAATTATCCACATTTACCGCACTATTACCCGTCAAAGGTGTTGTCACTGGTTTTTCTATATCTGTTTCTGTACTACTTGTGTTACCAACCCTTCCTGGGTCTGCTACGCCGTGCTGACTCAATAAGCTTCCGCGATTATTGTTTCCAAAACGTGCACCTACACCAGTTGTTTTTGGCTTGCTCATGTTATGTACCTCCTCGCAGTTTAAACTTTACGCTTTTTACCTTTTGTGTATTCACAAGACTGTACTATAAATTCTGCTATCTTTTTGTATTCCTGTGTTGCTGCTCGTGACGGCTTTGTAGACGGTCTTACCAGCGCTACAGGAACACCTTGTCCTATAGCCGACATAAAGGCATCTGTTTCACACACAGTGCCTAACACTACATACTCCTCACTTATATGTTTATACAGTTCCTTATGATTAGCTATGTTTTTCTTCCATCGTGTTATGATAGTGCCTAAAAATCTTGGACGTTCTACTCCACGTTCTTCTTGCAGTGCATACAAATCCTGTAAAATATTGTTTAAAGACACATAAGACAAATAATCACCACTGGTAACAGGTGCTATTACAGCGTCACATACACCCAACGCGGAAATAAACATATCAGCTACCGTTGGTGGGCAGTCTATCAATATGTAGTCATATATTTCACGTGCTGTTTCTATAATATTGTTCAGCCCTTGTAAAAGATGCTGCAAATCAAGCTCAGTACCAATTATAGCTGTTATATTGTTATTGGATGGTATTATGTCCAGAACACCTGTATTACTACTTGCTAAGGATACTGCTACTGCCCCGAGACTTGTTTTACCTGTCAATACATTACCTATATTATTATCAATTGTATCTGTCAGCTCCATGCCAACAGCTACCGTCAATGATGCTTGACTATCGTAGTCTATTAGCAACACTTTCTTATTCATAGTATACAGAGAATAACCTATATTGTATACCGACGTTGTTTTTGCTACGCCGCCCTTCTGGTTTACAACTGCAATTACAGTGGACATTGTTTACACTCCCTTTTTTAACTTATTTCATTTTAACACCACTAAAACAAGCTGTCAAGCCTACTTATCTTTTTTGGCAGGTCACACAAATTAGAAACATATATTTTGTACAACTTCACTGTCGATTTATAGCGAATTAACAAAAATAGTGCAGACGTATCAGCTTGTTTACTAACTACATCTGCACTATTTCTATTATATTTATTTCCGAACACGATTATGCACATACTTATGCACATTTATTTACTATGAATAAATGGTTAAGAAACTGTGTTGAGGTACTCTGCCCCGGCGTTAAGACTAATAAGCCCTGCATCTACGGCACTTTTTACTGCTATAATAGGTTTTACCACTACTGTATCCGTAGCTGTAATCTTTAGTTTTACGGCTGGCTTTCCATCAAAACACGTTTTACCTATGATTTCACAAACTATACTGCTATTATATTGTATACCTACCTGTGCTTTTGCTGTTTTTTCTGTGCATATAGGCTTTGCTTCGCCCTGTTCATCTGTAATGCTGTTCGCATTGTCGTCTTTATTTGTACTTTCTACTGTATTGTTCAACTGCTCTGCATCCGCAAAATACATATTGTCTGCAAAAACAGACGTCGTATAAAACTTTCGTATTTGTTGCGGTAACGATGCGTTTACTATATTATTGCGTATGTACATTATCAATTTATCAATCGCAGTATTTATAGACGTACGTTCGTCTCCAAGCGGATACATGTCTATACCAAAGTTTGTATGATTCGTTAAGTCTTTTGTACCATAGACAAGATATTGTGACACTATGTCGCCAAGTTTATCCTCAACATAGCTTTCAAACGCTCTTGCAAACAACTCCTGCGGTAAAGCATAATATTGCCTTTTCGTAGTGTTCCTATTATCAAGTGTTTTTGCACTCACATAATATTGCGTATACTTCGTAGTCACTTCGGGTTCTGTCGGCTCTTTACAATGCAATACCTCAATTCTGTGCTTTAATGCCGATTCGTACGCCGGTGCATACATACTTGTCACACCCCATAGACGTAACTGTTGCTCTATAGCCTGTAACTCTTCCGTACCTGTCAATACTTTTTTACAATAAGCATCCACGGCATCTGCATACTTTACACGGTTAGATATAGTCATATTCTGCAATACCTTTTTAAAGTAACTTTCTACCCATAGACTTGCGTTTGCACGTTGTTTTCTGTAGGCTTCCACGGTTTCGTCCAACGTCATCTGTACTGTTTTTTGCTGTATTGCATCAAGTACTGCTGCATAACAACGGTATAATCCGTTTATAACAGTTGTGTCGGATTTATTTGTAACCTGTACGTTATTTGCGATCATACTTGTCATAAACTCATCAGAAACGCGCTTGCATTTACAATTATTATACAATTTGCCACAAGCATGGTCTAATGCATGTCCCCATTCATGTGCCAGTGAGCCTGCACCCCTATATTTCGTAAGATTTATAACCGCATTTTCCGGCTCATAATGTGCGGTTGCTCTACCACTCCCACGAGAACCCCATGCAAGTGCTACGCGATCACATAAATTACCAGTGAAACAAAGTGACATCGCTTGATATGGTAAATCAAGTGCATACGCAAGATCACTAAATGCATCCACTGTACAGTTCAGGCACTCTTGTCGTTTATTTTGCCAATTGCCAAATTCACCACCACGAAAACCAAAACTGTTTGGGTGCGTTTTCTGTTCTGCATAAACTAAAAATTCGGTACGCGCATCGGCTTTGCGTATTTTAGGCGCTTTACGATAGACGTATTTATTCGGTAATTCTGTGCGCGTTACTATATTATCATTTAATATGTTTTCCGTTTTTTGCTGTTCTGCCTGTTCACGTGCGTTTTCCTCACGTTCGGCAGATACTTTCTGTACATGCTCCTGCAACTTGTTTACAACGTATTTACGACAGTCTCCATTAACAACTGCTCTATACAAAGCTTCAAGTGTTCTATCAGGTGATTCATACATATATGTCTTGCAACGTGCATTTGCAGGACGTAACACATAGGTCTTGCCGTCACTTGCAAACCATGTGCCAAACATACAAGTTGCTGTCTCATTTGGAAAACCACTTATATAACAATCCATAAGCAGTGTATAATACGCATCTTTAGGCAACTCGTTCAACAATTTTATGCGCACTTCCGGATTTGTTGTACCATCTTTGTACTGCTTGTACATATCTGCTGCTGTATAACCTTGTGCGGGCCACCGTGTATTGTGTGTTGTTGCTATCAATTTGACGAAACGTTTATCAAAAGCATTGCTCTCCAATGCCTTTGACGTTAACATACGCGTGTACGCCTGACTTCCTGTTGCGTTTACATACTCGTTTTTTAACAGAAAGTCATCCCACAAACTATTTGTAAATGCAAAATTTTCTGCACGTACAGCCGTTAACAGATAGTTACGCAGTTCTGTTAAAAACGCAATATAGCGTTGTACCAACAACATTACATCATTTGCTTGTGTACTCGGCATTAACGGTTTAGATGCTAAACTATGATATAGCATATATACATAAAACATGTACTCTACCGGCACGCCCTCTGCACAATATGCCTTATAATCCGGTTCAGCCCATATATCTTTCTTCGTAATACGATACAAGTCATACACAGAAAGATCTGTAACGGTTTCTGCTGTTAACTGCTGCGTCGCCCACTGTTCTTTTTTACTTCCCGGTATTTTCACACCAAAATCTTTTATTTCAGACATCTGCTATCACCACATTTACGTCATATTTCACATGGGCTTGAAACGCATTGCAAAGCCACGTTCATACATAACCGCCGGCAAACTGCGTAAAGCACGAAAATTATCTCTATGCACGCGGGCTGCTGCTTCTGCAAGTCGTTTTGTACAACGTTCTGCACGAAATGGCATTAGTGTTTGACTCTGTACTTCCCACATACCTACTGCATTTCGACGATATGTATAATCTGTTGCCTGCAAACGTCTGCGTACTTCATAAGTACACGATACCCCATACTGTGAGATTACTACACTTCTTACGTCCGTATTGGGACTTTGTACGTGTACAGAGCCTACATAGTCATCTACCGGTGTTCTTATATCAAGATTGTGACAACGGTATACATCGTATATATACATACTACCACCTATCCTATATCATTTGTATTTTCATAATAGAAATCTTTATGTCTGTAAGTGTACATATAAAAACAGCGTTAGGTTCTTTTTAATCCTAACGCTGTTTATTTCACAACTGTTTTTTATTCTTCGACTGTATCGTCTGTTACAACACAAGTCGCATCTTCTTCGGTATTATCATCGGTTGTATACGCTGTCGCAGTCGCAGGTAACCCCTCGGATGCACCATCAATTGTCACGGCATCTGTTGCGTTTGTATAAAGCTTTGCATCAATACCGTTAATCTGTACGGCTGAATCATACAAATCAACAACCAGACTCCAATGCCCATCCCTAATAGTTGTGCGTACACACTGCTGTGATGTATCACCCACGCTAATATTTATATCAGAAGCGCGTACATTCAGTTTGTTTTCCACAATATTGCTTGCGATAAGTTCCGTACCAATCTTTTCTTTATAGCATGTTTCCAATGTTTCAAGCTTTTCGTCACTTACACCCGCATCAGATAGTGCGTGTTTGATCGTCGCAGCATCTATTGTCGGAAGTTCTGTATCATTCTTGTGCTTTGCTATATGTGCCTTAATAGCATCATTTACCTGCGTTGCAACTGCAACTGACATTTCGTTACCGACAACTTCACGGATAAGTGCCTGATATGCTTTCTTCGCACCCGTTGCAGACATTGTGTATTTACAACCAAGCACGTCCTCTACAAACTGAACGTTAGGCTTATTTGCGTTGCTTGTATAGTACGCAACACTGTTTACATCGGCTGCTCTGTCGCTAAATACAGGGAACATGAAACCATCTGTAGGCTTTTTATTAATAATCAAGTCTGTATTATCCTTTTTAACAAGTGCCTTCTTTGCACTATCATATACAAAACCAAAATCAGTCTGCTCTGCAGGACATATAGCCGCAACCATAAAGCTGAATACATCATCAGCATTACCGTCAAGTTCATCATTCTTATCTTTTGTTGGTATTGCATATGTACAATACGCAATAAGAAGTGCATAAGGCAAATCATAATCAATACCATTTACAATACGGCTAATAAGTGCGTCATTGTCTTCGTCGTTGTCAAGCTTTGTGTGTAATGCAGCATAAAGTGTTTTCTGTGCACCATACTGCTCATACGCTTCTGCCGGAAACTTATACTCATTGAAGTTCTTTCCAAGTGTCCCCTTCAGAACCAGTCTTAGACTGTCCATGATCACTGTTGCTTCCGGTTCAGGAATCAATGCGTACTGTTTATTTGCTTTACAACAAATTTCTTTCTGCGAATTAACGTATACCGTCTGTACACGTTCAATACTAAGCAATCCGCTAAAGTCTGTAAAATTCTTTTTTATTTCGTTAAGTTCTTTTTTATTCATACTTGAAAAAACTCCTTACATGTTTTATACAATCAAGCTTGTTGTTTGCCGATACGCAACATCACATATAGACAAACACAAACTTACTTAATTATGCTGTTAGTACATCTGCATGATCCGCATAATAGTGATTACCTGCATACGGTGTAATTGTCGCTGTTTCACCATGGCGTACAACTTCAAACTCGTCGCCAATATCAAAATCATACGCAATAACAACAAACTGAAAACGATCTGATACAGCTTGCATAAGTGCTTTCACAATAGCCTTGCCTGTACTATGCAAACCGGGCAGAATTTCATCCATTACAATGAGTTTTCTTCCACCGCGTGCATCAACAAAGCTTAAAAGCAATAAGAAAGCAATTACCTGCTTCAAACCGCTACCACTCTGCTTAAACGAGCGTATTTTACCGTCATCTACAATAAGGTCTACATTGTAGTGCTGATACTTTTTACGATAGACGGCTTTAGTTATCTTTATCTGTCGGTTTCCCTCCGGATACAGTACAAGTAATGCCTTATTTACAATAGCAGTTACATCATTTAATGCCGTCTGTGTCATTTCATCTGATACAAGACCAAGCAAATTTGATGCACGTATATATGTGTCCTGTTTTGCTTTAAGCTGTTCAAGTGTTGCTGTAAGCGTTGTTTCCTCTGCCTGTAAAGCTTCTGCTTCTGCCTGTAATGCCCTGTATTTAATAGATGTGTTACCTGCATCTACAAGTTTCTGCTTTATTGCGGTCAATTCCATTTAAAATCTCCTCCGTCAACGGCTGTAACTTCCGTCATACGTGTCTTCCAACGATGTGTTTCATCCGCAAAACCTATGTTTAGCGTACCGTTTTTGTTGCTCATAACGTATATCCAAATACCTGCACTACCTGTACCGTCCTCATCCAGCAGATTAACTGGTGAGGTACACATTGATATCTTTGCAAGTTTCTCTGGCTCAAGTTCAAACTTATATGCACCGTTACCGTTTGTGTACTGTGCCTTTATATGCTGATTTGTCTTTTCATTTACAAACCTGCATACGCCTTCTGTACAGTCTACCGTCACTACAACACTCTCATCAAAACAAGCAAGTCTACGCATAATATCACTAAAATACGCTCTATTTACGTATATGCCGTCTGTAGGAAGTGTTGTAAACTGTGTAACGTCAAACTTGTGCTTTGTGTCGTATGCACGCAGTATTGCCGTTCCTGTTTCAGTTCTTACCGCTACCTGTACAATGTTCCCGATAACACTTGTACGGTCTACACGTACCTGCACTGTTTCCGCACTCTTTAAATATGCACTCAGGAACTTAACCATGCTGCGCTTAAAACATACACTATGCATTACTTCCGGCAACTTATTTTCGAGCATTAACACATAATAGACTGCCGGTACATACACGTACTCTGTATCAAAAGTAGCACGTGTTGCTACGCTATCACCTACCTGCCCATTATTCAATGCAGGCATAAGATTCTTAAAATAAGCATTAAGTTCAGTGCTGCTGATTTCTGTATAACCGTCAGCCGGTAAATTTTCAATAGCCGTCAGCATTTCGTTTTGATACCCGTTCAACTTTTTTACCGTAAGCCTTGTGTACGAGGTGTTCTTTTCGGGCGGTGCATCTTTATCGTCTGTCTGCATTACCTCAGTAATACTTAACTTAACATTGCTTGTTTCCTCGTCAACATTAAATTCAATACTCTGCACCTCTGACATGTGTAGATTATTGTATCCCGAAAGTACACGCGTAAGCTCATTTACGGGTACATTAAATGAACCTTCGCCAGTTACAGATACTACTGGCATTTCAAGCGTACAAAACGTATCAAGAGTCGTTGTATTTACAGTACACATATTATCTTTTACGATAAAAAGTACAGTTTCTGTACCCTGCAAACCTTGTTTATCTGCATAGACGGTTAACGCTGTTTCCAATGTTTTATGTAAATCGTTATAATTAACGGTAAGTTTCATATATGCTTGCACCCCCTATCATTACACCTGTGGATTAAACGGCGTTCCATTAAACATATCAAAAAATGCCGCATTAGGATCAGGTGTTGTAGCCGTTGTTACCTGTGGTGTTACTTGTGGAGTTACTTGTGGAGTTACCTGTGGTATTACTTGTGGAGTTACCTGTGGTATTACGGGTACTGTCTCCGCATTTACACCCCAATTCGCCGGTGTAAATGTGGTACCTATCAGTTCTTCTTCACTTTCAGCACTTACATCACATGTTGTGCCACCTGTTGCTGCCGTAGGCATTATAGGTGTTGCTTGTGTTGCTTGTGTTGCTTGTGTTGCTTGTGTTGCTTGTGTTGTTGGCATTACCACTACTACTGGTGTAGGTGCTACGGCAGGTGCTACGGCAGGTGCTACGGTAGGCACTACGGCAGGTGCAGGTGTTGGTGCTGGCATTGTTGTCGGCATTGTTGTCGGCATTGGTGTTGGCATTGGTGCTGGCATTGGTGCTGGCATTGGTGCTGGCATTGGTGCCGGTGTTGGTGTTGGCATTGGTGCCGGTGTTGGTGTTGGCATTGGTGCTGTTGCAGGTGTTGGTGCAGGTGCTGTCGTTGGTGTTTGTGCTGCCGTTGTTGTCATCGGTACTATCATTGAGTCTGTTGTTGCGGTTTTATACGCACCGCTCGTGATATACTCAATCTGCTTCATCATTTCTGTAAGTACGTTTTCTGTTTCTGCAACTACCTTTGCAACCTCAGCATTTAAGTCAGTAATCTGTGTATTGTAGGTCTGTTCATACTGCTGTTTAAGCTGTGCATACTGTGCCTGTGCTGCTTCTGCTGCACCAAGAATTTTCTGTCGCTCTACATTTAGTCTTTCTGCCTCACTATTGAGCTTTGTTACGCGCTGTTTGATTTCATTTAAATCTGCCATTGTTATTAGTCCTTTCTGTTTTTATTTACACGGGATTGGCGTTTTCACAGGTTTCTGCTTCTGCTTTATCAAGATAGCTGATTACAAGGTCTACTGCATCCGTATCTTTACCCCCAAGTCGCTGTACTTGTTCACGGTAACCGCCTTGTGCTATTAGACTATATTCCTGTAAATCTTTCAATACTTCACTAAGTGTTGCCACATCCATTACACCACTGGGTGTTTCTGCTGTATCTGTTGCTCCATCTTCAACAAACAGTTCAGCTTTATCAGGTAACGGTATCTCCACGGCATCTTCGGTAACATACGTTGTCGTCGGATCACCAGGATTGTCTGTATCTGTATAACTATGTAAACAAAGCATATATGCTTTATCCCATAAATCTTGTTCTTTTTTAGGACGGGTCGGACAACCCGGATAGTATAAATTAATAGGCTGTGTGCCAATACTTGTTGTTAAATACACATGTGACGGATTGTGTATATGTCCGCACACCACCAGTGATGCACCTGCAAGATTTTGCATATCAGACAGTTCCTGTCCGCCCGGTACGCGTATAAAGGTTGTCTGTCCCTCTATCATAAACTGTGCATGTGCAAGCACTACATTCTCTTTACCTGCTGCAATATCAAGTTTGCGTGTGGTATCTCCGTATTCCAAAAAATGCAAGCGATACTCGCCAACATCCAAATTAAGCGGTGTGCGTATAAGACCTGCTGCACATAACAAATCAAAATCCGTAGTATATGCACCCTGGTCATGATTTCCCTTTACTGCATACACATGTCCGTTTAACTGTGTATTCCAACGTGCAAAAAATTGTGTAAAATATACACGCGATGACTGCTTCTGCAATATGTGCTGCGTGTTTCCGAAAATATCCCCAAGAAAAATAAGATGTGTTAATTGCTGTTCACTTACCATCTTGTCTATATTTTCCATTATGGTGCGACACACTGAAAAATAGTCCTTATGCTTGCCTATCTTTCGGTCATCAAGATGTAGGTCACCAATAATACCTATCTTCTGTTCAATCTTTGCCAAGCAATTACCCCCTTATTCAATGTGTGTGTACACCAACCGCATCTTCACCTACAAGACATCCACAATTTGGACATACTACATAACCGGCTGCGGCTAACTCATCTGTCATTTGTTTAAGCTGTTTACGCATATCTGCAATCTGTGTATCATACGCCGTTGCCTGCTGTACTGCATTTGTATACGCTGTCGCTGCGGTTGCCATTTCATCAAGCATATTTAGCTGTTCTGCGTCTACATGTTTAACCGTATCATACACCGGTGTTATCTGCTTTTGTGCATTATACATCTGCTGTAACATATCCAAACGCACGCCATCACAAATAGGTACTACGGGCGGTGCGGTTACGTCTGCTGTTTGTTTTAAATGTATTATCTGCTGTAGTGTATTAAGCTTACTTTCGTCTGCTCGTTGCACTTCCGGCGGTACTTTACATGTACTTGCATACTTGTACGCATTATTGACGTTTTCAACTAATTCCTGCTGTGTTGCTTTATTCTGTACGTTTGCTATACAAGTGTCCAACTTATCAAGCAATTCTGTCGGTACGATATCTTTCTGCGCAAGTTGCTCCTGTACAACGGACAACCGCACTGCTGCTGTATCATATTCCGCTTTGCATGCATTACTATCCTTTAACATAAGCTCTGACGCTCTCGATAATGCTTCACTATGTAACAGCGGATTAAGCAATTTATAGTTATCACCGCCTGAACTGTCTACAAGAAAATACGGGTCTCTATCCTTGCGGATATTCAACTCCTGCTTTGTATTTTCATCATAATATACGCCAAAATATGTTGCAATACACTCAGGTACGTCCTCAACGGCAACAACTGCACCGTCATCACGCACATTTGTGTACAATGTTGTACCGTCTTTTGACATATTCCAAACCGAATTACCATCGATACGCTTTTCTTTACTAATAACAACATTATCTGCAAATGTAGCCGTTACACGAAAATAGTCTGTACCATCTTTTATGTAACGTGCCTGTTCCGTAGAATATGCATCATACAGCAAAACCTCTAATGCGGTTCTTACTGCAGATTTACCTTGATCGTTATATCCGCAAAGACTTAATATCTTGCCTACAGGTATATCTGCGTATGCTACACTCATAAAATTTTCAAGCTTTAAAGCTGTTATAGGCTGATACGTCTGCACATACTCGCTTCCTTTCACTGTCTGTATTAAGTCACACTATGACGTTAGTGTTACATTTTCAGCTATTATGCGTTCAACGTGTCTACTGTACGAAATTTAGTGTCTGTACGCCTATTAATAAGAACAGCGTTGTACACACTATACAACGCTGTTCTTATTATATGTATTTACATATTGTTTAACACTGCCCCGTTCAGGTTTATCCGAAAGTCTACCTGTCTTAAAATAACTGTAATGCCGTAAACCAGACACGTCTTGCAACCAGTTTGTTTGCAATACATACGCAGGGTCTACGATAAGCCGATTACAGTACATATAAGCATTATCACTTGTAAAACGTATTGTAGACATATCGTATATAACTTCCGGATGCCGTTTTAATTCGTGTAGTATTCGTGATAATTCCGGGGCTCCAGTAGTCCGCATGAAAAGTCGTAACCATACCCCCTGCTTATATAATGCAACTGCTGAGAAACAAGGCCTGCCTGTTTGTACTAACGTTTCCGTCAACGGTGACATACTCCAGTCATTAGGCACGTCGTTAGCTGCCGACAATGATACAATGTGTGTATCATTGTCGTAGCACACGTACAATGGATCCTTGCCTGCACGTGCAAGTGTGATTCGTCGTGTATTCATGGCGACACCCCTTAGCACGTTTATACCAGCGTTCCAAACAGTAACTTGTGTATGTATTCAAGCGACTCCGCTGTTAGATTGGTCTTTACGTCACCACAATCCGCAAATACATACGCATCTTGTGTACGTATTGTGTCGAACGTTATTGTTGTTGTTTGCATAAATTTTGATACCATCTTACCACAATTACTTGCTATATACTGATTAAAGTTTATTTGTTGCAACATCTTACAAGATTTAAACGCGATTGCAGACAGCTTTACCAATGTCTTAGGCATTTTTACACTTGTGGTAGCCGTTTGCATAAATGCTGCTATGCCAATAGTTTTCAAATCGTTTTGTGCTATAAGCTCCGTTGCATCAAAGTTTTCACACATATAAAATGCAATATCCGGAACATTTTCAATAGCACCAACTATAACATTTTTTAAGTTAGTACATTGCATAAACTGTCCTTGACTGATATATGTACTACGTACATTACTATATGTTTCAAGTACGCTACATTTAGCAAAAAAGGCTGCACCAAATGCAATATCAAACTCAGGCGGTATTACAATACTCAAAAGGGATGTATTCGCAGCAGTATCATGCACCTGTGTTGCACAATCACGAGAAAATACTATAGGCTTATCACATAAAATCGTTGATTCCGCCGTGTCTGCATTTACACCGTCTAAATTAATAGCACGTATAAAGTCCGCAACTGTATTTTTACCAAACGTTAGTTCGGTTGTACCTTCTGTTGTTGTTACCGTTATGACGGGTATGGCTGGTACATCTACGTCTGCTGTATCTGTAACGACACCTATGTCAATAGTATCAGTAGCTGCAGTAACGTCAATGTCTACATTCATTAGTTCGGCTTCGGCATTTATAGCATCAAGTTCTGTTGCATTGAAATCTTCTTCAGCATCAAAATCCTGTGTGTCTGTATTAGCGTTATTAATAACATCCGCCTCGTTACTACCCTGTACATCACGCAATACAATAGATTCGTCCTCTGACGAGTTTACACCTTCTATTTCAGGTATATCCAACATATCTGTCGCAACATCTGCAACAGGCACAGTTTCAAGTACATCTACATCGCTATTTTCTACATAATCAGCTTCTGCATTCGTTTCTGTATCAGCAGATGTACTACCATCCAACGTATACGACTCGTTTACGTCTGTTTCGGATATATCCGTTTCATCTTCTACAGAAATAACTTCGTCATTTTCCGTTACGTCAACAATACTATCTTCAAAATCTGTATCATTCTCAAATGTGTCGAAATCAGGAACTGTTATATCTGCATTAAAATCATCCGAAAGTGCTATTGACTCCTCTGTGATTTCGTTGTTCTGTTCCGCGTCAACTGTATCGTCAACTGTATCATCAACGGCGTACTCAGCAGAATCCTCAACAGCAGCTACACCGTCATCAAGACCTATAAGAATGTTATCGTTATCGTCTATATGTATACAGTCATACACATACTTCTCGTCTATATGCGGAAATGTGCGCGGATCTCTTAAATCAGCAAACCCATCTTTTATAACAAATGGATTATACTTTATAGATAATTCGGCAAAATTTTCAGCTACGTACTGTGGTGTGTAACATACAGGTACGCCATCTGCTCCACACATCAAATAACCAATCACGTCACCGCTATTGCCATCTGTACCAAGTAAACCACTACCATCGGCTACAATCGCTGCAAGTGGCAGCAATGCCGCTGTTACTATCGTACCATCTTCATCTGAATCTATAGACGGTAATTCAAGTACGCCAAGTGTTTGTGCATCACAATTACGATACTTTAATACATATTTTTTAGGTGGCTTACGCACAATTTCTGCGTTCTGCAAAGTTAGTTGCTTCTGTATTAAGGCATTTGTGAGTTCAGTTGCCGTATATACCGCTGTTCCAGCATACACACCGTCAGCATCTTCGTCATCAAGCGTAAGCACAAGCAAACTATTTACATCTTCAGCTACCTTTACTTTGCCAACTATAAAATCAAGTCTCAAAAAAATCACCTCGAAAAAGTGTTATGTACACACTATAAATTATTACAGTGATACCCGTTACACATAGGTGTTTAAAATGTCTGATTACATAATCTGTGTGTCAGATTTTTGTTAATACACGCCGTGTGTATTCTGTGTCTGCATCAAATGTATAGCCCATAAGATTATTGTACAAATATACTGTGTCTATATGTTTCATACGCTCTACCTGTGGTACATTATTACACACAGGACATAAAAAATATACATAATTATCCGTGAATGACTGCACCGCAATATCCACGCGCCCATCGGTACTTGTCGGTACATAACGTGTCTCACACGATTCGGGCAAACGCATTATCAAATAATCCTGCGTGCGCGTGTGTACCTGTATATCTTCGCATGTATACACAGTTCCCCATAAAACATCGCTGTTTAAATAACCACTTACATCATTCCATGTACAATAATGTACTAACGTATATACGTTAATTGCACTGCCAAACAATAAATATGTTGTACACAATTCCGCATAAGTTATATTTTGCACATTATTATGCATATCTGTAAGTATAATTGGTCTATCCGCACTCGTTACATACTTCACGCCGTTTTGCTCAAATACTGTACCTATCGGCGGTATAGTCATTGTATAATAAAAAATACGTGCTTTGCATTTTACAAATACACGTTCATCATCAACGCATTTTACTATACGTTCATACGGTATAAACATAATACAGCACCACCCTTACAAAAAATAAAACGCTGGTGTGCGGTTTACACACCAGCGTTTTGCAGCATAACTCAGAAACCGTTGATAGCGTTGTTAAGCTCAGCTGCGTTAGCATTTTCTGCAGCCTCATAGTCATTAATAGACTTGTTAAGCTCCTGCATACCGTTGTTTACTACTTCAACCATTCTATTAAGAATAGACGAAATCTGTGCATACGTTGCGTGGAATGCGTCACCAGACGTGGAGTTCCACGACTCTCTTACCGTTTCCGCAAGCTTTGTAAGCTTTTCGTTTGTTTCAGAAAGTACTGAAACCTGGTCGCACATAGTCTTATGTGCGGCACGGGCCTCTTCAATATGCACTAAAAGTTGTGTATCTGCCATAAAATCACCTTAACCCTTCATATTTTGCAGTACTATGTGACACCTATAACTAATTAGTGATAGGACGCACGCATAATGTTACGCTGCTCGGTTTCATCGGTAGAGTTTGCTACCTTGTTTAATGTACCTACAAGCTGGTCAAAAGCAATTAGCTTCTGCTTATAAGATTCATAGTCCATATTCCAGTTTTCAGCAAATGTGGTAGCTGCCTGACAGTTCCAGTTTGCAGGAACAAGCGTCTTTACTGTACTATCAAGCGTGTTTACTGTCGTTCTGATAAGATCAGCGCAACCATTGAACTCGTTTGCTAATGTTCTAATTGCACCTGTGTCCAACATATTAATGTTAGGCATAAACAACACCTCCAAGTGTAAGAAAAAATTTTTATTTATGTATTGCAAATATATGCAAACACTAACATATTTAAGCGATAACTACTGTTTTAATAGTTATCGTGCGACTGTCCCACACTGATTTGCAATATTGCGTACATCAGTGCTGGATGCCTTTATAACAGACGCATGTTGTTCTATATTAGAACAAATACGTGCAACACTATCCTGTAATATGTCTGTATAACGACATTTCAATGCGTCCCCGAGTGCTGCACTCACATTACGCATACTGGCACTTAACGACTGTAGTTCACCAGCAGTCTGATCTAAGCCCTCTGCACCTACAGTAACTGCCTGTAGCGTTTCAATATCTGTAACATTACTCATCGCTCTCACCACCCACAACAAATCCATATATTACATACTTGGCCACAAACTCAAACGGTTACAAATTCTTCACCAGAAAGCGTAACGTCATTCGCATTGGTTTCTTCAAGCACCTTATACGCATTAATAGACGTGGTTAGTGCTACTTTGCTTGCTCCTACGTGTTCGGCTATCGTTTTTACTTGCGTCATAAGCATTTCCATGTTTGTTGTAAATGCATTGGCTGCGTCGCCACACCAAACAGTACTGCTTTCACTCGAAATATTGCTAAGTACTGCTGTCACAGTTGCTAAATCTGTTTCAATTGAATTGTATGCTGCAAGCGTTTCTTGCATATCTGCAAGCCTTGCAGTAATTGTATTACTCATAAACAACACCCCCGTTACGCACGTACACTCTGCAATGTGTCAAGTTGCGTGTCAAGTGCAGTCATACTTGCTGTAACAGATGTTTCACAATCCGTAAATATGTTAAGTACTGTACTTAATGCGTCTGCAAGTACACCTACGTTAGAAACAAAAACCTTAAAATCATCAAGGTCTATACTCATTTCTGTTGTATAAGTTGTTGCCGCATTACCTGCCCAGTTTGCACTTACTCGTTCACGTATTGTACTTAAATTACTGCTTGCGTTTTCCATATCTGTGATGACTGCTTTTAGCTTTGCAATATGCTGTTGTATCATTTCTGTATCCCAAGCAATCACATTAGCATTATTTGCACTCGCTTGCTGTACATTTATTATCGCATCTGTTCTAGTAGTCTTTACATTCGTGTCAAATGCAACAACGTGCATGTCTGTTTCATTCGCATTGTCAGATTCACTTGTTTTTAACCCTGCTATGTTACGCCATAAATCTACATTTAAACTCGCACTTTTTTCGGATGTATTACCTACAATTGTGGACGATGCATCTACGCTATCTGTCAACTGTGATAACTTCTGCTCTGTTTGTACAGTTTTTAACTTTAATAACGTTGCCATTTCATCCTGTACAGTATTTTTAGCATCTGTTGTAACCTGTGGCAATTTCACACCTGCTATACCTGCCATTGTATCTATAGTCTTTATAGCAGGTTTTTCAGATTGCTCCAGTTGCGATTCTGTGTCTGATACCATATAAGGTTTTCCATTTATTGCTGGTGTAGACGTTGCTGTCACTTGCGCAGGTATAGCATCTTGCATATTATTAGTGTCATTCGCCAAATTATCCCGAAACAACGCACCATAGGTATTGTCTTTAATATCTTTAATATCTTTTGTATTCGTGTACACAGTATCATGCAACGGCATACACGTTACAAGCTTTCCATTTTCATCTGCTTCGGCATATAACCGTCCATCTGTATACGCTGCTGTACCAATTTGCGGCATTGTGTTTTTATCACTACCTGTGCTTGTTACATTACCTGTGTTTAAATCAACAACTACGTCTACAGATGCGGTATTACACGTACTGCCCGTACTGCCCGTATTCAAATCTACAACTACGTCCACATCCGCAGGCACTGTTGTATCCGCACCCAAGTCTTTGCGTACAAACGTCCCTCTGATTACAGCTTCATTATTATTTTTAGACTCTCCTGCCGTTGTATACGTACCGCTATAACCTGTACTTGGCATACTGCTATTTGTATTTGACGCCGGTTTGTCTACTGTAACATTACCATCTGCATGGTATGTTATCGAACCTTTACCAGCACCTAAGTTTACCGTGTAATCCTGCCCGTTTGCACGTGCATTTGCTATTTTTTGTTGTGTTGTAAGTTTTGACATAAAACTACTTCCCCCTTACATATAAAAATCGCCGTTTACACAAGTATCAACATATCACCGCTATGTACACCGTAATCAGCCAGTGTTTTGTTATTATTTAACACACCGTCAGTGCTACATAGACATAAAACGTCTTTTTGTGTTTCCCACGTCTTATTTCCGCCTATCTGCATTATACAACCGACAATATATTGTATAACGGTTGCTACTGTCATTTTTCGACTTATACGAAAGTCATAAAACTGTTGCAACGCAGGTATTTTTACTTCAATCAATACGGTTTCACACATATTTTATCACCGTACAATGTGCATACATGTCTGTACTCTTACGTTTGTGTCACACATTAAAACAGCGTACACAACTTTTGTGTTACATTTCGTGTACACAATATCTAAAAATAACCGTGGAATAACTTTACTCCACGGTTATTTTAGATTACGGAATCCACATAAAGGTATCCGTATTCTTTATAACAGTATATCCTTCGGACATATCTTCAGACGTTTTTAACTGTTGCATTGAAGGCAATCGCGGTGTACAGTTCTTTAACTCACTCAAAACACCACCAAAGTGTATAAACGCCTTTGTCTCCATTACTGTTGCACAAATCTTTTCGCTATATTTACCTGTCTTATGTGCTTTTAAATCACAGCCAATAACAAAATAAACGCCATACCCTGCTCCGTTACGTAACATGCCGTCAACTACCTGTATTAAGTCATCAACCTTATTAAACATAGCTTGTTGTGCTGTACGCATTTCTACGGAACGCAAACAGTCTATAAACGACATTATATCCGTAATATACACTATAAACGGTTGTACAGCACACTGATACTGCTCAATAGTACCACCATTCTGTATATACGCCGGACGCTCTGTTTGTGTGCGTTTCGTAAACACATCATTAAGGGTTATAATTACTTGCAAAACCTGCTCAACTGTTGTACACTCAGTAACAGCCTCTGTATGCTTCAACGGTTTACGTGCACCATAATCAAGTATGACTTGCTGATACTTGTATGCAGTACCTGTATATATCAGGTTTTCCATAAAGTGTCGTGCAGCTACCATATCCGCCATAAAGTCTGAAAGCATATAAATATAGGTCTGCGTCAGGTCAATAAACATAGGCTCCAGCGTTTCTACGGCATACCCGTAAAAAATCTTACGTGCATGTACTGCTTGTGCTGTCAATAAATTCTGACGTTTAAGTAATTCTTTATATGTTACACCGTACGGTATTGTTGGTATTTCATGTGCGTCAACGTACCCCTGTTTACGCAACTCCTCTGCACGAGCTTGTAAATTGTTACGTACTAAATTATTACGTAAAGCTTCATTATTCGCATGTACAGGCAACGCTGTTTGATATTCTGCAATCATACCACCATAAGGCACAACACCTCTACCCTTGTACCTTGGCGGCAATGTACTTGGGCTGCTGCCGTTAAACTCGCGATAACTCGTTGTATCCGGCAACGTCAGTGTATAGTATTGCTGTACGTACTGTCGTATTGTGTATTTAAGTTCATTACCACCGTTTACTGTCATTATAATATGTATTCCATATTTGGGGTATTCTCTTACGGCTTGCTGTAATGTCGGTAATAGATTTTCGTGTACAGTTGCCCATTGCATAAAGTTGTCTATTACAAACAAAATAGCAGGTATCTTCTTAATTTTACAATATGCGTCATGATTACCAACGCCTGCATCATCAAATAATTTACGCCGTTCATCACATATACTACCAAGCATACGCAATAGACGCTTCATCTGGTCGCCTGACGTAAACGCATCGTTTAAAACACCGCCACAATGCGGTAACGTTTCAAATGCTTTAAGGACACCACTCGAATAGTCACAAATGTAAAACTGCACGTCTTCCGGCGTATAACGCATGGCTAAATCATATAACAACGTTTGTACAAACGTTGTTTTACCGCAACCAGCAGAACCTATAATAGCACAGTTATTCATTGTTAATACCGAATGTATCAAAGCAGTCTGTTGCTGTCTAACAACGTCATCAACAAGTCCTATTACCGCATAAACACCATCTGTAGGTATGCTTATATCGGATAACACATCTGCAAGTACAAGATTTTTCGGCAATACAGGCAACCACAATTTCCGTGCCGATGCTATTTTATAGCTTATACAAGAATTTATTATAAACGATACACAAGCATCCAATTGTGTCGGTGCATCTTCTTTCTTTTGCTGCTTATACTGCATTGTTGCTCCATCGAGCTGCACCATTTCACAAATCTGAGTCTCTGTTAAAGCACCATCGTCTGTCGGCTGATATTCTGCACCGGTATATGCACATTGTATCTCTTCAAAAATTTCGTCATTACCTACCTGCAGATACATACGCCCTATTTGCGTTAATGATGCAGCTTCCGGACGTTTCAGCATACCCATACTATCTTGTTTATCCTGTACACGCAAACATGCACGGAAACGTGAATTGCTCCATATTTCATCGTCTACAACACCTGCCGGTTTCTGTGTAGCCAATATCAAATGTACACCAAGTGATCGTCCAACACGTGCTGCGGAGACTAAATCGGTAATAAAATCATGCTGTTCTTTACGCAATTCAGCAAATTCATCCACAATTATTACTAAATGCGGTAACGGTTCGCTTGCTTGCCCTTGCTTATAAAGCTGTATGTATGCATCAATGTGATTTACACCAAACGTCTTAAATACTGCCTGTCTGTGCTTAATCTCAGCTTTTATACTCGTTAGTGCACGTACAGTCAATACTTTTTGCATACTATCTTGCGTACTGCTTTGTGTTGCATCCTGTTCTTCGCCATCTGCTGACAAATTTGTGATTACACCTGCTGTATGCGGCAATTTTGCAAAAATATTTGCCATGCCACCGCCTTTATAATCGATGAGTACAAATGCAAGTTCTGCCGGACTGTAACTTAATGCCCATGACAAAATAAGCGTCTGCAACAATTCCGATTTACCTGAACCTGTTGTACCTGCTACAAGCCCATGCGGTCCTGCTTGCTTTTCATGTATATCAAGCCAATAAACTCCGTTATGCCCCATACCGAGCAGACCCTTTATGTGCTGACTTGTATCGTGCTTACGATATGCCTGTCTTAAATCATAACGTGCGAGATTTCCTATTCCCAATAAACTTAAGAACTCTACATTATTAGGTAATACCCCCGCTGCTGCTTCCTGTATAGTAAACTGCCCAAGCTGTTTTGCATACGCTGCTAACGCTTGTTCATTTGTCATATCAAAATTTACATCGGTATCTGTATCAGGTACATCATCTACTGCATACGCACCTTTATAATCATTGGTATTCTCAATAATGTACTTACAACTATTCGGCAACAATGCCGTGTTTCCAAATAACAACACAAACGTTACACCAAGTGCTAATCCATTGTCTAAGTACTTACGTATTGCATCATAGTCCAGAATACGCCGTGTATAACAAAATACAACTATCAATGGCGTTATAGCCGGTATATTATCAGCCGTGTTTTCTGTTACAATTTCGCTACGTGACGTAATTACGTTGGTTAAATAACCTACAAGACGCTCAAGCGTGTCTGTGCTGTATGCTAATAATCTACGATTACCGTCATCTGTAAATGTATGCGGCATAAAGCGACAATCCAATAATTCAGGTATTACTTCATCTGCACACATACATATCTTGGCATCAACATAACTATGTGTATGCGCAAGCTGCACTATTAAACTGTGTGCAAAATCCCGTACATAATCTGCGTCGCCTACTACACCTACGGTAGTCGTCGTCCGTAGATTGAACGTAACTGTCATTGTTGTTACGTATTTATGTGCATCAGCAAGTTCTATAGCTGCCTGCTCCAAATCATCTTCTTCAAGTACAAAATGTTGTTTAGGTGCATTTATAAGTACCGGATTTTTTACAATGCCTGTGCCTATACGTACTGTACCGTAATCTTCATGATGCGTATTCATTGTCCATAAGTGCGGATCCTCTTCTCTTGTGAGTGCTGCAAGATATACCGTTGTAGCAAGATACTCCGATGCCAATATACCACGGTTATCTGCTTCACGCTGTAATAACTCATTTTGCTTCTCATCAAGATAGGCTCTGTACTTAGTTTGCCGTTTTGCTTCTTCTTTTTTGTCTTTCTTATTCTGCCAGATTTTACGCCCTATACCCCAGCCTGCATTCATTAACGCTGACATACCCATACTAATGCATATACCTATATACGATGTTATAGAACCCCCACGGGAACTGTTCATCGTCATATTTACAAGCATTGATGCCATCATAGGCAACATCATTGTAAATGACGGACCTATTGATAACAACCACGGTGTTTCATCACCCGTTCGTTTTGCGGGCGGTGTTTCTATTGTTATATCGTCTGTATCAAGCTCACGCAACATTCTTGGTGTACGCATATAGTAACTCTGCTCTACTGCACCTTCTTCTGTTGACGCTGCTTGTATCAAATCAAGCTGATTTACCTGCGTTAAACGTACTTGTGCTATCTTATTAACAGCACACATACCCTGCATGCAACATATAACTATATTATAACATGTCACCGTATCATACATATTTAAGGCTACTGTACCTGTCATACGCACATTATTTACGCAAACAAACGCATTGCTGGCTGTTTGCAAACTCCAGCTATCGCCTGTGTATTTTAAAGAAAAATGCTTTGATGCTATAACCCTGCTGTTGTATGCTATATCACAACTCTTATCGCTGCCAATTAGCAATTGTTTTCCAGCATCTACACGGTATTTTTGCATTACAAAAGTATCTTCGCTATATAGCTGCACTACTATCTGTAACGGTACGCGTCCATTTTCAGTCTGTACCGTCGCTATCACTACTGTATCTGCTATAAGCGGTACAGTAGATACAGGTGTTTGCACGGTCCGCCCTGTATTCTGATTACGCTGTACTTTATAATACTGTATTTTGCCTCTGCTCACAAATAACCAGTTTGCGTCCCACAATTCAAGTACAATCGTTTCAGCTATATTCAACGGTGTTAGTTCTATTGTATACATACTCGTATCATTTGTATCTACTGTATGCTTATACTGTTTATCCCCACTGTTTATATACACATTATACTCCAAATTGTGTACACCCCTTACTTTTGTGCTGTAAATACCACAGTACCCATTCTGTAATAATAATCTGTTTCGTGAAACTTTTGATGCAATTTTTCATAGTTACTGTGTACATAGTCACAGTCTTCACTGTATTTTTGTGGATTTGCTACATACGCAAGATCTGTATCGCCTTTTACATAGTTAAAATTCGTAACAAATAAATGCTCGCGTACATCATATTCCGTAACACCCGGTATCTTTATTGTTACATCTACGCAATCCGGTATTGCTTTTATACGCGTATAGCCACATCGTTTTAACATCGTATACAACTCTGCACCATTATGCCGACAACCCGTATAAGGTACTCTATCACTTATTTCAAGCATACGCTTTACTATACCGTCCGGGTCCGGACTGCTTACTGTCAAACCATCGTCCATATCACGTATATACAAATAACCATCTCGTTTCAATAATGCTTGTACATTACGCAAAATCTTACCAGCATTTTTAGCGTGCAATAAGATCATAGACAACGTGATAACATCAAATTTTACATCTTGTGGTACTTTTTCGTGCAACACATTCACAAAATCATCTTGCTCTGCATCTGCACATACTGCGAGCATTTCCGGAAATGTTACCTTGGATATCTCTGACATATCCGCATCTATCTCTACGCCCACAACTCGGCAAGGTTTTTTCAAGTGACTAATACGATCGCGTATCCACGCAGCATCATTACAGCCTATGTCTAATACAGTTACTTCATCAAGATTTTTTGTAATCTCCAATAACGTTTTTACATCTGCCTGTCTTGTCAAGCCTAACTGTGTACGCAAACGCGCCCGCTCTTCTGTATCAAGTACATTATATGTGTTCTTTATGCGCTCAGACATATCTGCGTTATGTTCTATTGTACTATCAGGGTTTCCTGTAAATAAATTACACCACTCCGGCATAGCTTACATATCCTTTCAACAGCTTTAAAAGCTATAAATATTATTTTATAAGCTCTTTTTGCGTGTCAACGTGTAAGTATTATATCTACTGCTAACAAGTTACTAACTGTTTTAACTATTTTGTGTTTTACACAAAATTCTGTGCATATAGAAAAGCCGTACAGTTATCACTACACTGTACGGCTCAAAAGCTATATTCAATCATAAGGTAAAATGACGTATTTCTCATGTTTCCATTCGGACTTTGTTACAGCCTGTTTTGCTGCTTGCGGACTACTGTACTTCTTAGCTATATCTTTAGCTTTTACTTTTGTGCGTAAGGTATACAAATATGTGTCGTCAGCAGGAAAATATATTATAAACTTGCTTTCCATAATAGACACCTCTCATGATTTTATATATTCTCACGATTATCTTGTTTACTTGCTTGCACAGTATCTGTATCCGCTTTTGTCTGAGTCGGTCTTCCAATCTTGCATAAACATACAAAAGTGCCAACTGTTATGCCACTCGACAATAATACCTGCAAAAACGTCATATCTTGTATACTACGTGTATCAGATAACTGTATCAATATTCCAAATGGTCTTAGTGTTACGGGTACTAATTCTACGTGTAGCCCATTAAAAAGATACATGCAAAATGTGAATATCAACATCAACACTATAACGGCATTACCCCAATAAACATACGGTAATGTACTACGCAACCGACAAAGTTCATATAGTTGTGGTTTATGTGCACAGTTACTGCAATCTTTACAACCTTGTGCGGTCATATACGGGCACGCATTTCCCATGGACTTCTGTGTGAGCTTACTTATAAGATAAAACAACAGTATTATTATATTGAACAATACCGCACTAAACGAAATCAACACTATCGCTAATCTGTATATTGGCGCATCAAACAAACCTGCTGCAGCACTACTCAATATAGAAAAGTCACCAAAGAACACCATAACAATACCCACAAATATACCGAGTATTGTTATGCTCGATTCTGCTACTTTTTGTGCTTGCTGTGCTATGCTTTCGTTAGCGTTTTTTATAGCGTCATCTATAGCTTTTTGTTTAGACTCAATCTCAGCCTGCTGTTTTGTAATTGTGTTTTGTTTTTGGTCAAGATTGCTATGTTTTGTGTTTAAATCCTCTATTCTATCGTTATATGCAGTCATAAGTCTGTATTGTTCACGTACTTGCACATATAAACTATCTTGACCGTATGCATTAAAACATTTGTATAAATATTTTTGCAACTTTTGTAACTTTACTATACACTTTTCAGATGTGTCTGGTACTGTCTGTATTACTCTTAAAAAATGTTTTTCTATCACATTGCGCAAGTTTGTCATGTAAAAATCTTGAAAGGTCGCGTTTGTATTATCGTTGTTTGCGTCCTCGAATTTGTTAATATTACCGCTATAGCATATAAAACATGCTTTAACCATTAGCAATATTTCGCTTTTTTCTGACTCCCATTCAGCATTTGAGGTTATATATGCAACAGTTTCACTTATAAATACATCGTTATAATCATCTGATTCACTATACAAACTTTTATCTGTTACGGTTAGTGTATCTTCTCGCAAATCCGCAATTTTCTCTATATCGTGATCGTCCTCAATTTCCTCTGCATCAGGTGCATTTGCTAATGTGCTTATATAATCAATCAAAAATGTTTGTAAAATTTCTGCTATACTCTTAACAGTACTGGAAACATTTTCAAATTTGCCATCGTGTTGCATATCACGCATTGAATTAGCATGTTCAACAACAGATGTATGTACTTCGTCCTCTACATCCTTTTCCAATTAGCACACTCCTAAACAAACATATTCACACGTCTATGTACAAATTTTTACATTGTTTTACACATCTGTGTATTTCACTTTTTATAAGATATATACCATTCGTATAGTCCATATCATGCCGTAATACATCTACATAATCCAATATCTTTTCCTGTGTTATATTTACAGCATATCGTGGCATACGTAAAAAATTTACATTTCTCGGATACAAGTCCATGTATTTAGTTAATTCCAAAAGCAACCCACTGGGATATGCACCAAATGCTTCAAACATTGCACGCAAATATTTTTTCTTTTTATGCAGCACTTCCACATCATACCGATACGCTTGTGAAAACAATTTATTATCCAATTTATTTACTTTGGCTATTTCGTGTATCTCATCTGTAACATTAAAATTTACAATACCAAACTGTACCGATACCGATTGTACACCCAACCCTAATGTTGTTGCTACTATTGGTTCATCACCTAATAAGCCTGTGTTATCGTCTGCCAACAATGCTAAGTGTGCTAATATTATTAGCACTTGTAATTTATAACGATCACAGTGGTATCTTGTAGATGTATATAACTGAATTAAATACTTTGATGCATCTGCTGTAATTGAATCTGTATAACTGTTATTATAATAGAAATACATATAATTCCCTCCAAAACACGCTTTATAACTATACTTTGCGTGTGTCTACGGGTCTTAGACTATTGTGTTTAAAAATATAAAAACCGTATTTTAATTACTATTTTAACATAATTTGTGTTATTTTGCAAGTATTTTGTTCTACAATATTTATCAATATTTTAGTATATACTAATTTAAGTACAATTCATACAAAATACCGTACAGTTTTTCATTTAAACTGTACGGTATTAACCTGCACTTTTATTATCAATGTTATTATTCAAAGCAGTTGTTATAGCTTTGGTTTGTATGCTTTTTAACTATATATCAAGTTAAATACATCGAAATATATTTTGTGTAGTCATCAGTCACGTTACGCTCTTTATCATATTTGTGTACATAGTTAAACTCCGGATACTTTTCAGTGATTTCCTGCAAAAGTGTCAAAATTGTATTACTCGTTGCTTCATCTATTGAAATTCCATTTAATGTGGCATCCCCATAGTATTTATCAAGATTTGCAAGTTCATTGTCGGGTACAACTTCGCCATAAGCCTCTCGTAAATATGTATAAGCGACTACGGGCGTAATGCTTTCCGGTGTACATTTATATATGTACCACTCCTGATACCCTGCTGCTCCAAGTGTATGTCCGTATGCATAGCAGTTAAATATCAAATGTTGCTCACCATCGATACAAACATCCCGTACGGATCCCCAATCAGACATTGTGTCTACTGTAGTAGTTTCTATTGTGCTGCCGTTATAACTAACTACTTCGGTATAACCATAAGGATTTATTCCTAAAATCATTTCAGAAACGCCATCAGCATTCAAGTCTAAAAAGGTAACACCGTACAAAACTTCCTGACTGTTTAAGTATTCCAGATAAAGTTTTCGTGCTTCCTTCGGTATATTTATACTTGCTTGACTATTTTTATAGTCCGCTGATGCTATGTCGTTCAGCCGTTGTATAATGTCCGTTGTATCTACATCTTCTGTAACTTTGTTATTATTTACAACAGTAGTTTCTACCGGGTTATTCTGTACAACATACTCTTCTAAAAGTGTTTTTACGCAATCACTAATATCTATTACAGTATATTGTTCGGGATCCGGCACGGTTAATACGCCACTAATAAGTGTTGCTGTTGCATCTGCAGTACTTTGCAACAGATCATAGTCTACATCAAGATACTGTTTATACAACGTTTTTATATCGTCCAATGACTGATTTTCAAAGGTTTCTATCGTTCCATCTGCTTTGGTTACGTCTACTATATTTACAGCCTCTTCCGTATTAAGCCAGCTGTGTAACGTTACACTCGGTGTTCCCTCGACAAATTTAACCCAACCGGGGTTCGACCCAAGGCCATTAAACATATACATAACGCTGTCTTTAACGCACGCTGAATCAAGCCATGAACAACAATGTATATCTTTACCTAATAATGTACCATCAGATTTTATAATATCATAACTGCCACCGCCCGTGGTACCTGACGTACCTATAAAAAGTTCCGGAACACCATCAAAATTTACATCAAGCAGATACATAAGCGAATTTATTTTCATAAAATCATCTGCATACAATGGCCTAAAACGGTTATTCTCTTCTTTTGTTTCTTGATCTGCTTTAATACGCTCTATTACTACTTGTGCATACGTATCTGCAAGTGTGTCTACATCAAAAGCAATAGGTGCATTTACAATCTGTGTATTCGTTTCTGTTTCGGTAACTGCATTTTGTGTATCTAACGTTGTTTGCTGTGTTTGCGGTAGTGTTTCTGTTAACGTCGCCTGCTGTGTTTGCGGTAGTGTTTCTGTTAAAGTCGTCTGCTGTGTTTCTGTTTGTGTAGCGGGATCTGTATCTGTATCCACAGTTGTTGCAGTACATGCTGTCATTGTAATTGCCGATACTATAAGCAAAACGCTCACTATGTATTTTAATTGTTTGATAATCATTGTTATTTACTCCTCTTTAGTGTGTTACTATAATTATACAAATACGGTAATGTTTGTCAAGCAAAATGCCTTTAGACCATTTATCTTGACTGTTTATCTTTGAAAAGTCCTTAATTTTATGAAAAACTGCTGTTTGCTCATATCAACACAAAGAACACAGTTTATTTTATTGTATAAGCACAGTTCACTTCTAATACAAATTTTCAAACGCTGACACTATATTATATTGTTGTGCAATCAACTTAAATAATACATGGAGGTGTTTATTTTGGCAAAATATACTGTCAAATTTAGTTGCGGGCATTTTGAAAAAATAGAATTGCTGGGGAAAGAAACTGAACGCCAAAGAAAAATAGCATACTTTGCGGAGAACGGCTTATGCTCTGCGTGTTATAAACTGCATAAACAAGCAGAAGCACAAGCTGCGGGCTTAATCTTTAATGCGTCAATCCTGCCAAACATTGATCCTACGGACGGTAGTTTCCTTTTGGCTGTGTGGTACAGCGGCGATACTATATCACACAAAGATGCACTAAAATCTTTAGGATATAAATGGGGTTCTATTTGTACAACTGAAACTATGTTAAGTGCTAAACGCTCTTTGTGTTGGAACAAAATAATTAAGGCTAATATGCTATCTATAGAACTTGAGTATGCCACAAGTTTAGGTGCAACTACTTTTCGTGCTGACCAAAAATTTTGGAATCGTGTCGATTATGAAATGGCAATACGTGCAAAAAAAGCATGGGAAGAAAAATTTGCTAAAATGCAGGAAATAAAAAAACCAGAACCGCCTGCGAAAATACAAGGACATAAATGGAATCAGAAAATATACGGAAAAACAGGTGGCTATACAATCTATTTGAATGGTGTTAAAACAGTTTTAACAGACGACGAAGCTGCTGAAATTAAAACATATCTCAAAGAATTAAAGGCTTATACAGCACAGATAGATAACCTGTAATGCAAAGCCAGTCGTATTGGCAAGATTTGTGTATACATTTTCTAACAGTATCAATACTAATAAAGCCCCGACAATGATTTGGTGTCGGGGTTTTTATATTTATTATCGAATTAACATAGGTCAAGCTGTCTGTTTAATTGATCTGCTTTGTCATCTTATTTTTCATCCAGCAAATCTAACACTTGCTTTATTTCCTCTGCACTAATACGTTCGTTATAGTGTGTCATGTTATTTGTGACATCTATGGCATAGCGTTGCATACAGGTATCGTATTCTGCGTTATCAACAGGTGTATCATCTATGTACGCCTGTCCGTAGTACGAAACATCTTCCTTAATATTTCCGGCATCGTCATATTCGACATATCCTGCATCTCGGCGTATTTGCTGTGTTATAGTGTATCCTGTATCATTCCATGTATAAATAGTACCCTCTAAATAGCCATAAGTACCGTAGGTATCCCCTCTGTCATCAATACTCAAAATATTGCCTGTTCCGTCACTATACACACGTCCATTATGTCCGTCTAACGGCAATACAGCTACATGTCCTGATGTCATATACAATAATGTTGTGCGATACGTCAGATTATTTATAATCAGCAATTCATTAGTGTCGTCGTTATTAAAGTCATACGGCACTAAGTCCCAAACCATATCCGTATAAGTATCAAAAAATGCACTATATGTATCATAATCTGTTACCGTCACTACTCGGGGTGTGTACCACACCGATTCTTGCTTATTCATTGTGATTTCTGCTTGTTCTGTTTCGTTTATTGTGTTTGTGCTACTTATTGTTGTGTTTGTAGCGTCTGTATTTATATCGCTATCTGCTTCATTAATCATGCTTGGTGTGCTTACAGATTCAATTGTTTCAGATACTGTCGTTGAACCTACTGTCTGTTGTGTGGGCGTGGTCTGTGCTACAGCATTTGCATCTGTATTTTCTACTGTGCTGCATGCTGTCAACATACTCAAAACTAAACAAGCAGTTGCAATTTTTATAGCTTTTCTTTTAAACATTTTTAAGCCTCCAATTAACTATACTACATATAAGCATAAATGACCTGTCGGCAAACGTCAACAGGTCATTCTGATTTTTGTATGTTTATACAATATTTTGGCAAATAATTGTACAAAAACTACAATTAGTTATCATATATTATATTACCTACCTGTACTAACTTAATATCTACACAGCTCTGTGACCAATGTAAACCTGCATCCGTTATAAACGTATAATCATTTCGATTAATTTGACCTGCACCACGCAATTCAGCAGCACCATCGCTATTTGCGGTCTTATCCAAAACCAACTCAATACCGTTAGATCGTGTAGTACCATACTGATCTCCGGCTGTCTGTCCATACACGGTAGTTCCTTTTGCATCAGCAACTATCATGTAATCCTTCGTACCGTCTTCCCAAGTTACTTCTAAAACATCACCACACCGTGCAGTTCCAGTAGCTGCGGTAGTTATTATGTCTGCAAATGCACCATAGAAAACTTTTGCTGGTGTGCCATCGGCGTTATTAAGTCCATCTATAGTAGTATAACATATTCCCGTTTCTGCATCTACTTGTGCAATCTGTCTTAATTTATACTGTGCTGTTCCAGGAACAGTAAATGCAGTAATATATTCGTAGGTTTTATTAAACATGTAATCAAACATATCACATGTTCTAAACTTATCATATTGCTTAAATGCTGGTATATCTACCACAGGTATGCCTACGCTACCATTAATAATAATTACGGTATCTTCGTCCATTGAACCCATAGCTTCATTTATCTGTGCACTACTGCTCTTATCGGTATGTATCGGACTTTGACGATTACTGTTTGCAAAATCATTGAATAAACTTTTTACTTGTTTATAGTCAACACTATTATCAACAGTATGTGCCGCATGATACGCTGCTTCTGCACCCCAGCCATTTTGCTGCATTAACGCAACTAACGCTGTTGCTCCTATCGTTTCACCAAGCTTTATATACTGTGGCATACTTAACTTTTCATCAGCAAATAAATCAAGATATAAACGTCCATTTGCGGTATCTATGTAATCATAACCGTCTTTTACTGCCTTTGCATTGTTTACAATAGCATTTGCTACATCATTACCCGTAGCATTCATTCCACTGAACTCCCAAAGCTTGAAGAAATCATTTGTAAGCAAATGTACGGCTTCTTGATCTGAGTTTAGCACTTGGTTATTTATGTTCGTTATAGTGTCCACCAACGTATTTAAGCACTCTATATCGCTCTGTACCTGATTTATAGACTCGTTTACCGCTGCTAAAGCCGCCTTAGCTGCATTCATTGCATCAGGTGACGGCGGTGTTGGCTCTACTGGAGGTGTGGGTGGTGTCGGTGGTGTTGGAGGAGACGGTGGTGTCCAATTATCCGGACAGGGATTCGGTGGTTCGGGCGCTTTATAATCTTTCATCGCTTCCGTAAACGACTCCATTGCAGATTCGTATGCTGCCATTGCTTGTTCATACGACACCAAAGCTGCTTTGTACTTTGCCATTGCTGCTTCATACACCGCTAATTCCTTGTTATAATTATTCTCTGCTTCTGCTAACGTTGCCTCTGCTACTGCTTTTTGTGCTTGTAAATCCTTTAAACTTTCCTGTGCTTCTGTCCTTATTTGCGTTAAATCTGTCTTAAGATTTGCCATAGCCGCAGGATCGTATATAAATGCTGCTGTTTCTGCCATTTAGATCACTCCTATATTAACAGTTTGAAACATACACATACATATTCTAAGTATGTGTTAACATATATTCGCATGTGTCTGCTTAATAAAGTGCCTAACAGAATATTTATAACTGCATACGCCATCGTATTGTCACACAAAAAATACACACTGATATTTTGTAATATCAGTGTGTATTCTGTGCTCTGCACGTATTGTCATTCCGTGATAGGTTCTACATCAAGTTTTACTATTTTTTCATTATCAAGCGTTACAGGCAACACTTGCGATGCACCAATGGCATCTGTTCCCGGTATCTGTTCACGCAAGCCAATCACATTTTTCTCTGTGCCATCTATGTTTGTGGTGCTAATGTATAAGCCTTTGTTCTCTACATCAAAGTTAATCGTATCTGCAAGATCGATTACTGTGCCATCGGGTGTCAGATGCCACGTTTTAATTAACTGCCCTACGCCCATTGACATGTCATTAAGCATATAAACGGTATTCTCAAAACTCTGATATGGTGCAAATTTTTCGCTGTTATAACTTTCGACTACCGCTCCCATAGGTCCTTGCTGGTCATATAACACTGTTGTATTACCTGCTGTATCGTAATACACTACATACGAAGTGTATGTATCAACAACATATGCAACAAGTTTCGCTCCATTTTGTTCAAAACAGGCTACCTGTTCGCTGTTAGCGTTTACATCTACCGCTGCTTCGGATGTTGTCACATCAGTAATCATTTCTGCTGTTGTCGTTATATCGTCATTAGTCTCCATTACGGTACTTTCAATAGGCGTATCAAGAGTTTCCGCAGTCGTTGTTACAGACGTAACTGTTGTGGTTGTAGTTTCAGCAGATGTACTGCCCACTATTTCTGTACTCGCCGTACTTGCATCTGTTTTTGATGTACAACCTGCAAGGGTAATCACGCTAATTAAACATAAAATTGTCAAGAGCTTTCGCATTATAAACACCTCTATAATTACATTTTTTACTATACCTTTAGTATACAACACACGTGGTTTGTTGTCAAGTAGTGTACTGTCAATGTTTTTCAGAAATCTGCCGATGCGTATTGTTTGATAACTTCATAATACCCTCTGTTCTTTTGCGTACATTACCCCTAAAATTATGCTACATCATAAAACTTATTTACTCTCCGGTTTATATAACTAAACTCAAATTCTACAGTTTCCTCACTATACGTTTTATCTGCATACATCTCAAATACACATGCTGTTCCATCGCCAAACACTTCTATGTTTAAATGCCTATTTCCATGCATTGTATATTCTAATTGTATTCCTCCGTCAGGTGTCGGAAATATTTCTGGCTGAAAACAAGCTTGCACCACAAAACGCTTCACAAATTCTATAAGTTCCTTTGTTGGTGCTGCCGCATTATAGCCATCCCAATTATCTTCTAACTTATTGAAGGATTCTAATAAGACTATATTTTCTTGTTTTTCATTTGTCATAGCATACACCCTACCTAATTACTTATATATTTTAAGCCTAAATAATCTAAACGTGCTTTCATAACTACATCTGACACACCAAATATTTTTGAAAGTGATCTTAAATATGGTATTACCAAATTCTTCTGCGCGTAAACTACTGCGTCTTCAGGCATAAGCAATTCGCCTGCAAACACATTAGCGTCATATTCCATACCCTCTTGTGCTTTTTCACTTGTGCGGTAGTCCACATGACTATTATAACTATACGGTCGCATATGCAAACAACAATAACCCAACTCATGTGCTAATGTGAAACGTATTCTGTTAGGACGGTCATCTTTTTTATAAAAGATACCTATTGCGTCATCTGTAGCTGTGACTGCACCTAATATGCGTCCATTTTGCAAAACATATTTGGCGTATTCAGCACTTTGTTCCATTTTGGAGAAATCATATGGTAGTATCTTTATGCCCAGTGCTTTTATGATTCCTGCAATATCTATAGGAAACTGATCTTCTACACCAATATTCTCTAAAATCAGCTGCGGATTCATTGCATTTAATATTGCTAATCTCTCTGCTGTTTTCAATGTACATCCCACCTTAGCAGTAGTTCTACTGCTTATATCTATAACTATAGCCATATAATCACTCCTTAAAGATTAAAAGTGCCATATATGCATATGGCACTTTTATTAAACTTACAATTATTTTGCTTATGCTGTATAATCCTTTAATAAACCGTTTTCATCATACACAACAGAACGCAGAACCCAATCAGGGTTGTACCATTCACTGACTGTAGGACGTAAATACAAATCTTCTGCAGCATCAATATTCGCATCATACTTATGCTGTAGTGCTGATGTTGACGTTGCACATGCCGTCGTTGCAGCTACGACTTTATAGCTTTTAGATGATAGTTTAGGTAAACGTTCACCAAAATAAAAATCATTAAAAGCGTAAGTTACATTATCAGTAAAAATAACACTTACACAACTTATATCATCAATATATACAAAATCTACTGTATCTAAATCATGCAAATTTTTAAGACCTGTACAATTAAAAAGGAATACCTGTGTTAACTTGTGTAGACTCTGTAATCCTGTAAGATCTGTTAACTTGTGTGCATATGCTATCATAATAGTTTCCAGTTTAGGCATATACTTACAAAAATCAATGTTTGTAATGTCAATGGAAGTGCTACGTACGGTACGTGTACCCTCATATGTATAGAAAGTCATATCACTATACTTACCTTGGTATGTACCTGTGTACTTGATATTGTTATAATCCCAAAAACTAGTTTCTCCGCCTGCCTTATCGCCAGTTCTACTTGTACCAGGAATAATGTAGAGCTGCTTTAATTTTGTCATGTATTTGAGTGGTTCAAGGTCTTCATCTGTGAGGTTTGCCTGATTAAGTGTAAGCGTTGTAAGCTTTGTGCTGTATTCTGTACCTGCTATGGTAATAGTATCTGGGTTTTTTGTTACAGTTGCAGTTGTTTTGTTGCTTGTCTTAATACCTGTAATCTTTTCAATATCGGTATTAGCTGTTACGTCTTTACCCTTACTGTTATAGACTTTACCATTCCAAATACCCTTGCCGTCAAACTTAAACTTGTAGTTACCGATTGTTTTTGTACCTGTATATGCTTTTCCTGTCTTGGTATTGAAATAGTAATAATTCTTATTAACATACTGCCAGCCTGTCTGCATCTTTCCGTCTTTATCGAAATAATAGATAGTCTTTGTTTTCTTACCGTTTACTGTTTCTGTTAAGGTAAGAAGCCCTGTAGCTGCGCTACCATTAGACTTGATATAGTATCTGTCTCCTGATTTCATCTTAATCCACTTAGACTTAGCTACAGTTCCATCAGTTTCTACCCACTGCTTACCGTTATCTGTAGTCTGCCATGTTGCCGATGCAGGAATAGCAAGGGTTGTAAATGTAAGGGTCGCTGCGAGGGCTGCGGTGAGTACCTTTTTAATCACTGTATTGTGTTTCATAATAAATTCCTTATATGGTAATTTTCACGTATTTTCATTTAAACCGTACGGTATAAATATCCATTAATTGTACACATTTTACAACAAGTATAATTCTTATTTTATGTAACCACCGTTACGATTTAATCTTTCAGTAGCGTCTGTTTTTACATCATCTGTATATAGAGTGCTTCTAACGTATTTAGGAGTTACAGAAAGTTTTGTTGCATCAGTTTCAAAACTGGTTTTTTTGAAATCAGATGTTGCGTAAATTATTTTAAAACTATCAATTGTTGAACTAATTCGCGGTCCAAATTCTGTATCTGTAAAAGCATACTTAACATCATCAGAAAAACACACACTAACGCCGCCTATTATATTACTTGGTACAAATTCAACACTGTCAAGGTCATGAAGATCTTTAAGACCTGTGCAATTAAAAAGTGATACTGTTGTCATTCTTTTTAAACCCTGTAAGCCTTTAAGATCTGTAAGTTTAGGTGCGTACGATACATCTAAAGATTCCAATTTTGGCATATACTTACAGAAATCCACGTTTGTTATAGATACTGTTGTATTATGACGTACTTCATAAGTGCCGTTGTACTCGTAAATATCTTTTTTTCTAATCTTATCATAACCTACATACGTTTTATTAACGTTATAATAGTCATAGTCAGCCTCGATTGACACTACAACATCCCCGCTAACCGGTGCTCCGGGTACGATACAAAGATACTTTAACTTTGTCATGTACTTAAGTGATTCAAGGTCTGCATCGGTAAGGTCTGGCTGATTTAATGTAAGACAATCAAGTTTTGTACTGTATTCCTGTCCCATAATTGTAATAGTATCGGGGTTTTTAACTGCCTGCTTGATACCTGTAAGCTTTTCTTTAAGTGCATCTGTTGTTACATCTTTACCGTTTTTGTAAAGCTTCTGATCCCAAACACCCTTATCACTAAATGTAAGTGTATAGCCATTGAGCTTTTTATTACCCTTATATGCTCTGCCTGTCTTTGTATCAAAATAGTAGTAATTCTTATTTACATACTGCCAACCAGTCTGCATTACACCTGACTTGTTAAAATAGTAAGTATTCTTTACTTTCGTACCGTTTACCTTTTCGGAAAGATTAAGCAAACCTGTTGCCATTATACCCTTGGAGTTTACATAATAACGGTCGCCTGATTTGGTTGTTATCCACTTAGACTTTGCTACAGTACCATCTGTTTCTACCCACTGCTTTCCTGAATCCGTAGTTTTCCAAGCTGCTGTAGGAATAGCAAGGGTTGTAAATGTAAGTGTGGCTGCGAGGACTGCGGTGAGTACTTTTTTAATAACTGTATTGTGTTTCATATTAAATTCCTCCTGTGGAATTATTTGTTTATTTTCATTGTCATAACTATAAATGGTACCATTAATTAAATCAAGCGGTAATATCAACAAAGTTTAGTGCGAAGTATTGTGCAAAGTGTATTAAGATTACCGCTTATATACTCATTTTAACATATTATAGCGTAAATTGCAAGGATTTTACAACTTTTTATAGGCTTTAACGTACTTTAACAGAAAGCACCCAAACAGTATTAAACCTGCTCGGGTGCTGTTGTTATATTATCTGGTCATGTCATTTACGGTTGCGTTACTTATAACATAAGCTGGTGTCGGAGTAACTACCAATTGGTTTACGCCCTCGTCACCTACTATATCATACGTTCCGCTAAGTACTGCTGTATCTGTTGTCTTTGCTGTGTTTGCAAAGGTAAAATACAATTCATTATATGCATATAGTGCTGTTCCTGACTTGAAAAGGTCTGCCTTGTTTCTCGGGGACTTATAGCCGTAATCAAGCGGAATCTTATATGTAAATGCGTAGTGGTTATCAATTTCACCGCTGATACCATACAACTTTATTGCAAGTACCGTTGTGTCTTCGCTATACCAACCGGAGGTATTTGCATAATTTGCGTCATAAGCTGAACGCTCTTCCCCTACTTCATCCGGTACTGTCTTTGTTGTGTTATCCGTATAGATACTGCTATCTTTATACGTTTGCCAATTCTGACTGCCCTTGTTATGAGATAAGGTCGATGCAAACTCAGGCAACTGCATATTTGCTATAGCCTCTGCTACATCGGGATGTTCCGTACGCAACTTCTGGAAATTCGTGTTCTCCATAAGCTGTGCAGTTGTCGTTATGTTACCATCGCCATACAACACATAAGTGTGCTTATCAACAGATACCGTTGCAAGTCTGCCGTTTCTTATCGTCACAGGGTACGTTGCAAGCAAAGCATAAGCGTTTTTACCGCCGTTTGCATTTGTCAAGTCAAACGTGTAGTCCTGTGTTACTTCGATAGGCTGCATCTGCTTACCATCTACTGCAATCGTGCTCGTAACGGTACTGTTTTCTGCATTGCTTGATGCTGTATATACAGGACTTGTACTATATGTTACGTTGAGATTTGCTGTATAAGCAAAGCTATCTGTATCTGTCGGATTTGTGCCTTTGTATGTGTTGAGCCATGCTTGTGCTTGCTCCTGTGCAGTCGTTGCTGTATAGTCTGCGTTCCATGCTGTACCTACGTTCGGATTTACAAAGTCAAGTACATAACTGCGGAAGTCTACCGCCGGTGTATTGTCTTCATCTACCAATGTACTTACTTCGGTACCTGTATAGAGCACATCAAGGTTATTTACAAGCTTCTTTGCTGTCGAAGATTTTGCCGTTGCCGCACCTACAGTATCCATATCATCCGATGTTATATCGTATGTTATAGATGCTTTGTTGTACATAGGCAAATCAAGGGAGTATTTATTGTAGCCTGCAATATAAAGACTATTCAATGCTCCGCGATTTTCATACGACAAAAGGTTTCCGCTTTCATCGAGGAAACTGTCCTTATACGTCATAAGAACTTCCGGTACAAGATTTGTCTTATACTGACTTGTGTAATTTTCGGTCCTATACTCGTGTGGGTCTAATGCTACACCAAATATATCCGTACGCGGTGTTTTCGTCGTGCTTGTTATTGTGTAATCAAGGTCTGTACCTGTTTTTGTTACACCGTTAATATTGTTGGTTACTATATAGGGTATATACGTGATATCCGGCAATGTTACAGTTGTTGTACCCTTTTCACCGTTGCTATTAGCAACCGTCACGTCAGCAAATGTTTCATTGACATTAGCATTAATACCCAATGAAGTACATACCATAGCGTTTACTGACGCAAGCTTCGCATCTGACGATGTTGTAAATAAACGTACTGCTCGCTCTGCACGCTCTTGTGTGGTAGGTGCGAACGTGGCATCGGTTTCAGTAAGTTGCTGTTTGCTATTGTTTGTTATGCTTTGCACACCTGTCAGTGTATTAACGTATCGTTTCCAGTTATCTGCATTTACAGTCATTACGTTGCGATACGTTCTGAGTGGTTGTTTTTGTACACCAAGTACAAGTGTGTTATTTGCACCATCTTTCTTAGCATTGTTGTAAAGTGCAGTCAAATCTTCAAGCTCGCACACACCTACAATCTGCGTCACATTACTGTCATACACACCGAAATTTTTAGCATCAATTGTTGCAAGTGCTGTTTGTCTATACGGTGTACTTACGTTTGTTGCATCGCTGTGGCTTGTATGACTGTCGAGTTGCTGTGCAAAAATATTTACACCTGTTACACCATTTGGCATTGTATACGCGTACTTTATCTCGTTATATGTTCCTGGATTGGTAACCAATGTTGGTGGTACTATACCATTCATTGTCGTTTGTGCTGCCAAGTAGGGGCTGTTACCTGTTTCAATAGTCCAAACGTCTACGTTAAGAAATGCACCACTACATACAGTCTGCGTTGCAGGTACCTGTGTATACTTTACAATTGTTGTCGTTACAACTTTTGGTACAGGTACAAGCGGAGGTGTCGTTGGTCCTGTCGGTCCTGTCGGTCCTGTCGGTCCTGTCGGTCCCGTTGACCCGTTTGCTCCACCAGATGGACTCGGTGGCATCATTCCTGGTGTTACTTCTATTGCTGTACAGATTATTTTACCATCAGGACCTTCTGCATAACAATAAACGGTGTCACCTGGTTTTATATCTGCTCCGTTTGCTATTGCATCTTTGATTGCACCACGTTCCGTGTTATTTACACCGTTTCCAAAAGTAAAACCACCAAGACCCCATGTACCATTACCACCGGATACGGGTGTTGTTTCACCCAACATTGTTGAACCTGATTTTCCAGTATCGCCAAAGTTGGACTTTGAAAAGTCTTTCAACTTATCATAGTCTGTACCTTGGTTTGCTGGTTTTCCTGTTGTTGGATCGGTCGTTTTCGATGGAATCGTTGTTGAAGTGCTACCTTTACTATTGCCCTTGTTATTACCACTGTTATTACCTTTTTTACCTGCCGGTACGTATGTATATGTTACTGTCTGTACAGTTTCAGTTGTACGTACGCAAGTAGTATACTGCAATGCACGGTGGTGTACCGTATCTGCTATAAACGCATTACATTCGGTACAATATGGCAGTGCAGACTTTTTTAATGTACGTTTAAACGCCCAGTCTGCAAATGTACCTTTTGTTACACCACCCTTGATTTTAATGGATTCACCTGCTGTTGTTGTCGAAGGTTTCTCCACGGAAACGCTTGTGCTGTCAGGACTATATACACCTGTTTTTGTAGTCGTATTGCTAAGTGTATCCTTAAAAAGTGCAGGAGTTTCATTTACCCAATCTGCTACAATAATACCGTCTTTAGCTGTACTCTTACTTACCCAGAGGTGTACGTCACCCGTATAATTTGCCTTGCCTGTCGCTTGATTTACAACTGTTCCGGTAGAACTATCGTATACAAGTGTTGGCAATCCCTGTTCTGCTACGGCTACGCCAAGTGTTTTACTTTGATAGCCATTATCCGTAGCTTGTTTACTGCCTACGGTCAAATTCTTATTCAGATTTACAGATGTATCATCTGTAACTGTAAACGGCACTAAAGGTGACATTACACGCTGTAATGCTGATACCGTATTTACACCACGATCAAGTGCGTAAAATACAGTATAATAATCCATTTTATCATCTGCTACTGACAATGTTTTGTATACAGGCGAACCTTGTGCTGTACGCGATACAAAACTTGCAAAATCCGCACCTATAGTATCTGTTGTATCTACAGCATAATACACTGTATTATCAGGCGTTGGTGCTACACCTGTATCTTTTACGTATTTAACAAAATAACGTGTGTCTACAGTTCTGCCACCTACCGGTATATAAGCAGGCAATCTAATACTTACACCCGTTGGTACCGTAAATCTCGCACCTACATACCCAAGACTGCGATTTACCGCTCTATCAAGCATTTTTGTCCAACTATACGTATTAGTAGATGTAAATGCATAAGGAGCTGTACTTGTCGTATACAACTTATCAGGATTTTCACTAAAAAGCTTATACATACGCGTATTGTCGCTCAGTACATTTGTTTTCAGGTCATCTATATTTAAGTAATCAGCTTTATCTTCATAGTATTCAGATATGCTGTATTCAGGTATTTCTGTCAATAATACCTTACTTGTACCTGTTAGTGCTGCTGCGTCATCACTCGCAACTGCTACATTGTTGCACTCATAAATATAGTCTACAGTATACGCATAACCTGTATGTGCGTTAAAGCCCGTAAGATAATGCTTATATGCGGTTGCATACATCTCTTTCTGTTCCGTTGTCATAACTGGCTTTATAGTAGACACCCAGTTAATAAAATCATCTATCAACTGACTGTCAAGACTATTTACCTCGTCTTCATACAACTGATCGAGCCATGTAGTTATGTCCATATTGTAACGCTGTTCCGGGTGTTCTGTAAAGTCTACAGTATATGTATAAGCATCTGGCTCGTCTATACCGTAGCCGTCCATATCATACTTTGAAACAGTAATCTGTACACCTGTACAGTTGAACTCCTCTTTACCCGTAGGTGCATAGCCTCGTTCTTTTAACATAGCGGTCATATCCGGTGACGTTGCTACTGTGTATTTTTCAGGGTGCTTAGGTCCGTACCATTCACCATCAAGTTTATCAGAGTTTACGTTACGATATGTTTCATGTGTTGCCCATACAGCATACGCTGTATAAGCTGCGGCATCTGCATCGGGTGTTCTTATATCTGCATCAGATGCATACTGTGCGAGATACTGCCAGTTTATCCACGGTGTAACCTCATTTTGTTTACCGTAATGCTTTGCGTTGCCATCAGCATCTGTTATCGCTTTTTTAGAAACAGTCTGTATCCCGTCAACAACACTTGTATCCGTAACATACTTTATAGCATCGTAGTATGTAGCACCAAAATCCCAGTCGTGTGCAAGAACTGCTGCTCTATCGCTAAATGTTTCTTTATATGGCGTAGGATCTGCCGGTGTTGTAAATGCGTCATACCCAAGTGTAGTATCGTAAAATGTATACCAAGCTGTTAAAAGATCTGACGGCATCTTAGTAATTACACTGTCACGCTTATCATTACGTGTTTTCAATACACCTGTTGCTGTCGTTTCTACGTCAACAAGATTTGCAGTTGTGCGTTTATACTCCGACGTGTTGTACGTGTATATATTATCAGCTACACTCACATAATCTGCATATTTCAAACTGCAAAGTTTTGATGCTTCGGTATCCAGAGCATCAAAAATATATGCATCAAGTACAAATGTACCCGTACTACTAAGTGTGTTTAACACATCCGTTACATTTGTATAGGCATTCGTTGTTTCGGTCAGTGTGCTGTCTACATTTGCGCTATCGACACTATACTGCCGATTAATATTATTGTACACTGTATCATTATAGGTATCTTCTATATCTGCAACGGTAACATCTTTTTCAGACTCTGTTTTCGGTTGTACATATGTATAGGCAGCTAACGTATTATAGTACTCCGGCAGAGTCATTTGTGCTATAACATTACCGTACACATCGTAAAAATCAAACACTTTTGCAGTTAAATACTGCTCGTATGTGTTAATAAGCTTTAGGTTAGAACTGATTACTGCAAATGCGTAAGCCAATTCCTCAGAGGTCTGCGTATTCAAACACTCAGTATACCATGCATCATCCGTCACAGATGGGTCGCCTATTAGTGCTGTCAGTGTTTCATCAAATGTATCTATAACACTTGCAAGCTTCGCTTTTAATGCAGATACGTATGATGTAGGTGCATATCCCGGTACATACTGTAACTGGCTGTCCGCACTTACTGTACCGTCAGCGTTATAAATAGTGTTGACTGCTAACGGTGCATCTATTGCTACTAATGTACGTGCATCAGCATTTATACGTGCACCCATAAGCTTTTCCACAAAATCATACTCTTCTTTTGTGTCTGTACCCTTGACAGTTTTGTATTCATCAAAAGTAAGTTGTTTACTCTCAGCGGATGCTACGGTATCATGATATGTTTCACCAGTTTGCGTATCATCAGCCAGTGTGCTGTCTGTTACGTCCGCTTGCTTTGGCGTTTTACTTGCCGTGTCCGGGCGTACTACTTGTAATGCTGTTGAGACATATGTGTCCTGCTCCGTAAGTACGTCATACGCCGCAGTTCCTTTACTGTTATGCTGTGTCAAACCGTTCTTTAAACACTGCCTACGTAAATTCTTTATTACTGTTGCTAAATCAGCTTCTGCTTTATCTACATCTGCTTTTGTCGAATTTATATATGCATTTAACTTATTTGCAGCTTCTTCCAGAGCTTCGTAACTCCCAAATACCGTCACATCCAGCCAGTACTTCTTGTATTCACCTGAAAATGCAAGCTCTCTGTCAATAGGTACTGTTGTCGTGCCTATACGCTCATCATTAATATATACAGTATCGCCCTCTGATACCATATAATATGGCAAGCTAAGACAATCTTCTATGGCGGACAACTGTTCAAGCATATCAGCGTAGGTTTTAATTGCCTGTCCTTGTGTCGTATTTGTCGTTGTATCTGCGGACGTGTCTGCAAATGTTGTCATCGGTACAGCTGTGGCACACATTGACAATGCCAACAAACCCGCTATTGTACGTTTTACTTTCGTTTTCACATACACCACTCCTTTACATAGTTTGTACATATTATGTGTACTGTGTAGGCATACTTATCTTTAGCTAACTATGTACGGCTTGTGTCTGTGTACGAAGTCTTGTGTTTGCGTTTTGACATATAACAGTTTTATCGTATAAAAAATAAATGGTGTACTGCTTTACAGCAATACACCATACAATACAACGCTATCTGTCAATATGTTTTTAATTAGCTTGGACACATTTGACTACAACCAAAACGCTGCGATATTTTAACTGTTATTGTCACTGATATTCTCTATTAATGTTTCTAATAGTATACGCATACTATTAGGCGAATCATACTGCAATTGTATTGGCTGTATTACATTACGGACAAAACCCATAGCTGTGTAGTATGACAATCTATGGTCGTAGCAATCTAATGTTACAAAAACCAATCCGCTATACGTACGTATTTTACTTGCAACATATGCTGCAAAGGCAATTAATTGTTTTCCAAGTCCATTTCGTTTGTAAATATTATTAACAGCTAATCTTGCAATTTTTATTGCTGGTATAGTCCTGTATGTTAATTGTAACGCATCCTTTTCTGCGGTTTCCAAACTAATACAATCGTTACATAACGAAATATAGCCTGCTATCTGTTTATTTGCTTTATCAATAAACAAATATGTAACGTTTTGATTTTTTGTCTGTTCTGCAAGTGCCTCTTCACGTAAGAAATCATCCATTTCTTTTGAATGTTTGATAATGCGTTTACGTTTATCTGCTTTTAAATTCTGTAACTGTTCTTTGCTTTCCACACATGTAAAAGCATCCACCATAGGCAGATGCTTTTCATCAAGTTTTTCTATTGTTAGTTTCATAGTTTAATACACATCTTACTAAATTTACGTTCCAGTTTTTTTACTGCTCTTTTTGACTTTACAGTAGGTTTCTTATTGACTTCTGTAAGTATTGCAGATATAACTTCTTTATTCCTTATAGTTGGCGTTGGTGCTATCTGTGTAGCCATATAACAAACCCCCTTTACTGCTTGTGTACATATTATAACATACATTTGTGTAGTTTGTCAATAGTCTATTTTATACCATACACTTTATTATATGCATATACAGTTCTACAGTTGTTGTATTTGTATATACGCTTCTGTGTTTATGCGTTATTAAAATACATGCTGTACGCTACTAAGTAAATTATAATGGTAATTTTTCAGCAGTTTCCTTTTGCAACGCTATCAACTTATCAAGAATTTGCTGATAACGTTTTACGCCGGATACAATTACTTTTTCGGTGACATCGGAATTTTCAGCGTTTGCGTTGCCTATATCTTTTTCTGCACGCAATTGTGCTATTTCTGCCGGCAATGCATTTATAAAGTCTTTTATTTCCGCATAATTATCAAATAATTCATTACACTTGTCTTCGCCGCATTGTTGCAGACGTTCACGCAAACCTTTGCGCAGTATATAAGTCAACCAGTCTGCCGTATCAAAAAATGCACGATATTCGTGTCCTAATGCTTTGTTTATGTTTTCGTATACATATTTTTGCCGATATTCTTGTGTATGTTCATTTTTCAACAGTAATATACTATAGCATCGCATTAAGTGTTCATAAGCATCGCGGTGTTCTTTTAACGGTTGTAGAAATAACTCGCCTTTTTCGGCACATTCTTCTGCATATAACAAATAATTTCGTGTAGCTATGTGTATTGTACACAACAACTCTATACATGCTCGTTCTTCATTAGTTAAGGCGTTGATTAAACTCATCTTCTATATCCTTTAACAACATCGCTTGCGTATATATTTCCTTGTGCTGCACGCCATGAACCGCGTCCTGATAAAAAGAAACGTGGTACATAAATTTTTTGCGGTGGGTTCTCATATTTAAACTCGGTTACAACATTTTCGTCAAGAACTTGTTTTAAAGTGTTTGTGACGCAATTTTTCTTTAACGGTATTGTTGTTATTACCGGTATTTGTTTTATGTGTTGCAACTGCTGTGTTCGCTTTTTTTTCATCCATTCTGCTACTTGATTTTAACATGCGATCAAACACACCAAAAGCGTTTAATAGTGCACAAAATGCAAATATACCCCCTAATATGGACAACCATATTACAAATGTCAATAAATACAACAATATAATTCACTCCGTTTGTATTATGTATACTATACTATTCAGTATAGTTTTTTACGTGTACAAAAATTTCACAACCTAATAAAAATATCGGTAGTGTCACCAAAATTATAGATACAACTACACATATGTCACTATCAAATGGACTTGCTTGTATAATTAAACTACCAACACTAATCATTATCAATAATATTTGACCTAACACAATTATAACCAATGCGATCAATAAATATTTATGCAACTGCTTTTCACTTATAACTAAAAAACTCAAATCTTCGTACAATGTATTTATTGCTTGTACGAGTGTCGTTATGTTAAAAGAAATGTTAAAAATATGAAACAATGTTAAAAATATGAAACAATGTTCAAAATTTTTATAAAATATTCTCTTTATTGTTCAATGTAACTCACGTTACATTTAATACAATCGGATGTAACACGCACCCTCTATCCCATTTTATTGGGACTACTTTCTTTAAAATCTGGTAAGCTCCATTCAAATCAGCGTTTATTGTAACGCCTGAATCAGAAACAAACAACCCTCTGTGAACTCGTCTTGCTTTATTATAATTCTCTTTCACAGGTTCTTCATTGTCAATGAAACTCGTACCGCTTGTATAGCTTTCTTCGGTTGTTATAACTGCTATACCATTTTCTTCTGCTTTGTACTTTATCATTTCAATAAGTCTTGCAAAAGGTATCTGGACAAAATGCTGCGTCGTTCTCTTTGATAGTTTCACATTCTGTTTCCATTCTTTGCTTTTACCAATAACTACCGTATGTATAGCATATTTCAAACAATAATCTATAACATATCTGCTTGCTTTATGTAAATAGTCATCTATTTTAGCATTTCTCTTTTCCGTCAGTCTATCCATTCTCTTTGAATAGTCGCTATTATTCATTCTTTTAGTTATTTCCCTATAATGACTGATTTGCTTATTATAATACTGATTTAGTGACTTTAAAGGTCTACCATTAATTATAAAAGCCTGCTCCCCTACATTATTGCATACTGTTACAAGATTATCTACGCCGATATCTATGCCTATATATCTTTGATTATCTGCTTTCTTTTCTAAAACATTGATTTTGTATATCAACTCCGCAATAATTCTATTCTTTTTTGGAATAAATCGAATTTGTTGAAAAGAAACAAAGTTCTCTTCCTTTATAAATCTTGGTGTTATTGTAAAACCTTTAAATGTTTTAGGAAACTGTACAATACCACTGTCTCTTATACACATCTCCGAGCCCACGAGACGTAGAGGAATCTCGTA
>ERZ1026854.38-NODE-38-length-101346-cov-20.964795_pt1 | contig 101346 bp, 71 predicted proteins | sample MGYA00380157_ERZ1026854 | MGnify/ENA primary metagenome ERZ1026854 (study PRJEB33269, sample SAMEA4719793) | human gut metagenome | biome: human-associated habitat; feature: organic feature; material: feces | place: Cameroon | collected 2013-10 ...
TCTGTATCGACTTGCAAAGATTTATGCTTATCCCCACTAAATTTCCACTGAGCCGATACTTGGGCAAGTATCACGTAATACTTTTTTCGCCATCTTTTCCGCTACATAAAAAAATACGCTGCGACTCACCACGAGCCACAGCGTAAAAGCCTATGTTTAACTAAAAATCCTTTTCAAATCAAACGGTAATCTCACGATTTCCGTTGTTTCCCGTTAAACAATCTATCAAATCTACCTTAAACCTAATAACTAAAAACCTAAATCTATTACTACTAACCTAAACAATCTATTAACCTTTTGACGATGCAAAGGTAGTTACTTTTTTGAAATCTACCAAGCATTTTGATAACAATATTCATGAGATATGCACTTTCTTGATGTATGTCAAACATGTGTGTTCGTACACAACTAATAAATGTTAAGTAATTATGCGCTTTTGCTTTCATTCTGTTAAAATACGTAATGTCGTTTCTTCCAGTATGGGCAAGGATAGGGGCTTATATATATAATAGGTGTAGAGATTGTGGGAAAAGAGCTTTCTTTTTCATCTTTTCTCTTTGTTGTTTCGTACTTTTCGATTACTTTTGCATAAAGCATAAAACAAATGAAAGTACTTATTGTAAATACAAGCGAGAAGACTGGCGGTGCGGCTATCGCCGCAAACAGATTGACTGAGGCCTTGATTAACAACGGGGTTTCGGCTAAGATGCTCGTTATGGAAAAGGAAAGCGACAATATTTTTGTTGCTTCGATAGGTGGATGGCTTAAGAAAAGTTGGAACTTTGCTTTCGAACGCCTTGTGATTTGGGTTAACAACCTTTTTAGCCGTAATAATCTCTTTACAGTCTCGATAGCAAATACTGGTATTGATATCACTAAGTCGACAGAATTTCAAGAAGCGGATATCATACATTTGCATTGGATAAACCAAGGCTTCTTGTCGCTACGTGTGATAAGAAAGATACTGAAAAGCGGTAAGCCTGTGGTGTGGACGATGCACGATATGTGGGAGCTAACGGCAATTTGTCATCACGCCTACGAGTGTGATAGGTATGAAACTGAATGCAGGGAGTGTCAGTTCTTGCGTTTCCCTGGTAAGAACGATCTTTCACATAGAGTATTCTCGAAGAAAATGAAGGCTATGGATGGTAAGGTGACTTACGTAGCTGTAAGCAAATGGCTTGCAGAAAGGGCTTTGAGGAGTAAGATGGTGGGAAAGAATGTTGTGAAGGTGATACCCAACTCCATTTCGCTATCTCGCTTTCCGATAAAAGACAAGATAGAGGCTCGCGACCATTTCAATATTGGCGGCAATAAGAAAATTGTGGTGTTTGGTGCTGCTCGCATAGATGCTCCAATAAAGGGTTTCGAATATCTAAAACAGGCTTTGCGCATTATTACAGAACGAAAGCCGGAGATGGCTACCGATATGTTGCTTATGGTGTTTGGCGGTTGCAAGGATGAAACGGTGTTAGAAGATATCGCTATACAGAGTGTTTGGCTTGGCAAGATAAATGGTGAATCAGAACTGGCAAAGCTATATTCTGCTGCAGATGTTGCCGTGTCGTCATCGCTATATGAGACTTTTGGTCAGACTCTTATTGAGGCACAGGCTTGTGGCTGTATGCCGGTATCGTTTGCAGGTAGTGGACAGCAGGATATCATAGAGCATAAGCATACAGGATATTTGGCGGAATATAAGTCGGCTGAAGACTTGGCAAATGGCATATTGTGGGCTTTTGATGCTGAGGTGAAACGTACGGAATTGCGCAAGAATGTGATGAAGAACTTCTCACAAAGTGTGGTTGCCAACCAGTATATAAAGTTGTATAACGAGATTTCTGGTTTACAGGCATAGCATAAGGAGATGAAATAAAAGAGTTTGTAATTTTCTATTTATAAATGATAAAATTTTCGATAATAACTATAACCTATAATGCCGAGGAATGTTTGCAACGCACCTTGGATAGTGTGTGGGAGCAGACTTACCAGTATGTGGAGCATATCATCGTTGATGGTGCTTCGAAAGATGGTACGGTGAAGATGGCGCAAGAATATAAGCGCGAGAATGATGCCGACGAGGATTGTCTGCATGATGTTGTGGTGGTGTCGGAGCCTGACAAGGGACTTTATGATGCCATGAACAAAGGATTGAAGATGGCTACTGGCGACTATGTGCTGTTTCTGAATGCTGGAGATACGCTGCCTAATGCAGATACCCTGGAAGGTGTGGGAGGAGCCGTTGGCGATGGCGAGGCGATGCCTGGTGTGCTATATGGCGATACCGATATCGTGGATGCTGAGGGCAACTTTATCTGCCATCGTAGGCTTGCGGCACCAAAGAAGCTCACTTGGCGCTCGTTTATGCATGGTATGCTGGTGTGTCATCAGTCTTTCTATGCTCGTACCGACTTGGCAAAACAGACACCATATAACCTTGATTATCGCTTTAGTGCCGATGTTGATTGGTGTATAAGGATAATGCGCGAGGCTAAGCGTAGAGGGTTGCCAATGAGGAATGTAGGCTTCGTGGTGGCTAATTACCTTGATGGAGGCATGACAAATAAAAACCATAAGGCTTCGCTGAAAGAGAGATTCAAGGTTATGAGCAAGCATTATGGCTTGATACCAACGGTGATAATGCATCTGTGGTTTGTGATAAGACAGGCGATAAAGTGATTGGGATAAGATAAGAGATAGGGGGATAGAAGAGACAAAGCCCACCCAGAGGAAACTCCGGGTGGGCTTTGTTGTGAGAGGGAACGAGGGAAAGCGACGCAGCCGAGCTGCGACGAACGCAACCCAAGGGGGGACTGGGCTGGCGCTTGGCTTAAATATAAAATGCGGCTAGTCGTAAATGGGCATGCGACTATTCGTAAATGGGTATGCGGATAGTCGTAATTGGGCATGCGACTATTCGTAATTGGGCATGCGGCTAGCCGCTTATTTCACGCTCCACTCGAAGATACCGGCAGACTTATCGGCTAGCAATTCTACCTCGAGCTTGAGGGCTGTGGTCTTCACAGGCTTGAAGTTTACTGTGCATGCACTACCCTTTTCGGTAGGATAGTTGTCGGCATCAGCAACAGGAGCCCATGAGCTATCGGCAGTCTTATAGTATACCTTCCAGCTCTTTGGCAATGAGCAACCACCCCAAGGCTGGTCGTCAAACCAGTAGGTGGTGCAGCTTTTCACCTCTGCAGCCTCGTTGAAGGTGTATGATATCCATTCTGTAGAACCCTTCTTTGGCCACCAATGAGTGTAAGGAACAGAGCGGTCGTCGGCATTCATTGGTACCAAACGGTCGTTGAGGCTCTCTATGGCTGGCATCTTTGAAGAGGTCTCTATCTTGCTTGTAGAAGCCAATGTTGCTGGCAAAGCAGGTGTTGTAGCCTTCATATCCTGTGGCAACCATACCTTCATGTCGCCGCTACCGCGATGGCACCAAGCATAGTAAGGAATGAGGGTGAGGCGAACATCCTTGGTGGCAAGGCGACCATTAGCATCGAATGTGAGGCATTGAGCATCGGTGGTGAGGGTCTTCATATTGATTTCCTTGTAAGCATGGAGCTTAGCCTTGCTGTCAGCAGGGATGAAGTTGTCGAGTGTCATGGTGCCGAGAGTGAACTTAGGTTCCTGGTTGAGGATAATGGTCTTGATATCAAACTTGTTGTCTGGCCATTCTGCGCAATATACCAATGGACCACGCTCTACTTCAACCATACCACGGTCGGCTTCCACATTGTTGTTAGCTCTAACGGTGCGAGCCTCCATATCGAAGTGAACTTTCACTACGTCGCCCTTCTTCCATTTTCTTTCGATAGTGAAATAGCCATCCTCGGTGAGCTTGGCGTTGCCAACTTCCTTACCATTAACGGTGATGCTATAGCCCAATCTCTTGCCGTCGCTATAGCTGTAGAGGTTTGTTGGCACTACCTGTCCCTTAACCCATCCTGGAATACGGATTTTCATAGCGAAGTTGCCTGCGCTATTCTTATCGATATTGATGCGGATGTCGCCATCGTAAGGATAGCCTGTGTTCTGAGTAATAGCAACAGTCTTGCCAGCAACCTTGAGTTGAGAAGAGTTGCTGAGGAAGAGGTTTACGTAGAGACTTCTGTCCTTAACGGCATATACATAGCCTGGCAATGAAGGGATGAAGCGGCAGATGTTGCTTGGGCAACATGCGCAACCAAACCAAGGCTGGCGCTGATGCTGACCGCGCGACTCCAATGGGTTAGGATAGAAGAAGCCACCGCCATCGAGCGATACGCCACTAATCAAACCATTGTAGAGGCTGCGCTCCAATACATCATAATATTTTGATTCGCCATGGAGCAAGAACTGACGATAGTTAACATATACATTACCTATGGCAGCGCAGGTCTCGCAATAAGCGCTCATGTTAGGCAACTCATAGTTCTTGCCAAAGGCTTCGCCATGAGATGTTGCACCGATACCGCCGGTGATATATAGCTTCTTGGTGACGATGTTGTTCCAGATGTTGTCGATGGCATGGATATATGCTGAGTCGCCTGTGAGAGCTGCAACATCAGCCATACCAGCATACATATATGCGGCACGAACGGCATGACCTACAGCCTCGTCTTGGTCAATTACAGGCTTATGGCTCTGAGAATATTGCTGCTTGATGGAAGTTTTGCCACGATAGTCGAGGAAGAACTTTGCCTCGTTGAGGTATTTCTTGTTGCCTGTGACGAGATACAAGCGGCAAAGAGCCATCTCGGCAATCTGATGACCAGGAACAACGCAAGCCTGACCTGCCTTAGGACCAACTTCGCGAACCACGCAGTCGGCATATCTTATAGCGATATCCAAGAACTTGCGGCTGCCTGTGGCTTGATAGTGAGCTACGGCACCTTCTACCATATGACCGAGGTTGTAGAGCTCGTGGCTCAAGTCCTCTTCCTTCGACCAGCGAGTTTTGCCAGCCCAATTGTGAGGATGTTCAGGGTTCATGGTGCGTGCGGTATATAGATAGCCGTCAGCCTCCTGTGCAGGAGCTATGATGTCGAGCACAGAGTCGATATATGCTTTGAGCTTTGCGTCAGGATAAGTTTGCAAGATGTAGCTTGCACCCTCGATAGTCTTGTAAGGGTCGGTGTCGTCGAACGAGAAAGGTTCTACTTTGTTTACGTTATAGTCTTTGCTTGGGTGTGCGGCGCGCTCAAAGTTTTTGTATCGTCCGCTTTCCTCGCATTTGCTGAAAGCCAAAGGAATGGTAACCTTGCGGCTTGCTTCAAGGCGCTGTCCCCAGAAGCTGTTTTCTACAACTTTCACCGATGTGAAAGGAACTGGAGTAATTGGGTATCCGCCATTGCTCTTAACCTGTGCGTTAGCAGTAAAGGCGATGGTAGCGGCTACCATTGTCGATAATAGTTTCTTCATTTTAATTATTTGGTTTCTAATTAGGATAGTGCAAAGATATAAATATATTTGTATTTCTTGGTCAATTATCAGCCAATTATGGATTATTATTGTTGTTTTTCCACTCTTTCTTGAAATATGAGCATTTTGCACCTTGAAATTGACTTATTTTTCTTACTTTTGCAAATAACTCAATGATAATCTTATGAAACAAGAATTAGAAAACAGAATACAGCAAGCTGTAGAAAACTTTATGCAAGGCTATGGTTGTAGTCAGAGTGTGGTAGCGGCATTTGCCGACCTCTATGGTTTGGATGATAACATGGCAAAGCGTATAGCTGCAGGCTTTGGCGGTGGTGTGGGCAGAATGAGAATGATGTGTGGTGCCGTGTCGGGATTGGTGATATTGGCAGGCCTCGACTGTGGACAGACGGAAGGCAACGACCGTCAGGGTAAGTCGGCATGCTATAAGGTGGTGCAGGAGCTACTTGAAACATTCCGTCAGCGCAATGGCTCTATCATCTGTTCTGAGCTATTAGGCTTGGGAGGTGTGAAGCCACAACCAATAACATATATGCCAGATGAGCGCAATGCTGAATATTATAAGGTACGCCCTTGTGCACGCAAGGTAGAGAGTGCGGCAAGAGTGTTTGCGGAGTATTTGGAGAAGAAATAAAAAAGCCTCACTCTTCGTTCTTCACTTTCTCAATGAGGCATACAGCATAGGCGCTGATGCCCTCTTCGCGACCCGTGAAGCCGAGGTGCTCGGTGGTAGTGGCTTTGATGGATATCTGGTCGGTATCGCAACCGATGACTTCTGCAAGGCATGCCTTCATGGCTTCTACATGAGGGTTTATCTTTGGACGCTCTGCGCAGATGGTGGCATCGATATTGCCGAGGCGGTAGCCCTTGGTGGCTAAGAGGTCGATGGTTTGGCGAAGGATGATTTTGGAATCCATGTCGAGGGTGTCGGCAGAGGTATCAGGGAAGTGATAGCCTATGTCGCGCATGTTGGCGGCACCAAGTAAGGCGTCGCAAATGGCATGTATCAATACATCAGCATCGCTATGGCCCAGCAAGCCCAGCGTGTGGTCTATCTTTATTCCGCCAAGCCATAACGCACGACCAGGCACAAGCTTATGGACATCGTAGCCCATTCCTACTCGGATATTCATTTGGTCTTATTTAAATAAATCCTTTATTCCATCCATGTCGAAGCTGAGGGTGAAGCGGAGAGTTTGGTCAAGAGGGTTGCTCTTGGCAGTTGCTATCACATAGCCAGCATCGAGAGAGAATACATTCATGCGGAAACCAGCACCCACGGTGAAGTATTTGCGGTTACCCTTGTTCTCGCTTTCGTGGTGATAACCAGCGCGAAGAGAGAACTTGTCGTTGTATACATACTCTGCACCCACGCTCCATTGTATCTCTTGCAATTCCTCCTTGAAGCCGTTAGGGGCATCGCTGAAGCTCTTGAACATACCGCTGATAGAAGATACGTCGTAGTAATCTTTCTGCACACGCTCCTGATAGTCTTCTGTGCTCTCGCCATCTTCCTGCTTAGGATATGTAGGCACGAGGAGCTTGTTGGCATCAGCAGCTATGGTGAAGCGGTTGTATTCGTCGATAGGCACCATGAGCGATGCACCAAGACGAAGGTTGGTAGGGATAAACTCGGAGTCGTCGCTACCGCCGAAGGTAATCTTACTACCGATATTTGAAATGTTGAGACCTAAGCCAAGCTGACATTCGCGGCTACCGATGTTGAGATAGTTTTGATAATACATCGAGAGGTCGGCAGCAAAGGCAGAACCAGGAGATGTATCTTCGGTGTAGTCATAGGTGAGGTCGGAGTAGATCCAGCGTACGCCTGCCGAGAGTGAGAAATGCTCGCTTAGCATGAGCGAATAAGCAACATCGAGCGACATCTCGTAAGGATTGATGGTCATATCGTTAGTGCCATCCTCAGAGCTGCTGGTGAACACTTCACCAAGAGAGAAATAGCGCAACGAACCAGAGATGGCACTATAGTCGCCTATGCGATAATAGCCCACGAGGTAGGCGAGGTCGATATCAGATACCAACTGTCGCAACCATGGTGTATAGTTGAGTGCTACACCTGCGCGAGATATTGTGAAAGGATATTTCGCAGGGTTCCAGTATTGAGATACTACGTCAGGGTCGGTGGCAACACCCACGTCGCCCATACCTGCCGCACGAGCATCAGGGGCAATGGTTTGTGATGTTACCGAGGTGTTGATAGGGTTGAACATGTTTCGCTTATCCTGTGCCTTGGCAACAGAAGTAAGCATCACGAGTGCAACCGCGAGGATTATCTTTGATATTTTATTCATCTGCGTTGTTATATATATAATATGGTGTAAACAATATAATAACGTAAGAATTGGGCTATTTATTGCTTATAACCACAAGTTTGTTGGCTTTTGATGCTTGGCTACTACCTTCGCACGCTACTCTCACACGATAAAGATACACACCCGTTTGCAGTTGCTGACCGCTGTCGGTGCATAGATTCCATGTAGAGGTATAGGCACCGTCGGTAGAAACTCCCGACTCATGGCGCGTCCATAACAGGCGACCGCTGGCGTCGAATACATCGATGTCGACATCCATCGTTGTGCCCACGCGGTCGTGGTTGATGATGAATGTTGTTGAAGTCGATGCAGGATTCTTTGTAACGCCTACGTTGAAGAGCTTTGGAGTGAGACCACGCACAACATTGAAGTCGAGCGATACCGTCGACGAGTTGTTGAGAATATCCCAAGCACGGAACTTCAGAGTATGCTTGCCTGCTGATAGTTCAGGAATCTGATAATATGTGGTGCCCGAGGTGTAGGTGCCGAAGTCGTAGACGAAGTTGTCGTTTAGTGTGTAGGTCTTTGCCATATCGCCATCTATGATGAGCTGCAAGTCGTGGCCAATGCCGTTGCCTGTAGAGTTTATGCCGTTGGCATCTGTTATCTGCGCTACGAAATATGGGGTAGAGTTTACGTTGCCACCATTTACGAACGAAGGCGAATTGAGATAGCAGAATATAGATGGTCCGATGGAATCGTTGTCGACGGTGGCTGTTCCGCCAACGATGAAGTTGGTGCAATATCCATGAGCCAGCATCTGCTTGTCGCTGCTTACGGCATGGAAGTTCATTATACCAGCCTTGTCGCTATAGTTGATGTCCATAGGCACAGCAAACGAAAGATTGAATTTGCCATTCTTGATGCTGTCGGAACCATTAAACAAATACTTCGTATAGTCGTAGAATGTGAAGGCAGAGTCGGCAGCTGCAGAAGCATTCATATTGCATGTTATCAGCTCACGCGAGTCGCGAACGGTAGCAGAAACAAGTCCTGTGAAATCGTTGTTGCCTTCGATATGGCCGCTAATTGTTGCTATGCTTCCTGCTTGGAGAGTAGCTTTCTTCTGCGTATCGTTTACAGAAATGCCGTTGATGGAGTCTACCACCACCTTTTGGGTAGGCAGATGTAGAGCCACGGCAGGGTCGCCAAGCAGCTGATATTGCAGTTTGTTGGCAGAGCGGTCTTCTGACGATGTTATGAGATACGACTTTGTGAGTCGTTGAGCTTCGCCGATGGTGATAGGTTTACTATTGCTATCATAGGTGAGCACATATTTCATAAATGCGCGGTTGATGGCTTTGTTTTGAGCCACAAACACCGTGCGAGCAGTACCGAAGAAAGCCATGGCGCCACCATTCTCGTTGAGCACAGCCGCTTCGCCTATTGTAGGCTCCACGCCATCGTAAGGCATGATGTCGCAAGTGGCTGTTACCCATAGAGGGAGATTCTTATTGCTAAAAGCTTTGAAGTCTGTTAGTCGTAGCACATTCTCATACGATACCTGGTCTGGACGACCGTGGCCACCATAGTCGAAGATTAATGCGCCAGAAGATTGCAAGCGCTTGATGAGGTTGGTTACTGCAGGGTAGCCATGACCTGAGGCAGATGTCTCCTGAGGATAAGCATCCCACATAATCTTGCGAACCAAATATTCAGGATGGGCAGAGATTGTGGCGTCGGCAACCTCGTTGACATCGTGCATGTGGATATTGGCGTCGCCATCATCGCCCATGAAAACTATGGTATTCTGCCAACTGCCAGCATTCTTGTTTTCTACATAGCCGATAGTCTTGTCGACCATAATCTTGGCTTCAGCCTCTGTAGTTACAGGAAAACGACCAACGGCAATGTCGGGACGGTCGGAAGTCAAGAGGTTTGCACCCTCGCCATCGTCGAGAAGACAATAGAAACCATCGTCGGCATAGCAAGTAGTTTCAGAGAATGAATTCTCGCTCTCAAAGACAAGCAGATAGTCGTCAGGCGACATATTGTGACAGTCTTGAGTTAGCATGCGGTTGTCCCATACGCAGTCGCCAAACAATAGCAGATGACGTGGCATATCAGCCTCAGTCTCAGCACGATCGTAGAGCATCTTCATATATCGGCGATATGCGTTGGCGTCAGGAGTGCCGCTTGAGAATTCGTTGAAAAGTTCATCAGCAGGCACCACGTTTACTCGCATGCCATCGTGCTGACGATGGAAGTCGGCAAGACGGTTAGCTTGTTTCAGCAGTTTCTGCGATGTAGGTATTATTATCACCATGTCGGCAGCAGAGTCGGCATGATGGTTTTGGTTTGTTATGTTGTACACATATTCCGCATCAGGAAACGAACCATCGAGCGAAGGTGCTGGCGATGGCTTATCCCAAGCTGCAGAAACGAAGTCGAGGCGTACAGGTGGACTACCATTATTCTTTATAGTAATGGTATCTTTAGCCTGCTGCGAAGAGATGGTGTAAGTCTTCATAGCCTCGTTGCCTGAATAATATTTTGCAGGTACAGAGATAGTGATAGTGCCAAGAGAAGCACCGTTGTGCAATACCTCTACGCTACTCGAAGAGCCTGCCGAAACGTTGACTGAAAGTTGAGCAGATGTGGCATTAGCAGGTTTTGATAATACCACCTTTTGCGAACTACCGTTCCTTATCGCCTTAGAGTCGTAGAGATTGCGACCGCCATGATACCATGCGTAGCCGTCTACCTCGTATATGCTGTGGTAGTCGTTGTTGGAAGGATAGAAAGCAGAGATGAAAGCTGCAGAGTCGGCTTTTAGAGGTTCTTCTTCGCTGTTTGTAGTCTCTGTGATGAAATAATATCCGTAGTCGGAATAAGGATTACGGGTGCGGCGAGTGGCAGTAGGACTGCTCCATGATACAGGACCACGAGCATAGAAAAGGCGTGACTTACCACGGTCGTAGGTTGCAACTTCTTTTAAGTCGTCGAGTTCTTTTAGGGTGTTGCCATCCAGGCGCTCAGCCTGAAGGTTGCCGCCATAGCCATAAACCTTTATTTTAGAAAGACTGCTGAAGCCTGCCTTTCTGATAAGAGATTCCGTGATCTGATATACACCTGAGGAAGGCACACGAATCTTTGCCCATTTGCCCGTTGCAAGTATAGAGTTTGCTGCATATCTCTCTGCAGCCGAGCTATTTTTAGCTAAGGAGTTATTGCCGAAAGCGTCATTGATATTAGCCATAGCGCCATAGCCCTTTGCTAATGTTTCGTTGCCCTTAGTAGTAGATGCCTTGGCCTTAGCTTCCACCTTTAGCATGAAACTCACCAATATCTGGTATTTGCCATCGCGCTTTACCAAAGGGCAGAAATAAGTTTCGAGCATCGCCTTTTTGCGACTTACGGCAATTTGCTGCTTCACAACAGGCATCTCAGGCAACGGCTCATTCGACAATCGCTCATAGTTGGCGATGTCGGTGCGAGTCATATCTATGAACTCAGGATAGAGGATGCTGACGGTATATATCGAGTCGTCGTAGTTGTCGTAGAGCGGTATGGCGTAGGTAAACTCAGGCAATACAGAGTCTACCTCCACCTGTGACGAGGCGAGGTTGAAGAATCGTTGCGCATTAGCACCAAAGCACGATGCTAAGAGCAAGAGGAGTATGAAGATATGTTTTCTCAATATCATTTATTGGGCATTATTTGCAATTGAATTCCAACACTTTGCGGTCTTCGATATAGCCCTCCAGATGGTCGTCGATATTTACTGGTCCTACACCTGCAGGTGTGCCAGTATATAGTATGTCGCCAGTTTTTAGAGTGAAATATTGGCTTATGTAGCTTATTATTTCGTCTACCTTGAAGAGCATATCGCTCGAACATCCTTCCTGCGCAGTTTTGCCGTTGATGTCGAGGTGGAAGTGTATAGCCTGGATATCGCGGAATTTATTCACGTCTACCCAGTCACCGAGAGCTGCCGAGCCATCGAAGCCTTTACATATCTCCCAAGGCAATCCCTTTTCGCGTAGTTGCGTCTGCATTTCGCGAGCCGTGAAGTCGATACCTACAGTCACAGCATCATAATAGCGATGAGCAAAGCGAGTAGAAATATTCTTGCCGAGCTTGCATATACGCACCACGAGTTCCGTTTCATAGTCTATGCGTCCCATGTGGTCGGGTATGAAGAAAGGCTTATGGTCTTTCAGCAGGGCAGAGTCGGCCTTAGTGAAAATCACAGGCTTCTCTGGTTTTAATAACGTATTATGTAGCTCTTTATTGTGTAGGGCATAGTTCATGCCGATAGCGAATATCTTCATTTTCTTATGGTTTTATTGATTTCTGCATGCAAAATTAGCAAAAACATTTGATACTATAGCGATTAAAGCCACTAAATGATAATAATTGAACTTCTGCAAGTCCTTTTACAGGCTACAAATGAGAAAGTGATGATACTCAATTTTCTACAAACAGCATATGATGATACAAAAAATGGGCATGCCGTTGAAGCATGCCCATTGGGGTTTTTATTTTGCTTTGTAGTAAGATTACTCAGCAGCAAGAGTGAAGCGCTTGTAAGCAACGATCTTAAGGTCAGCGTTAACCTTCTTAAGATACTCACCTACAGTCTGCTTGTCGCCATCGCCAAACTGGAACTCCTGGTCTACGAGGCAGTTGTCCTTGAAGAACTTAGCCAAACGACCCTTAGCGATGTTCTGAATCATCTGCTCAGGCAAGTTAGCGAGCTTCTGCTCAGCAGTTGTCTTCTTGAGTTCGCGGATAGCGTCAGCGTCAGCCTCTGTGATGTTACCCTTGCGGATACCCTCTTCGAGGTGCTCCTCGCTCTCAGCGATGTAAGCGTTGTAGCCAGCCTTCTTGATAGCAGCAGCAACAGCCTTCTCAACCTGCTCTTCCTTAGTCTTCTGAACAGCAACCTTGTACTCCTCGTCCTTAACCTCCTGTGGTACAGAAGATTCGTCGAGAGCTACTGGCTTCATGGCAGCAACCTGCATGGCAACCTTGTGTGCAGCCTCTACAGCCTCAATATTGGTCTGAACCATTGTAGCGAGAGTGTGCTTGTTCATGTGGTCGTAGATCTCAATGTTTTCTCCCTCGAGGTAGTTGTAGCCGTCGATTTCCATCTTTTCGCCAGAGATACCTGAACGCTGCTGAACAGCAGATGCTGCGTCGTCGCCATTAGCGAGCTTCAAAGCCTTAACCTCGTCGAGGTTCTTAGCCTTAGCTGCTACGGCTGCATCGAGGATGCTCTGTGTCATGGCGATGAAGTCAGCGCCATTAGCTACGAAGTCAGTCTCACACTTTACAGCTACCATAGCTGCGAAGCCGTCAACCTTCTTTACGAGAACACAACCGTTAGAAGTCTCACGGTCAGAACGCTTTGCAGCGATGGCGAGGCCACGCTCACGAAGCAAATCCTTAGCCTTGTCGAAGTCACCTTCTGCCTCTACAAGGGCTTTCTTGACATCACCGAGTCCAGCACCAGTCATAGTGCGGAGCTTCTTGATGTCGTCCATTGTTGGTTTGTATGCCATAACTATGTTTAATTTCTTTTATGGGTGGTTCCATAGCTTTCACCATGGAACCATCCTTGTAAATGTAATCTATTTATAAATTACTCAGCAGCAGCCTCTTCCTTGCGAGCCTTGCGTGGAGCACGCTTCTTGCCCTCTGCAGCCTCTTCAGCCTGCTCAGCAGAAGCCTTCTCGTCAGCCTTCTCTACCTTGCGCTCCTCGAGACCCTCTGCGATAGCACCGCAAACAGCGTTGAGGATTGTCTCTACAGAATCCTTAGCATCGTCGTTAGCTGGGATGATGTAGTCGATATTCTTAGGATCAGAGTTGGTGTCAACGATACCAAATACAGGGATACCAAGACGGTTAGCCTCCTTAACAGCGATGTGCTCCTTCATTACGTCGATAACGAAGAGTGCTGAAGGAAGACGTGTAAGGTCTGCGATAGAACCAAGGTTCTTCTCGAGCTTAGCACGCTGACGGTTGATCTGAAGAATCTCACGCTTTGAGAGGTTAGAGAATGTACCGTCTGCCATGAGCTTATCAATGTTAGACATCTTCTTCACAGCCTTGCGGATTGTTGGGAAGTTGGTAAGCATACCACCTGGCCAACGCTCGATAACGTAAGGCATGTTAACAGAAGCAGCCTTCTCGGCTACGATGTCCTTGGCCTGTTTTTTAGTAGCGACGAACAAAACCTTCTTACCGCTCTTAGCGATAGCCTTCAAAGCCTCTGCAGCTTCGTCGATCTTTACTACGGTCTTGTTGAGGTCTATGATGTGAATACCGTTACGCTCCATGAAGATGTAAGGAGCCATTGCTGGATTCCACTTGCGACGGAGGTGGCCAAAGTGGCAACCTGCCTGAAGTAATTGGTCAAAACTTGTTCTTGACATTGTTGTTTCTTTTTTAATGTTTACTTTCTTTTTTAATTCTTTGTGTTAGAATCAATTTGCGGGTAATCGTTGTTGCGAGTCGCGCAAATTTAGATACTAAACTGTTCAGCTTCTTATTAATATAAGAATATAAATAAGATTAACGCTTGCTGAACTGGAAGCGACGACGTGCCTTTGGCTGACCTGGCTTCTTACGCTCAACAGCACGGCTGTCGCGTGTAAGGAATCCCTCAGACTTCAAAGCCTTCTTGTCCTCTGCATTTACCTTTACGAGTGCGCGAGCAATAGCGAGGCGAAGAGCCTGGCTCTGACCTGTGAAACCGCCACCGTCAAGGTTAGCCTTAATATCATACTTCTCAGCTACCTCGAGCAAGCAAAGTGGCTGCTTAACCACGTACTGGAGGATTGCTGATGGGAAAAATTCTGTAAGATCTTTCTTGTTAATAGTGATCTTGCCGGTACCTTCTGTGAGGTATACACGAGCTACTGCGCTCTTGCGGCGACCGATTGCGTTTATAACTTCCATCTTTCCTTATTTTATTTATACTGGTTAATATCGATTGTAGTTGGCTTCTGAGCCTCGTGCTTGTGCTCTGTTCCCTCATAGATATAGAGGTTGTTAAGCAATGCGCGTCCGAGAGGACCCTTTGGAAGCATACCCTTTACAGCGTGGCGAATCATCTTGTCCACACCGCCCTCGCGCTTGCGAAGATCAGCTGGAGTGTTGAAACGCTGACCGCCAGGATAACCGGTATAACGTGTGTATACCTTGTCGGTTTCCTTCTTACCAGTAAATACCACCTTAGAGGCGTTGATAAGGATTACGTTGTCTCCACAGTCTACATGAGGAGTGAATGATGGCTTGTACTTGCCACGGAGGAGTTTTGCAACTTTTGAGCAAAGACGACCTACTACCTGGTCGTTACAGTCGATTACGACCCACTCCTTCTTAGCTGTTTCCTTGTTAACGGAAATAGTCTTGTAACTTAAAGTGTTCATCTTAAATTTTGATTTTACTACTAAAAAACGTTTATCAATTATTATATAAAAAGGTGTAGAGTAATTCTGCACCCTTTGCTCGGGCGATTCACTAACCACCATGCTCGGCCAAAAGCACGGCTATTAACACTCCCGAACTGGAGGCTCTAAGCGTGCCTCCGTAATAATCGGCGTGCAAAATTACACATTTCTTATGATATAGAGCGTATGCTGATATTTAGAGAATATAATATTTATAATTATTTAACTAAACTTACTTCACCTCCCATATATCGTTGGTCTCTAAAAGCTCTTCGAAGCAATGGTAAGGTTTCTGCTTGCTTACCTCTGCTATCTGGTCATTCACGGCATCATCGTAGGTAGGAGCTTCTACGTCGCGAATCACTCCAAGGGCTACTGGAAAACCATGCTCATTGTCCATCATAGCCAACTTCAGCTGTAGGGTGTCGTCTTCGGCATGGGCATCATGTACGAGGATATCGTTGATGGTGACGCCATTTTCGCCTATTTTCACAACCTTAAGACCGAAACCCTGCTGCATTAGTCCATATTCGTTGTTTTCGCCAAACACCAATGGTTCGCCATGGCGCACGTAGATGGCATTCTTCTGTCGCTCCTCCTTCTTGTATATAGCGTCGTAGGCGCCATTATTGAAGATTACGCAGTTTTGCAGAATCTCGCATACCGCAGCACCCTTGTGGTGGTAGGCAGCCTTGAGGATTTCTACAGTCTCAGGACCATCAGTAGCCACAGAGCGAGCAAAGAATCTGCCACGTGCTCCGAAGCATAGTTCGGCAGGACGGAATGGATCTTCTACTGTGCCATAAGGACTTGATTTAGAGACGAAACCACGAGGCGAGGTAGGACTATACTGTCCCTTGGTGAGTCCGTAGATGCGGTTGTTGAGCAATATCATATTAATGTTGATATTGCGACGCATAGCATGGATGAAATGGTTGCCGCCAATGGCAAGACCGTCGCCATCGCCGCTAATCTGCCATATCGTAAGGTTTGGATTAACCACCTTGGCTCCTGTAGCAATAGCTGCCGCACGACCGTGGATGGTCTGCATGGCATAGGTGTTGACATAATAAGGAAGACGGCTCGAACAGCCGATACCTGATATTACTGCCGTTTCGTATGGAGGAACTCCTATCTCTGCCATAGCCTTTTGGAAACTGGCAAGGAAGAAGTGGTCGCCACATCCTGGGCACCATCGTGGCTGACCTTTCTTAAAATCGTTTGCTGTATATTGCATGATTAGATGTTTAAAAGTTGGATTTTTAGTTTTTATAGCATCCTCTCGTCGAAGGTGCTGGTAGGTTTAAGTTCTTCTCTTACGAGTATCAGTTTTTCAAACTGCGATGCCAATTCGTTGACCACGAATGGTTGTCCCTTCACCTGATCGAACTGGTAAGGGGTGAAACCATTTATGCGAATACGCAAGAGAGCTGCCAACTGGCCGAGGTTCTGCTCTGCCACTACCACCTTCTTGTATTTCATCAACACCTCAGCAGTATTGGCAGGCAGAGGGTTGATATATTTGAATTGTGCCAATGCCACCTTGTGACCCTTTTCACGTAGCACTTTCATTGTTGAGAGCAGATGACCATAGGTGCTGCCGAAACCTACTATCAGCAAGTCGGCATCGTCGGCATCGCCTTCCACCTTGAGGTCAGGAACCTCAATCTTTGCCACCTTTTCATATCTCAGGTGCGACATCTCGTTGTGGTTTTCAGGCTCTGTAGAAATGGCTCCTGTCTTGCCGTCTTTCTCCAGTCCGCCAAGGATGTGTGTGTAGCCTTCCTGACCAGGTATTGCCCAATAGCGCACCTTCGACTCTGGGTCGCGAACGTATGGTGTATACTTATATTTCTGTTCTTCAGTAGCGTAGTGAGGCTTAATCTCGTCGAGCTCTGCCATCTTTGGCAATTTCCATGCTGCCGAACCATTTGCGATGAAGGCATCGGTGAGAAGTATTACAGGCGTTAGATGTTCGAGAGCCATCTTTGCTGCTTGGTATGCTGCATCGAAGCAGTCGGCAGGACTCGTGGCTGCTATCACAGGCATAGGACTTTCACCATTTCTGCCGTATAGAGCCTGCAAGAGGTCGGTCTGCTCGCTCTTTGTAGGAAGACCTGTAGACGGACCGCCACGTTGCACGTCGATAACCACGAGTGGCAACTCGTCGATAACGGCAAGGTTTATAGCCTCGCTCTTCAAGCAGATACCTGGACCTGAGGTTGATGTAGCAGCCAACGCTCCAGCAAACGAAGCTCCTACAGCACTTGCGCAAGCTGAAATCTCGTCTTCGCATTGCACCGTTGTCACACCACACGACTTGTGTTTTGCCAATTCGTGCAAGATGTCGGTAGCAGGAGTGATAGGGTAGGAGCCGAGATACAAGCGCAATCCTGCCTTTTCGGCAGCTGCTATAAGACCATAGGCTGTAGCCTTGTTGCCCGTGATGTCCATATATCGCCCAGGGTTCTTGGTCTTCGACTCTATGCGATATGTAGCAGGCACCGAGGCATGCACATTATGTCCATAGTCGTAGCCGGCATTCACCACCTTTATATTTAGCTCTGCCACCTGTGGCTTCTTGGCGAATTTCTCGTGTAGGAACGAAGATACCAGCGACAGTTCGCGATTAAAGAGCCAGCATACCAAACCCAACGCAAACATGTTGCGGCATTTCATAGCCACCTTTACGTCGTCGCATCCAGCCTCTGTGGCTACATCCTTCACCATCGTAGAGATAGGGCATGCCACTACGCGGTCGGGGTCGATGCCGAGTTCTTCCAGATAGTCGTCAGTTTGGAAGTCTGCCTTCTTGAGGTCTGTAGGACTGAAACTGTCGGTATCGATGATGATAGTGGCTTGTGGCTTTGCATATTTGTATTGTGTCTTCAGCGCTGCGGCATTCATAGCCACGAGCACATCGCATTGGTCGCCAGGAGTGTATACCTGGCCACTACCAATATGCACCTGATAGCCGCTGACTCCTGTGAGCGAACCATGCGGAGCACGGATGTCGGCAGGATAGTCAGGGAATGTTGAAATACCATTTCCCACGGTTGCTGAAACTGTAGAAAAGATGTTGCCGGCAAGTTGCATGCCGTCGCCAGAGTCGCCCGAGAATCGAACTACAACCTCAGCGAGGTCTTTAATTTCAATGTCGTCTGTCATGGTTAATTTTTTTGAAAGCTTTCTTAGTTAAACAGTATAGGCTATATTTCTTGCATTTAGTATTTAAATGAGCTACCACCAAGGAATTCGCGCAGAAGGCTGGTTGGTGGAATGTCTGTATTTGGTATTGGTTTAATATACTTCAGGAATTTCAGCAGTCGGTATGCCTCTGAATATTCAGGGCAGTTTTCCGGCACTTGCTCCAGCAAAGGTTCTGCCTGCTGTTTTATCACCGCCAGCTCAAAGAGCATAGCGCTATTAAACATCACGTCGGCATTTTCCTGGAATGGGAATATCCATTTATTCTCGCCTGCCCTCACGCTTGGCCATCTGCGTATCGTTTCGCGAGCATCCACGCCACGATATTTGTAGTCGCGTATGATGCGGCGCAATAGTCGGTTGTCGGTAGTTGGGATATAGTTGTGGTCGTCGAGCAAGATGGTGGTGAGTGCCGAAACATACACACGATACTTCAATTCCTCTGGTATCTGTGCCGTTAGCTCAGGGTTTAGCGCATGTATTCCCTCTACCACCAGCACATTGTTGTCTTCCATCTTTAGCTTGTTGCCACTCTTCACGCTCTTGCCCGTAGGGAAGTCATAGCGTGGCAATTCCACTTCTTCGCCATGGAACAGGGCGTTGAACTGCTCATTTATGAGCTTAAGGTTCAAGGCGTGTATGCTCTCGAAGTCGTAGTCGCCATTCTCGTCGCATGGCGATTGCTCACGGTCTACGAAGTAGTCGTCCAGCGATATCTGCAATGGTCGCAGACCGTTGGCAATGAGCTGTATAGATAGTCGTTTACACGTGGTAGTCTTTCCGCTCGATGATGGTCCAGCCAGCAATATCAGCTTTACTCCCTTTCGCTGTGCTATCTCGTCGGCTATGTGTGCAATCTTCTTCTCCTGTAGTGCCTCGCTGATGTTGATAAGGTCGATGGAGTGGTCGGTAGCCACAGCATTATTGAAGTCGCCCACGGTGCGTATCTCCATCACATCCTGCCAATGGTGGTGCTCTTTGAAAATCTCGAAGAGCTTATCTTGGCGTATCATCTCAGGCAGCTTGCTTGGGTCAGCCGTGGTAGGTATGCGGAGCAGCATGCCATCGTAGTATTTGTCAAGACCGTAGAGGTATATCTGCTTGGTATTTGTGAGCAGCGAACCATAGTAGAAATCATAATATCCATCTATATCATAATAGGTGGTATATAGTCGACCAGTAGTCTGCAGCAGTTTCACCTTTGCTGTATCGCCAAGGTCGGAGAATAATTTTATAGCTTTTTCTGTAACTGATTCGTGGCGGCGTATAGGCATGGCGGCAGCAATAATCTCGTCCATGCGAGCCTTTACCTTAGCCACATCCTCTTCAGTCACAGGGCGACCGATGCGTAAATCGCAGTAATAGCCGTTGCTCACAGGAATATCAATAACCACATGCGACTCTGGCCATATATCTTTCACAGCCTTACACAGTACGAAGAATACCGAGCGTGTGTAGTTGCGCGAACCAGAGCCTGATGTCATGTCGAGAAATTCCACATCCTTCTTGTGATACAAGCGATAATGCAGACCTTCTACCTTATTATTGACTTTTGCACATACTGGTCCGTATGGCATCTTTAAGTTTATTTCATTTAAAACGTCAGAAAGTGTGCTTCCTATGTTGACATTTACAATTTTTTTGTTATTTTTGCAACGGATTTGTATTACTTGTTTCATAGCCATTACAATTTCTATGTGGTTAGTTAAAGGAAACATGGCTGAAAGCCTTTGTTTAATGGCAAAAATACATCTAAATAGCGACACGACAAAGAAACCATCTTAAAATAAAGTTAAAATATGTCGATTTGGATTTTTTTCAGACTTATCGGTGCTCTTGCCTTGCTGATGTTCGGTATGAAGTCGATGAGTGACAGTTTGCAGAAAATGGCGGGACCACAATTGCGCCATGTGTTAGGAACCATGACAACCAATCGTGTGACGGGCATTCTCTCAGGAGCTCTCATCACGGCAGCAGTACAGTCGTCAACAGCCACCACGGTGATGACGGTGTCGTTTGTTAATGCCGGACTTCTCACCTTGGCTCAAGCCATTTCGGTGATTATGGGTGCAAATATTGGTACCACCCTCACCGCATGGATTATGAGTGCTGGTTTCTCTTTCAATATCACCGACTTTGTGTGGCCAGCGTTCTTTCTTGCTATACTCCTTATTTATAGTAAGAAGCGCAAGATTGTAGGCGACTTCATCTTTGGTATTTCGTTCATGTTCCTTGGTTTGGGCACTCTTCGCCAAACGGGTATTGACATGGACCTTGCCCACAATCAGCCTGTGCTCGACTTCTTTGCAAGTTTCGATCCTCACAGCTTCATCACTACCATCACCTTCCTCATCATTGGTAGTGTGCTTACCATGTGTGTGCAGAGTTCGGCTGCCGTTATGGCTATCACCATGATTCTCTGTTCTACTGGTGTGCTGCCTATTTATCAGGGTATTGCCCTTGTGATGGGTGAGAATATCGGTACCACCGTAACCTCTAACATAGCAGCCCTCACAGCCAACACCCAGGCTCGAAGAGCGGCTCTTGGCCATATGTTCTTCAACGTCTTTGGCGTGTTGTGGATATTGGTGGTGTTCCGTCCGTTTATCGACCTTGTATGTGGCTTCGTAGGCTATGATGCTGGTATGCACAAGGGCGACCCAGGCTTCATTGCCAATGCTGCTAAGCTCTCGTTTGTTTTGGCAGCCTTCCACACCTCTTTCAATCTTGCCAACACCTTCATCCTCGTGTGGTTTGTGCCACAGATAGAGAAGTTGGTATGCAAGGTTATTCGTCCAAAGAAGAATGCCGACGAAGACGACTTCCGTTTGCGTTTCATCCAGCAGGGTATCATCAAGACTCCTGAAATCTCGGTGCTCGAGGCTCAGAAAGAGATTCATTGTTTTGCTGAGCGCATACAGCGAATGTTTGAGATGGTTAGAGTGCTATTGGGCGAAACCAAGCAGGATCAGTTTGTGAAGCTCTTCACTCGCATAGAGAAGTATGAGGGCATCTCCGACTCTATGGAGATAGAGATTGCTAAATATCTCGATAATGTCAGCAATGCTCACCTTAGCGACGATACAAAGGCTAAGATTCGCGCCATGTTGCGCGAGATTTCTGAGCTCGAGAGTATCGGCGACAGCTGCTACAACATAGCACGCACCATCAACCGCCGTATCAAGGGCAAAGAAGACTTCACTCAGGAGCAGTATGAGCACATGCACCAGATGATGGAGCTCACCAATCAGGCGTTGTCGCAGATGATAACAACTCTCGTTGGTCATAAGTCTGACAACGATGTAAACCGCTCTTTCAATATCGAGAACGAAATCAACAACTATCGCAGCCAGTTGCGTAGCCAGAATATCAACGATGTCAACAACCATCTCTACACCTACGCTATCGGTACCATGTATATGGATATCATCCAGGAGTGCGAGAAGCTTGGCGACTATGTTGTCAACGTTGTTGAGGCTCGTATGGGCGTGCGCCAGCACGAAGCGTAACACACTCTAAAAGGGTGGGGATCTAATAGCATCCTCACCAATGATATAAAACAAAAATCAGCCACGAAAGCAAATGGTTAGCTTTCGTGGCTGATTTATTTTATTGTGACTGATTTATTTATTAATAAAGGATAGCTGATTATTCCCCTTCGCCCAATCGTTTCCAGATGTCGAGGAATGTGGCGTGGTCAACCTTTTTGCCATATCTCACTTTGATGTTGGCATCTGTCAGCAGGTCGTATGCCTGATCGCTTATATAGTCGGCATAAATTTCTGCCACTCCGCCTTCTGCCATCACCCTTGCTGCTGTTCGTCCCACAGCCTTATCGGCGAGTTTCGCTCCAAGCAGAAGCTCTGGTTCCTGTACTGCGATGTTGTATAGTTTGCGTAGACCCTGTCCGCCAAAACTGCGCTGGCGACCTTCGTGTAGGATGACAAGAGAATCTTGTCCGCTATGCAGGGTATCAATGAGATGTTGCATCATAATAAATTCGGATTTTAGTTGTTATACTCTTTTCTTCCAAGACCATGCATATTGGCGCAAAGCCTAATGCAATATTCTTGTCGCAAATATAACAAATAAAATCCGAATTCCTATATTGTTTGGCTGAAATATTTCAGCTAAACATTAAAATTCTTTTTTTAGAGGCTTTTGCCTACTACAATTTTCTTGCCACCTTGGATGTATATTCCCTTGCAAGGCTTGCTTACTCTAACGCCCTGCAGATTGTAGATAGCGCCATCTTCGTTGGCTTTCACTTCCTCAACACCCTCGATAGCTGTTGTCTGCTGCTTCAGGTATTTCACGTAGTCTGGCATATAGTAGCTTACGTGAGGAGGCTGGTTGTATGCTGTGTTCTGCCAAGCTACGCCCATACGGTATACGTGGTTGTGCATAAGGGTTGGCACACGATAGATGGTAGGGATGTTTGTGGTGAAGATGTTCAGAGTGCAACCGTCTGACGAATCCCAAAGGATAATCTCCTCGCGCCAGTCGCCAAGCAAGTCAGCCTGAAGGTTAGGTGTCTGCTTAGTGCTGTTGCATGATGAAGAATGTCCGTAGTCGTAGAGTGTGAACAAGCGCGACATGCCGCTACCGTTCCATTTGTCAATCTTTGTGCCGTCGAGCAGAGCATCCTGCAATGAGCCGTCCCAATAGCAACGGAAGTTGAGCGATGTGCTGCTTGTGCTTACTACCGAGTTGTCGGCACCACGAAGGCTGCGGTCGTTAGAACTTGCAAACTCCCATCCGCGATGCTTCTCTATGATGTCGGCAGCAATACCGCGACCGTTGTCAGCCGAGCCTGTGCTGCTGCAGATGATTTCGCCTGTGGCAGCATCGTGGAGGTCCCATCCGTATTGCGAATCCTCGTGAACTGTAAACACCTCCATACCTGGACGGTCTGGGTCGATGTCGCCCACATGGATAGCGTCACCATGACCAAAGCCAGTAGAGTAGAGCAGAGTACCGTCGTTGTTCAATGCTGATGCACCGAATGTTATCTCGTCGCAACCATCGCCATCATAGTCGCCTACGCTGAGGTTGTGGTTACCATTGCCGTAGCATGTGCGGCTGCCCGAAACCTTGCCTGTAGCAATAGGTGCGTTGTATGTCTTGGTGTTGCCGTTGGCATCTGTCACCTTATATCTATTCTTCTCATCCGAAGCGTGTAGCCATTTTGTCTTCAGCTCTTTGCCGTCGAAGTCTACTGCCCATGTATAAGAATATGTGTAATATCCTCTCAGCAATACTGCCGATGGGTTAGCGTCAGGACCATCGAGGTAAGCCACAGCTGCAAGGTACCTTTCGCCACGGTTGCCATATTCCTTATCGTTCTTGCCTGAGCGGTCGTCCCAGTTCTTTGTCCATCCAGCCTCGCCGCCAATGCCGCCGTTGCGGTTAGGATTGTAGAATACTGTGTGGATAGCCTTACCAGTTTCGCCATTGAATACTGTTAGCCACTCCTGTCCGCCAGTCACCTTACCACTTGAATTTCTCCAGTCTTTGGTGTTGTTTACAGCCTTGATCTTAGCGTCTGTAGCAGCCTCGCTCACGTAGTTGCCTGCGCCATCCTTGCTTCCTGCAGCAGTCTTGCAGATTAGCTCTGCCTTGCCGTCGCCATCGAAGTCGTAAACCAAGAATTGTGTGTAGTGGGCACCAGCACGGATGTTCTTTCCGAGGTCGATGCGCCAAAGCTTGGTAGGAGTCTCTGAGTCGAGGTTCAACTTATATGCGTCGAGATACACATTTCCTGTATATCCAGATTGTGAGTTGTCGTGAGAGTTTGAAGGGTCCCACTTCACGATAAGCTCATATTTGCCATCGCCATCCACATCGCCTACTGAGCAGTCGTTAGGCGAGTATGTATATTCTGCGCCACCTACGGTACCACCAGCAGGACGGTCGAGAGTCTGACGGCGGAAGATGTTGCCCCATGATGATACAGGCTCTGTGCGGTCTACTTCTTCGCCATTTACCTTAGCCACGATAACATAGCTATTGGTGTTGGCGCCTGTAGCGTCAGTGAAGTTAGTTACCGAGAGGTCGCGCTTGATGGTGCTACCATTTCTAACCACGTCAAACTTGGTCTGCAAGTTGTCGGTACCGAGGAAACGCCAGCTCAAGAACACTCCCTTGCCGCTCGATGCAGGCAAAGCCACAGGTGCGCGGTCCAACTTCTCCATCTGCGATTCTGGAGTATAGTAAAGGTTGGTGTTGCGGTCGCCAGTAGGCTCTTCTTCTTTCACGTCGGCAGGGTTGTAGTCATACAAGCTGATAGTCCAAACCACCTGCTTGCCCTGTGGAGTAAAAGTGATGGTGCCTGTAGCAGCATCAGCAAAAGTGATGCTCTTTGTGGTGCTTACTGTTTTGTCGTCGGCAGTCTTCTTTGGGAACACGTATTCTGTTTCTCCATATTCCTTGCCGTTGAGCTCTGCAATATAGCTGTCAGCATCTGCATAGTTGTTGTAGCCGACAATCTCTACATGCTTGATGCTCACGCCTGCAGGCAGAGTGATGGTATACTGCACGCCAGCAGAATATTTTATTCCGTCTGTGCCCGTTTGATAAGTCTTGCTTTTATCAGCTGGCATAATAGAGATGCCGTTGTTGAAAGCCCAAGGACCAGTAGCCTTAGCAGCAGCTGTGCATGTAGCTGCCGACAGTTCGTAGATAGTGTTGGCATTGGCGCATATAGCCACGCAAAGAACCAACAGAGTAAGTAGAAGTTTTTTCATTAGTTATAATGTTTATTGTGCTGCTTTTATGGCAGCGTGGTAGGAAAATATTTGTTTTCTTTATTTGTTTTAGTTTATGGTAATACCGTTTGCAAAGGTACTGTTTTTTTCTGAAAACCTTGTCGTCTTATACGTAAAAAATAATAAAATCCTTATCTTCCTCATTGAATATGAGAGAGATAAGGATATAATGGACAATTCTCCAGTCTTTATGAACTAACAATAGCTCATCTACGGTTATTTCACCACGCTCTTCTTACCGTTGTGGATATACAGTCCCTTCTTTGGCTTGGTGGTTTTCACGCCCTGTAGGCTGTAGTAAGCGCCATCAGCAGTAGCTGCATTTATGCTTTCGATACCTGTAGCTTCGCCATCAATACCGAAGAACTTTGATGCTGAGCTGCCGTCAACCTTCAAGTAGGCTTTGCCTGCAGGAATAGCTACGCCACCTTTTACCAAAGCGAAACCTACCTTCTGGCTAAGCTTTGTCAAAGCGAAGTATGTGGCACCATCTGAGATTACATCTGCTGTAGCTGCCACGAGATCGTTGTTGGCAAGGGTTTCGCCAGCGTCGCTTGTCACCTCAAACTCGCAGTTGCCAGCAGGAGCCTTAATCAAAACGCCTGTTTGTGCAGGAATTATTCTGCCTGCAGCAACATCGTTTAGCTCGATGCCTGTACCGTTGGCATTAACCTTCACGGTCATCACCTTCACATCGTTATTCTCAGGAACAACAACGTTGTTTTTGGTAGCGTATGTGGCATAGCCTACACTTGAGATGGTTGCGCTTTCGGTAGCTGGCAATTGCTCTACCAAGTATATATAGTCCAGCTCAAGATTGGAATTCCATTTATCTGATGGATTCTTTAACACCAAGGCATTGCCTGCAGGAATTTTAATATCCGCTACGCTCTTAATGGCATTTTGATTCTTTGCCCAATCTTCGAAATTCTGGTCTAATGGAGTTATGTTTCCTGCTCCATCTCTCAAAGCCAATGATATATTGCTTGAAGAGCTGCTTGAGCCGTTTCTTGCCCAAAGATATAATGTGTATGTCTTTGTTTCTGCGAAGTTGTCAGTATATGCATAGGCTTTTGCTCCTAATCTCATAGCTTTTCCTCCTGAATATCTGTCAGGAGCATAGCCTGAGGCTACAAATGCCCGAGAGCTTGAGGTGTGAAGATCTTCCACATCTGCATAATAAGCAATATTCTGAGGCGAATATGTTATATTATGAGCGCCGTTGTTTTTCACATCTATGGCGTAAGTTGGATATGCTGCATTACCTTTGTTTACATACCATTTGCCGTTTGCGCTTATGGCTTTCGGATAGTATACGCATACAGCCTCGCCGTTGTCGCTTGTGCCGTTTGCTAACTCTTTTAATATGTTGTTTGTTTCGTCTACGGCATTAATAGTGTAGGTGAACTTTGTTCTCACAGCACTATATTTTACTGTAACCACAATGCCGCCATCTTCGCCTGTTGTTCTCGCTGCCGCATCGTCGCTCACATAGGTATACTTAATGCTGTTGTCGTCGTTGGTGAATGTTGCTTTGTCAGCTTCACTAATCGTTACTTCGTCATTGGCCATTCCTAAGTATTTTTTGCTTGGCTTCACTTCCGTTCCGTCTTCGTCCACATACTTTATGGTATATTCCATATTAGCATAGTCGGGCAGATAGTAGCTCAGATGAGGAGGCTGATTGTAGCCTGTGTTCTGCCAAGCCACACCCATACGGTATGCGTGGTTGTGCATGAGCGTAGGCACACGATAGCCTGTAGGAATGTTGGTGGTGAAAATGTTCAAAGTGCAACCGTCTGACGAATCCCAAAGGATAATCTCCTCGCGCCAGTCGCCAAGCAAGTCTGCCTGTAGGTTAGGTGTCTGCTTGGTGCTGTTGCATGATGAAGAGTTTCCATATTTGTATAAGGTGAACAAGCGCGACATCTCGCTACCATTCCATTTGTCTATCTTTGTGCCGTCGAGCAGAGCATCCTGCAATGAGCCATCCCAATAGCAACGGAAGTTGAGCGATGTGCCGCTTGTGCTTACTACAGAGTTGTCAGCACCACGAAGGCTGCGGTCGTTAGAGCTTGCAAACTCCCATCCGCGATGGTCTGCTATGATGTCGGCAGCAATACCGCGACCGTTGTCTGACGAGCCTGTGCTGCTGCAGATGATTTCGCCTGTGGCTGCATCGTGGAGGTCCCATCCGTATTGCGGATCCTCGTGAACTGCAAACACCTCCATACCTGGACGGTCTGGGTCGATGTCACCCACATGGATGGCGTCGCCATGACCAAAGCCAGTAGAGTAGAGCAGAGTACCGTCGTTGTTCAATGCAGATGCACCGAATGTTATCTCGTCGCAACCATCGCCGTCGTAGTCGCCTACGCTGAGGTTGTGGTTGCCATTGCCGTAGCATGTGCTGCTGCCCGACGTGTTGCCCGTAGGACTTGGGGCATTATAGGTTTTGGTTTTGCCGTTGGCGTCAGTCACCTTATATCTATTCTTTTCGTCCGAAGCGTGTAGCCATTTTGTCTTCAGCTCTTTGCCGTCGAAGTCTACTGCCCATGTATAAGAATATGTGTAATATCCTCTCAGCAATACTGCCGATGGGTTAGCGTCAGGACCATCGAGGTAAGCCACGGCAGCAAGGTATCTTTCGCCACGGTTGCCATAATCCTTGTCTGTGTAGCCCGAGCGGTCGTCCCAGTCTTTTGTCCATCCAGCTTCGCCACCAATGCCGCCGTTGCGGTTAGGATTGTAGAATACTGTATGTATAGCCTTACCTGTTTCGCCATTGAATACTGTTAGCCATTCCTGTCCGCCAGTCACCTTACCACTTGAATTTCTCCAGTCCTTGGTGTTGTTTACAGCCTTGATAGTAGCGTCGGTAGCAGCCTCGCTCACGTAGTTGCCTTTGCCATCCTTGCTTCCTGCAGCGGTCTTGCATATTACTTCTGCCTTGCCGTCGCCATCGAAGTCGTAAACTAAGAATTGTGTGTAGTGAGCACCTGCGCGGATGTTCTTTCCGAGGTCTATGCGCCAAAGCTTGGTAGGAGTCTCTGAATCGAGGTTCAGCTTGTATGCGTCGAGATACACATTTCCTGTATATCCCTTATTTGAATTGTCGTGTGAGTTTGATGGATCCCACTTCACGATAAGTTCATATTTGCCATCGCCATCCACATCGCCTACCGAGCAGTCGTTAGGCGAGTATGTGTAAGCTTCGCCACCAATCGTGCCACCGGCAGGACGGTCGAGAGTCTGACGGCGGAAGATGTTGCCCCACGACGATACTGCCTCTGTGCGGTCTATCTCTTTGCCGTTGACCTTAGCCACGATAACATAGCTGCTGCTTGTTGCTCCATTAGCGTCGGTGAAGTTTGTTACTGCGAGGTCGCGCTTGATGGTGCTACCATTTCTCACCACGTCAAATCTTGTCTGTGCATCGTCGGTACCGAGGAGTCGCCAGCTCACGAACACTCCCTTGCCGCTTGATGCAGGCAGAGCCACAGGAGCACGGTCTATCTTCTCCATCTGCGAAATAGGAGTGTTGTAGAGGTTGGCGTGGACTACAGCTGGGTCGTAATCGTAAAGTCTGATAGTCCAAACCACCTGCTTGCCTTGCGGAGTAAAGGTTATGGTGTTTGTTGCAGCATCAGCAAGGGTGATGCTTTTAGATGTGCTTACAGTTTTGCCATCGGCAGTCTTTTGTGGGAATACGTTTTCCGTAGCTCCGTATTCCTTGCCGTTGAGCTCTGCAAGATAGCTGTCTGCGTCGGCATAGTTGTCGTAGCCAGATATCACCACATACTTAATGCTTACGCCAGCAGGCAGAGTGATGGTATACTGTGTGCCAGCAGAATATTTTATTCCGTCTGTGCCCGTTTGATAAGTCTTGTTGGCGTCGGCAGACATAATGGAAAATCCATTATTGAAAGCCCAAGGACCTTTAGCATTAGTCGCAGCCGTGCATGTAGCTGCCGACAGCTCGTAGATGGTGTTGGCTTTGGTGCATATAGCCACGCAAAGCAACAACAAAGAAAGTAGAAGCTTCTTCATTAGTTATAATGTTTGTTTTAGTTATTGCGGTTTGTTTTTAGTCTATTAGAGCAGCTTGTTTTAGCCTATTAGAAGTATTGAGTGCAAAGTTAACACTTTTTTCTGACAACCTCGTTGCTTCACCCATAAAAATAAGTAAATCTGCTGCTTTTCCATTGATTATAAGCCTATAAGATCACTATCCATAAAAACAAATTTGACTGCAATCATATTTATATTTGGTAGTAAGCAAAGATAAATTTGATAGTAAGCAAAGATAAATTTGATAGTAAGCATAAATTGCTCGAAACAGGCTTTTATATCGAACTAAGCTTGGTAAAGCATTGAAGTTAAGCGCCTTACAACACGCTATATCCATATTCATAAAACAAGATACCAATAATTGGCTTTTCTTGCATTTATTAAGAAAAACCACTACAAACACCAAGAAGGCTCTTGTAAGCATAATGGGCTTAACCGACAAATAATGGGAAGCTAAGCCTTGAAGTTGTTTAAGTTGTATAGGTTGTATTTGTTTTAATCTTAGGTGTAAAGGTAGTGTAAGCGAGTGCTATGAAAGTTTACTTTCTAATAGCCAAGTGCAGCCTATCTTTTCGCAAAGATAATAATATTTCCCATACTTGTGCAACTTGTAAATTTAAAAACTTACACAAACGTTTGCGGCAAATATGTCGAATTTATACAAAAAACGCACGTTGGTGCATTGTCTTATGCACCCACATGCGTTTGTTCTTTGCATAATACGGATAGCTCAAGCTTGTCTACTTCACTATTTCGTCAGTTTTATTATTTTTCCTATAACCAGCGAATCTCCCGTCTGTCTTACTGATAGGTCGCGCCATGACCACATAAACCATTTCTCGGCTTTTATCATGTTCGCCTGTATGTTCGCTTTGTAAGAATTATCATTGTAACGTCGTCTTTGAGCTTCAATCTCCCTATACTCATAATCGCTGGTGTTAATGTCTGGTATACATGGTGGATTTGTCCCTTCGTCAACATATACTTTCACGTCTTTAGGCTTTACATATGCTGACACCTTTTCATTTTTTATCTCATATCTGCCTGATACCATAATGGAAAGTGGCCGATGGTTAGAATGTATTGTGTAAGTCCTATTGTATGCATCAAGACCTCCCCAATACTTTTGTGTTCGCTTTATTCCTTTTATCTTAAGCTTAAACTTCCCATTTTTCTTAAAAATATAGTGTCCTTTTATGTCATCATAGCGGAGCTGCAGGCGGTCTAAAAGTTCCTTGGAACACTTCCACTTACCCGTGATGTCCTGCGCCTGCGCAGAATATGTCATGGCAAGGAGCAGAAAGAATATAATACAAAATCGTTTCATGGTTATAATGTTTATTGTGCTGCTTTTATGGCTGCGGGGTAGGAAAATATTTGTTTTCTTTATTTGTTTTAGTTTATGGTAGTACTGTTTGCAAAGATACTGTTTTTTCTGAAACCCTTGTTGTTTTATATGTAAAAAATAATTAAATCCTTATCTTTCTCATTGAATATGAGAGAGATAAGGATATGTTTAATGTTAGGCTACGAAGAACGAAGAGTGAAGAACGAAGAGGTGTGGAAATAAAAAAAGTAGAGTGAAGAATTAAAGGATAATTCAACACTCTACAAAATTAAAACTAAAGTAAGGTAAAACAGTATGCTAAAAAACAAACTACTTAAAACTCAAGTATCAGCGCTTGGCGCTGGCTGAGCTTGATGTCGCTTCCGAGGTCAACCTTCTGACCTGTGATAACATCTGTAGCTGAGGTGGTAGAACCGATGATCTCGGCATAGCGCTCCACCTTGAGACTGTTGTCAGAGCGCTTACCGTTGAGGATTGTCATCACGGTCTTGCCATTATACTGGCGAGCAATCACGTAGACACCATTATATGGTATAAACTGAGTCTGCTTGCCCTTGGTGATAACCTCGTTGCCCTGACGCCAATGGAGCAGGCGAGAGAGCCAGTTGAACATCTCGTTCTCGGCTTTGGTACGACCCTCGGCAGTAAACTTGTTTACTGTATCGCCAGGGAATCCGCCTGGGAAATCCTTGCGCACATTGCCGTCGGTAACGGTCTTGGTGCCGTTCATCAATATCTCTGTACCATAATAGAGCTGAGGTATGCGGTTGATGGTGAGCAGCAATGCCAATGCCTGACGAAGAGCTGTAGAATCCTTGCCATTGCCGAGGAAACGGTCGGTATCGTGGTTGTCGAGGAATGCCATTACGTGGGCAGGGTCTTCGTAGAGATAGTCGTAGACGAGGCTGTTGTAGATGCGGTTTAATCCGTTCCACCATTCGTCGGTCTCCTCGTGCTTAGCGGCATTTATGCGGTCGTAGAAGGCAAAGTCCATGACTGTAGGCAGATAGCTGTTTACTGTTGACAGTTTGCTATCCTTCTGCCATGCAGCGGTATAAGCAGGTTCGGTAACCCATGTTTCGCCCACGGTATTGAAGTTAGGATATTCCTCGCCCAGTTCCTTCATCCATTGTGCCATGGCAGCGCGGTCGGCATAAGGATAGGTGTCCATACGGATGCCGTCGATGCCTACGGTTTCTATCCACCACTTAGAGTTTTGGATGAGATATTTTATCACGTGCGGATTGCGCTGGTTCAGGTCAGGCATAGTAGGCACAAACCATCCGTCAACGGTTTCGCGCAAGTCTACCTTCGAAGCGTAAGGGTCTACAACAGGAGTAAGCTTATAGCTTGTTTGCAGATATTTGTCGCCCACTTTGGCAGCACCATCCACGGTGTTCAGCGACTTTGTCTTAGCTTGGTTTTCAGGCAACAGCCATTCAGGAGTGTTAAACCAATCCTTTGTAGGCATATCAGCCACCCAAGGGTGTTCGAAGCCACTATGGTTGAAAATCATGTCCATAACGATTTTCAGTCCCTTCTGATGAGCCTCTGTGCATAGCTGGCGATATTCTTCGTTGCTACCGAAGCGAGGGTCTACGCGATAATAATCTGTTGTGGCATAGCCGTGGTATGTGCTGTTCTTGCCGTGGTCTGGCGAATTGTTCTCCAATACCGGAGTAAACCAAAGTGCAGTAACACCTAACTCCTTGAAATAGTCGAGATGCTGGCGTATGCCTTCGAGGTCGCCACCATGGCGCAAGGATGGTTCGTTGCGGTTGGTGGTATAGGCTCTCATCCCTTTCACCTGGTCGTTGGCAGTAGAGCCAGAGGCAAAGCGGTCGGGCATGAGCATATAGAGCACATCGGCATTGGTGAAGCCTTGGCGGTCGGCACCAGCCATTTCGCGAGCCTTGAGCTCGTAGCTCACCTTCTTCTTCTGTTTGCCCTGCTGGAACTGTAGCGACATGGTGCCTGGCTGTGCGTCGGCAATATTCATGTATACGAGCAGATAGTTAGGGCTGTCGAGGCGTACGAGGCTATCGATTTTTACGCCAGGGTACTCGGTAGTAACCTCGGCGCTCTTGATATCCTTGCCGTAAACCATAAGTTGCAGACTTGCGTCTTTCATTCCTACATACCAGTTTGTAGGCTCTATGCGGTCTATTTTCACAGCTGCATTCATTGTTAGCGTTGTGCCCAAGAGTAGGGCGGTTAGTATTTTCTTCATGATGATTTCTTATTTTACTATTATCAATGCCTCTTGTGGTGCCACTTCTACCGAGTTGCCTTCGATGGTGGTGATACCAGCGAGGTTAATTTGCTGATTTTGGCATACTGAGGTGTATGCGCCCTGAGGGATGCTCACCTTCTGTGCAGTCTTGTTGCCATTCATTATTACGATGATGTCTTGCCAAGCATCGCCGTTGGCATGGTCTTTCAGACGGAATGCCACCACATTCTGTGGAGCATCGAGGAACTCCAAATGACGGCGCACCATGTCGGCATCAGCCATGCGGAAGGCAGGGTGGTTGCGACGAAGCTCTATCAGCGAGCGATAGTAGTCGAACACCTGTGGATAGCGGTCTTTGTATGTCCAGTCGATGGCGTTGATGTAGTCTGGCGACTTATAGCTGTTGTGCACACCCTTCTTGTCGCGCAACACCTCTTCGCCAGCATAGATGAAAGGCACACCCTGGGCGGTGAAGACGAAGGTCTGGGCCAGAAGGTCGAGACGTATAATCTCGTCGGTGGTGATGCCAGGGATGCTTGCTTTCAAGCGGTCTACGAGGCACATGTCGTCGTGGCAGCTTACGTAAGCTATCATCTGCGCAGGCGAGTTTGTCCATGCAGCCTTAGAGTAGTTCACCTTGTTGAGGTCTATCTGAGGATGGTCGATGCAGCCTGCGATACCAAACTTTATGCTCTCCTCGTTGTTGGCAATGGCGCCAAGGATGCCCGACTTATGGTCGTCGCTGAAAGGACCGCGAATGCCATCGCGCATATCGTCGCAGAAAGCTCCTATGCGGTCAAGCTGCTTGGTGTTGGCTTTTGTAGCCAGTTTCTCTGTAGGATAAGCACATTGTCCTGCGCTCCATCCCTCACCATATATATATATGTTAGGGTCTACGGTGTCGAGAGCCTTGCGAACGAGGTTCATGGTTTCGATGTCGTGAACACCCATGAGGTCGAAGCGGAAACCATCGATGTGGTATTCCTTAGCCCAATATAGTGCCGACTCTATCATAAACTCTCTCATCAGCGGTTTCTCGCTTGCTGTCTCGTTGCCACAGCCTGAACCATCTGAAGGTTTGCCGTCCTTGGTGGTGCGATAGTAGTAGCCAGGATAGGTGAGGGTGAAGTTGCTCTCGTTGATGTTGAAGGTGTGGTTGTAGACAACATCGAGGATTACGCGGATGCCCGCCTTGTGCAACTCCTGCACCATCTGCTTAAACTCTTTTATGCGCACGCTTGGCTTGGTGGCGTCGGTAGAGTAGGAGCCCTCTGGCACATTATAGTTCAAAGGGTCGTAGCCCCAGTTGTATTGTGCCACATCAGGCTGCGACTCGTCGACAGAAGCAAAGTCGAACGAAGGCAGAATGTGGATGGCATTCACGCCAAGGGTCTTCAGATAGTATATAGCCTTAGGCTCGGTGAGGGCAAGGAATTTGCCCTTGTTTTTCAAGCCCGAAGTTGGCGATATAGAGAAGTCGCGATGGTGGAGCTCGTAGATCACGAGGTCGGTAGGCGACTTTGTCAATGGTCGCTTGTCGGCATCCCATCCCTCAGGGTTTGTCTCTGCCATATCTATCACGGCAGCACGCTTGCCATTCACGCCCACAGCCTTGGCAAATACTCCAGGAGTCTCCTGCATAGTCTTCTTGGCTGTCTCTACTTGGAAGGTATAGAACTTGCCCTTCAGGTCGCCCTTCACGTTGGCTGTCCAGGTATCTGTGGCGGTGCGTTTCATCTTCACCGTCTGCACCTTGTCGCCACCAGCGCCCTCATTATAGATATGTATCTTCACTCCCTTGGCTTTAGAGGGAGCATTGAGGCGAAAAGCCGTAGCCTCCTTCGAGTATGTCATCTCGTCGAAAGTCTGCTGACCGTCGCCCTGCTTATTGGTAGCCTGCTGAGCATAAGCGCTGAGGCTTCCTGCCATAAGTGCCATTATCAGTAGTTTTTTCATATTGCTTACAATGCTTTAAGTGATATTGCGAAGCCACCACCAGGAGCCTGCTTGATTTTCAGAGTCTGACCCTTCTTGATAGTTTTGCGAGTTATGGTATATGCCTTAGGATTCTTATCATAGTCGGCATTCTTAGCGTCGGCATAGATGATAGCCTCATATTTGCGACCCTTGTCAAGGAAGTCGAAGTTGAGAGTGGTGAGATGTCCATCTTCGTTGCACTTACCACCTACAAACCAGTTGTCGCTCTTCTTGTCCTTGCGAGCCACGGTGATATATTTTGCAGGCTCAGCCTCGAGGTATTTAGAGTCGCTCCAGTCGCAAGGCACATCGCGGATAAACTGGAAGGCATCGTCGTACTTCTCGTAATGCTCAGGAAGGTCGGCAGCCATCTGCAAAGGACTGTACATCACGAGATAGAGCGAAAGCTGACCACAGAGAGTGGTGTGAACATAGCTTGGGTTGTTGCTCCACTCCGAAAGCTTGGTCTCGAAGATACCTGGAGTATAGTCCATAGGACCACCCTGCAAACGGGTGAATGGCAACATCACGGTATGATAAGGCACAGAACCGCCAAACGCCTCATACTCAGTACCGCGAGCACTCTCGTTGCCAACAAGGTTAGGCCATGTGCGGCAGATACCTGTAGGGCGGGTAGCCTCGTGAGCATTCACCATGATATGATGCTTGGCAGCAGTCTCGATGACACGCTGATAGTGGTTGTTCATGAGCTGGCTGTAGTGATATTCACCACGTGGGATGATGTCGCCCACATAGCCAGTCTTCACAGCATCGTAGCCATATTTGTTCATAAGGTTGAAAGCATCCTCCAAGTGGCGCTCGTAGTTGAGAGCTGCAGAAGAAGTCTCGTGGTGCATCATCAGCTTAACACCCTTAGAGTGAGCATATTCGTTGAGCATCTTGATATCGAAATCAGGATATGGAGTAACGAAATCGAAGACGTCGAGCTTCTGATGTCCGAACCAGTCTTCCCAACCTTCGTTCCATCCCTCTACCAATACCTCCTGCAAACCGTTCTTTGCAGCAAAGTCGATATAGCGCTTCACCTCTTCGTTGGTAGCACCATGAGTGCCATTAGGCTTGCACTTGCTGTAGTCGGTTACGCCAAGGCGAACAGAAGGCAGGTCGTTGGTATAGCTCCACGACTTGGTGCCTACAATCATGTTCCACCATACGCCACAATACTTTGTAGGGTGAATCCAAGAAGTATCCTCGATTTTGCAAGGCTCGTTGAGGTTCAAAGTCAACTTGCACGACAGCATGTCGCGAGCATCGTCGCTCACAAGGACAGTACGCCAAGGAGTGTTGAAAGGAGTCTGGATGAAGCCCTTACGGCCTACAGCGTCAGGAGTAAGCCACGACTCGAAGGTCAAAGTCTTCTCGTCGAGGTTGAGGTGCATAGTAGGATAATCCAAGCAAGCAGCCTCGTGGATGTTGATGTATAGACCATCCTTAGTCTTCATCTGAAGCGAGGTCTGCACGCCTGTGTCAGAGAATACTGTGGTAGAAGAATTGCTCTTGTACGACTCACGATTCTTGGCAATGATAGGGCGGATACCTGTGAGCGGAGTAATCTGATATTCATACTCCTGAGTGTCGTAGTCGCCAGGAATCCAATAAGCAGTATGGTCGCCAGCCATGGCAAACTGTGTGTGCTCCTCCTGGATTACGAAATAGTTGAGGCTCTCCTGCTGTGGAAATTCATAACGCAATCCCATACCATAGTCATACACGCGGAAGCGGATGGTGATGTTGCGCTTTGAGGCAGGCTGATTGAGGTTTACCTCCATCTCGTTGTAGTTGTTGCGGATGGTAGAGGTTTCGCCCCATACAGGAGTCCAAGTCTCGTCGAACGATGAAGTCTTGGTGTTGGTAACCTTGAAGCCGTCCATGAGGTCGGTTTCCTCCATACCCTTAGAGGCATGCTTGTCCTTTGCCAACTCCAATCCTAAGTGAGAAGGCTTACATACAGTCTTGCCCTTATAGCTCATCTCGTAGGTAGGCTGTCCCTTTTCAGACAAAGAGAAAGTTACCGAGACGTTGCCATTAGGCGATGTCACGCTCTGAGCCAAAGCAAGCAGAGGCATGAAAAGTGCTGAAACGATGATATTAAACTTTTTCATATATATTTTAGCTATTAGTTGCTTATGGATTATATTGGGGCGTTTTTAAATAAAAGAAGCTATGGCTGCCATGTTGCTGACATCCATAGCTTTCTTACATTATGTGGTTATTGTCTTCTTCCGCTTTCGTTGAGCATGCCTGAGATTTCGCCCGTAAACTCCTGGTCGGAGATAAGGTCTTCGATATTCAAGTGCATGCGATAGCGCCAATAATGCTTAGGGTTGGCAGGGATGTTGATGCGCTCAGCATTTTGGTCGGCAAGGCGCAGACGTTCGCTTATAGCGAGCCAATCTTGTATGCTCAATACGCAGAGCATAGATGGCGATGCAAGATGACGATAGATGATGTCGCGAGCAAGCCATCCTGGCAATGGATGAGGAGCACCACCCGAGCGATAGAGCATGGTGTTGTAGTAGCTCTGAGTGCGCTCTATGTTCTCGTCCCACCATTGGCGAAGTGTAGGCATGTCGTGAGATGATATTGTGCATACCGAGCGGTATGGATTGCGCGAAAGATGTCCGAAGCGTACGGTAGGGTCCTTAGGCATCGACTGCAATTCGAGCGACAATATCTTTAGTTCGTCCATCACCCATGGCACACAGTCAGGCACCATGCCGAGGTCTTCGGCACATACCAGCATGCGTGTGGCCTGCACCAGCTTAGGCAACTTCTTCATAGCCTCGCGATACCAGAATTGGTTGTTGCGATGATAGTAGTAGTCGTTGTATAGGCGGTTGAATACAGCCTTGTCGCAATCGTAGAGAGCCTCGTAGGTGAAGTCGAGCTGTGCCGAGATGCGAGGATGGAACTTATTGGCATCCTTGCGGTCGCGAATAAACAGCACGTTGCTAACCAAGGCATACAAGCCGTCGCGCAAGTTGTTGTGAGCCTGCAAAGCCGCTTGGTCAGCCTTGTTGGCAACCATAGCCTGGTGCTCTGCCTCGAAAACAGCCTCAATCTTGCGCTGAGAGTCGTATTCTGGCTTTAGGTTGTATACATCGTCGTGAGCATGATTGAGATAGCGGCGTCTAACCTCCTCGGCACGCTCATGGAATATGCGGTCCAAAATCCAGTCTGTGATGAAAGGACGAGTGAAATGATCCTCTTGGAATCTTAGTCCGTAAGCCTCTATCTCCTCACGGCTCATAGCGAGCGAAGGCGAGAACTGTCCGAGCAGTCCGTGTACGGAGTCGATAGGAATATCCCAGATGCGGAAGAAACCAAGCACATGGTCGATGCGGTAGGCATCAAAGAATTTCGACATGTTTTGGAATCTGCGTACCCACCATGCGCAGTCGTCTTTCAACATCTCATCCCAGTTGTAGGTAGGGAATCCCCAGTTCTGACCATTCACAGAGAAATCATCAGGTGGAGCACCCGCCTGGCTATTGAGATTGAAGTATTTAGGCTCCATCCATACGTCGCAACCATATCTGTTTACGCCGATAGGAATATCGCCCTTCAGTATCACATGCTTAGAGCGTGCGTAGTCGTGGGCAGCCTTCATCTGTGAGCTCAATATGAACTGCACGAAATAGTAGAATGCCACCTCTTTATATAGTGCGGTACGAGGATTTGTGAGTTTTTCGCGGTCGTCCTCGTTCCATGTCTCGTTGCCTTCCCATTTTGTGAAGTCGGCTGTGCCATTCTTGTCGCGGAGCATGCAATAGTGGCCGTAAGGCACGAGCCATGACTGAGATTCTTCGAAGAAAGCCTTATATTCTGCCGAAGCCATGATGCGCTTGCCCTCTTGCTCGAATATTATCTTCAGGTATTCTGTCTTGGCATTGTTCACAGCCTCGTAGTCTATCTGCGAAAGAGCGTTGAGCTTTATGCGCAAAGCCTCATATTTCTTTGCCTCAGCCTTATCGGCTATAGCTGGAAGCTGGTTGAGGTCAGCATACTGAGGGTGAATGGCGAAGATAGAGATGCAGCTATAAGGATAGCTGTCGGTCCAAGTATGAGTGATTGTGGTGTCGTTGATAGGCAATATCTGCAATACTCGCTGTCCGGTCTGCGAAACAAAGTCTATCATCTTCTTCAAGTCGCCGAAGTCGCCAATGCCAAAGCTGCTCTTAGAGCGAAGCGAGAATACAGGCACGAGAGTTCCTGCCACCTTGGTGTTGCAGATAGGGAAGAAAGCCTGGTCGAGGTCGTAGATAGAGATGTCGCCATCGGCAAGGTGAGCCACTTCAACGGTGCGGTTCATGCATGTTTCCCAGATAGCGCCCTCTTTGTTGTTGGCATCGATGGCAGCAAACTTAAACTCTATCTTGTTGCCACTCAGCGAGTCGGCATTGATGTCAACCACCCATTCGTTGTTGTTGTGCTCAGTCATCTTCAGTCCCTTGTCGATTGCCCAAGCACCCAGCACGTCGTCGGCACCTGTCACCACCAATCGTTGGTTGCTCTTGAGCTGTGGCGCTCTAACGACGAGTCTCACCACCTTGCTTGCCTGCGACTCTTTGAGAGTGGTCAGCGAGCGGCGGTTTATACAGTCGGTGAAAGCAGAGCTATAGAGGTATGAATCCTCAGGCAGAGCTATCCACTTGTCGTAGATATGATAAGTATTAGCCTTGCGAGCGTTGAGCTCAAGGCGATGAGGTATTGTTGTCCACTCGTGGCGCTTTTCGGTGCCCGAGTTGTCGATGCTATAGAAATAATCAATGCTGTCACATTCTTTTTGAGCATTCATCTGGTAGTTCCAATGATGACCGTCGATGGTGCCCATTCTGTATTGCGATACAGAATCTTTATCATGGTTCTTGCCATGATGTATGATATTCAATACCAGTTCTTCTCCGAAAATGGTATCGTAGTTTATGTTGAAATTTAAGTTCATAGCAATAGTAAAATTTTGTAGTTATTAGTTATTTTGGGTCAAAGTTAAATATTATAGTTTAATAATTTGCAGAAATATTTAAATTAGAGAAATATTATGCTGTGCAATCGTTTGCAAAAGAACCTATAAATGTATGCAAAGCGAGACGGTGTTGGCAGAGAAGCCTACGGAATATTTGCTTTCTTCGCCCGTTATCAAGTCGCCAAGATAATATCCGAGCATGGTGCCGCCTACACCAATAGCTGCTCCTGCTGCTACATCCTCCCAATGGTGGCGGTTGCGTCTGATGCGGTCGGCAGCTGTCAAAGCAGCTACTCCATATCCTGCTATGCCTATCCACTTGGATGTATGCTGATACTCCTTATATAATATGGTGGCACCAGCAAAGGCAAGAGTGGTGTGACCAGAAGGAAACGATTTGTTGTCGGTACCGTCAGGACGTTCACGGTCGACGGCATGTTTCAAAGCCCATGTTGTGCCGCTACTAATAGCAAAAGATGCTGCTGAGTTGACTACCAAGCGTTTCCACGACGAAGCGCTCTCAACGCCAGCAGCCTTCAAGGCGAAGGCTGCTGTGATGGGAACAAAGCGCAAGGCATCGTCGATGCCGTCGCCATGGTACCGTTTGTGGTTGGAATAAGCATCTTGCAAATCGCATTCTTGCGCCTTGCATTCTTGCGTATTCCAACCTAAAGCTGCGAATATCGCTAAGATGGTGAATATGTATCTTAGTGTATTTTGTCGCATCTATTTAGTTTTTATGGATTTATATTATTCTGCTGCAGCTTTTTTCTCCTTAATCATAGGCACATAGAGAGCACCGATAACCAAGAATACGCCAGCCACAATCATCATGTCGCTCTGATGAGAACCAATGAGGCTCAAAATGACGCCACCACAGATGGCAGCCACAATCTGAGGAATACAGATGGTGCCGTTGAATAGACCAAGGTATGTGCCCATGTGACCATAACCCTGCAGAGCATTGGTAACGAGGGTGAAAGGCATTGCCAGCATAGCAGCCCAACCAGCACCAATCATCAGGAATGGGATAAACTGCAAATACTGGTTGTGCAAGAATGGAATCAAGGCAAAGCCTACACCTGCAATAAGCAAGCTGACGCTATATCCCAACTTTATGTTCTTAAACATAGCGAGCACTACAACCCAAAGCACACTACCTACAGCCTGTACTGCAAAAAGTATGCCCACCCAGTTGCCTGCAGCCTGGAATTCTGCCGACTTAGGGTCTGTGGTATACCATACAGTTTCTGCAATAGCGCCTGTAGAATAGTTCCAAAGATAAAGGAAGCCTGCCCAGCAGAAGAACTGCACCACGCCAACCTTCCAGAATGTAGAAGGAGCATTCTTTAAGAGAGTAATCCAGTCTGCCTTGCCCTCTTCTTTCTTTTCTACATCGCCTGTTAAGCCATTATATTCTGCATACTGCTGAGGATTCCACTCCTTCACCTTCACGGAGGTGTAGATAACACAAAGGATGAGGATTGCTGCACCTACATAGAATGACCAGATTACGGAGTCTGGCACCACGCCCTCTTCGGCTACATTCTTGATACCCAGGAAAGTAAAGAGGAATGGGAATACGTAGCCTGCTATAGAACCTGCATTACAAAGGAAACTCTGTATAGAGTAGGCCTTAGCCTTCTGCTTTTCGTTTACCATGTCGCCAACGAGCATCTTGAAAGGCTGCATCGCCATATTGATACTGGTGTCGAGGAACATCAAGGCTATCAAGCCGAAGAGCATAGCTCCGCTTACAGCCAAACCAAGAGAGCCTGCATTAGGCAACAAGCACATCACGAGTACTGCCACGGCAGCTCCGATAAAGAGGTAAGGAATGCGGCGACCCCAACGGCACCATGTCTTGTCACTAAATGTGCCAACGATAGGCTGCACGAGGATTCCCATCAAAGGAGGAAGAATCCAAAAATAACTCAAGTTGTGAGGATCGGCACCCAAGGTGGCGAAAATACGCGAGATGTTCGCGCTTTGTAGGGCGTAGGCTATCTGCACTCCGAAGAAACCGAAGCTCAGGTTCCATAAGCCCCAAAAGTTCATGTCTGGTTTTTGTTTCATAATAGATATTGATTTTTTGTTATTTTACGTGGTAGATATATGTAATATATAAAAGGTATAGACCTCAGAACTTATCTCGTTGTCCCCCTTATGATAAGTTTTGTTCTAACAATCCTCTTGTCTATTTGCTCACGTGGAATAGTACCCTCGATATGTCCGATGATGATGTTAGCAGCCTCTTCGCCAACTCGCTTTCCTCGTTGTTCCACGGTCGTGAGCATAGGTTCGCAAGCTATAGCACGTTCGCCATTGGTGAAACCGCAGATGGAAATATCCTCTGGCACACGATAGCCCATGCGCTTTACAGAATACAAAATGCCGATGGCAGTATCATCGTTCACGGCAAAGAAAGCATCTGGCACCTCATCTTGCTCCATCAACTCTGGCGTTATCACTTCGGCATCAGCCCTGTTGTCGCAGATGCGGAAAAAGCGATCGTCGGGTTTTAGTCCTCGTTTCAGCAAAGCATCCTTGTATCCATTATATCTATTTTTAGATATCTCCATGCTCATAGGCGAACCATAGAACGCTATCTTTCGGCAACCAGTATCGATGAGATGGTTTACTGCCGTGAGAGCTCCCATATAGTCGTCTACCACCACACGACTTGCATCAACGCCCGTAGATATGCGGTCGTAGAATACCAATGGTATGCCGTGGTCCAAGAGTTTTTGGAAATGGTCGAAGCGCAGAGTGTCCTTGGCTTGCGATACGATAACGCCACTCACCTTGTGGTCGTAGAACGATTCGCAAATCTTTACCTCTTGCGCATACTTCTCATTGCTTTGCGCCATCATCACCGTATATCCACAAGCAGAAGCCTCTTCCTCGATACCGCTAAGCACCGTTGAAAAATAATAGTGGGGCAGGTTAGGGATAATCACGCCGATAGTCTTCAAAGGTTTTCGTTTGCTGTTTCGCAAACTCTCGGCAATGAAGTTTGGCGAGTAATTATGTTCACGCGCGTATTCCTTTATTTTGTCTCTTTGCGCTTGGCTAATCCTTTGACTATCTTTCAGCGCACGCGACACCGTTGCCACCGACACATTGAGCGCCTTGGCAATGTCCTTCATTGTTATGGGAGTCAGTTCTTTCATCGTTAGTAAGTCCTTGTGTGCAAAATTACGCAAAACAAATATACCTTGTTGCCGCTGTTAAAATTATTTGAACGAAATAATGCGCAAACGATTGCACATTATAAATAACGAAAATGTTTATAAAAAAGTGCGTCGTATGGTAAATAAACTTAATTTTGCAGCATGAAATATTGATTAAGCCGTGTAATATTGCTTTTTATCAATGTGATTTTTGTGCAAACTGCTTGTAAATGCTAAACGCTTATTGCAACAAATGCACACTCTTAAACCTAACCGCGATTTTATCAAACAACATCAATCGTTATAACTAAAAACTTAAGAAAAATGAAGCAGGTAAAGATTACAATGCCTCGAAGGGCTCTCACACTTGCGTGTGGTCTTGCCCTTTCTGCGACAGCATTTGCCCAGCAAGTGGTTGTCAAAGGACATGTGAAGGATGCTACCGGTGAACCGATTATCGGTGCTGCTGTTCGTGTAAATGGACAGGGTGGTGGCGCTGTTACCGACCTTGATGGTAACTTCTCAATTAAAGCCGACAAGGGTGCAACCGTTACGGTTACCTACGTAGGCTACGAACAGGCTAAGGCTACTGTTGCCAACAACATGGTTATCACTCTTCAGGAAGACAACCAGTCGCTGAAGGAAGTTGTGGTAATCGGTTATGGTGTGGCTAAGAAGTCAGACTTGACCGGTTCTGTTACAGCAATGAAACCAGACTCTAAGAACAAGGGTGTGGTAGTAAATGCCCAAGACCTTATGCAAGGTAAGATGGCTGGTGTAAACGTAACTGGCGATAGTGGTGAACCTGGAGCAAGTACACAAATTCGTATTCGTGGTGGATCTTCACTTTCAGCTTCTAACGACCCGTTAATTGTTATCGATGGCGTGCCTATGGATAATAATAAGGTAAACGGAAGCGCAAACCTCCTTTCTACTATTAACCCACAGGATATTGAGTCGTTCAACATTTTGAAGGACGCTTCTGCTACCGCTATTTATGGTAGCCGTGGTTCTAATGGTGTTATCATTATCACTACTAAGAAAGGACGCAAGGGACAGAAACCTACTATCTCTTATGCAGGTAGCCTTACTGTAAGTAAAAAGAAGAAAACTCATGATATGATGGACGGCAACGAATACCGTGCATTTGTAAAGAGTATCTTCGGCGAGGATTCAGATCCTTATCGTGCTCTTGGTACAGCTAATACTGATTGGCAGGATCTTATCTACCAAACAGCTGTTAGCCACGACCATAACCTTACTGTAGCAGGTTCTGTAAAGGATGCGCTTCCTTACCGTGTTTCTGTAGGCTACACAGGTCAGCAGGGTATTTTGAAGACTTCTAAGTACGACCGTTATACAGCTTCTTTGAATCTTAATCCTTCGTTGCTCAACGATCACCTTACCATGAACCTCAATGCTAAGGGTATGTATTCAAAGAACCACAAGGCTAATGGCGATGCTATTGGTGCTGCTGTAAGCATGGACCCTACACAGGATCCTTACAAGTTTACATCTCCTTACCATATCGCAATGATTGGTGATCAGATGGAGCAGACATTGAAGAACTTCGGTGGTTTCTTCGAGTGGCCTACTTCAGCTTCTGCTCTTGGTGATGCAGCTTGGGGATGGACAAAGCACAAGGAATCTACTAAGAACCCATTGGCTTGCCTCTATGGTAGCGACGATGAGCAGACTACAAATTCATTCATCGGTAGTGCTGATATCGATTATAAGGTACATGGTTTTGAAGACTTGCGCCTCCATGCAACTCTCGGTCTTGAGATAGCAGAGGGTAAGGAGAAAAACAATGTATACCAGTTCGATCCTGCTAATATTTATTATGGTGGTAATACAAACAATAAGAACTTCAAGAGAAATCAGCTTCTCACTCTTTACGCACAGTATTATAAGGATATCAACAAAAATCATCATGTTGATGTAATGGGTGGTTACGAGTGGCAGCGTTTCTTCTTCCGCTACAACAATAGCTGGAAGCAGTATTATCCACAGACAGCTGGCGACAACGCAGGTAAAGAGTTTAACAACCAGCCTGAGGTTGATAAGTTTGAGAATCACCTCGTATCATTCTTCGGTCGTGCCAACTATTCGTTCATGAACCGCTATTATCTCACCGCAACAGTACGTCGTGATGGTTCGCAGCGTTTCAAGGAGCATTGGGGAACATTCCCTTCATTCGCATTTGCTTATAAGATGAAGGAAGAAAAGTTGTTCCGCAACATGAATTGGCTCTCAGACCTTAAGCTCCGTCTTGGCTATGGTATAACAGGTCAGCAGGAAGGTGTAGACAACTACCTTTGGGTTCCTCAGTATATGGTAGGTGGCCCTTATGGTTACTATCCTATGGCTGGTGATGGTAAGCTTTATACTCCTAAGTACTTCAACCAAGACCTTAAGTGGGAAACTACAACTACTTACAACGTAGGTTTGGATTTCGGTGCTCTTGATCAGCGTATCACAGCAAGCGTAGATTGGTATTATCGTAAGACTAAAGACCTTATCAACGAGGCTCCTGTAGCAGGTCTTTCTGGTTTTGCTGATATGGGCAAGCAGAACATCGGCTCTTTGAAGAATACTGGTGTTGAAGTAACTCTCGGTTTCAAGCCTATCCAGACTAAGGATTGGTTCTGGTCTATCGACTATAACTTCACATATAATAAGAATGAGATTACTGACCTCTCAGGTGTTTCTGAGGGTGGACTCCCTGTGCTCGCAGGTCCAAAAATCGACCAGAGTAACCAGGTCCTCGCTCACCAGAAGGGCTATGCCGCTAACTCATTCTATGTTTATCAGCAGGTTTACGACAAGAATGGCAAACCTATCGAGGGTTGCGTAGTTGACCGCGATGGTAATGGCAGCATCACAGAGGCTGACCGCTATCTCTATAAGAACATAGCAGCTCCTGTTACAATGGGTCTTTCTTCTCGTCTTGAGTATAAGAATTGGGACTTCGGCTTCACTCTTCGTGCAAGCATTGGTAACTATGTTTACAACAACTTCGACCAGGCTATGCGTCTAACATCAGAGAACGCTATCTGGGCTCAGAACGCATATTTGCCAAACCGTCCTCTTAACACTCTATATTGGAAGTCTGACCATAACACTTCTAAGATTACAGATATGTTCGTACAGAATGCTTCTTTCTTGAAGTGTGATAACATCACTCTCGGTTATAGCTTCAACAACTTGTTTGTTAAGGGCTTTAGCGGACGTGTTTACGCAACAGCTTCTAATGTGTTCACTATTACCAAGTATGATGGACTCGATCCTGAGGTTGTAAGTGGTATCGACAATAATATCTACCCACGCCCATTCTCGTTCATCTTTGGTTTGAATCTCAACTTTTAATTAATTAAGGAGAAATTAATATGAAAACTTTCAATATAAAGATATGGGCTCTTGCAGCTATTTCTTTGGTCTTGACTGGCACATCTTGTACGAGCGACCTCGACAAGGAACCTATTAGCCCAAAGATTCATACCGTATACAGCAGCGATGGCTTATTTAATAAGTGCTATGCAAACTTCGCCATGGCAGGTAGCGGTTATGGTGACAATGGCGATTCTGGTTCCGACGTTAAGGGATATAGCGATGAAGGTATGACCAACTTGTATCGTTTGATGTGGAACGCCAACGAACTTACCACAGATGAGGCTATCTGCGGATGGGGTGACAATGGTCTCGACCAGTTGGTTGTTAACACCTACGATAACTCAAACCAGATGATGAAGGCTTACTTCTCACGTCTTACCATCGGTATCTCTACTTGCAATCAGTATATCGCTGTAGCTGGTGAAGAAGATGCTACAAAGACTGCTGAGGTTCGTTTCCTTCGTGCTTTGCAGTATTATATCCTTATGGATGCTTTCGGAAATGTTCCTTTCTCAGAGACTCTTTCTAAGCCTGTTCGCTACACTCGTGCCGAGATGTTTGACTGGTTGGTTAAGGAACTTACTGAGAATGTAGAACCTAAGCTTGCTGATGCTCATGCTAAGACATCTGCTGACGCTGGATATGGTCGCGTAGATAAGGCTGCTGCATGGTTGCTTTTGGCACGTCTTTATCTTAATGCCGAAGTTTATACAGGTACTGCTCAGTGGGAAAATGCAAAGACTTGGGCAAACAAGGTTATTGCTTCCGACTATCAGTTGAATAAGACTAGTGTTGGTAACTGGAGTGCTTACCAGATGCTCTTTATGGGTGATAATGGTGAGACTTCTGCTGCAAAGGAAGCTATCTTCCCTATCATTCAGAATTCTAAGGATATCCGTAGCTATGGTAACTCTTTGTTCCTTATGGCTTCTACATTCAACGATAAAATGCATGCAAATCCTGATGATGCTTCTGCAATTAATGGATGTGTTTCTGCTGCATGGGGTGGTAACCGTGCACGTATGGAGTTGGTAAGAAAGTTCTTCCCTGTTGGCGATGTTCCAAAGGCTAAATCTTATGAGATGCCAGCTTTGGCAAACGACAAGCGTGCTATCTTCTGGGGTTATTCTGAGGATGAAGCAGACCCTGTAACTCTTGAAAATACAAAGATTTCAAACTTCAAGAATGGTTATGGTGTTTGTAAGTTCGTGAATTTCAAGACTGATGGCTCTTCAGCTTATAACCCTTCTTTCGCAGATGCTGACTGCTTCTTTATGCGTGCTGCTGAGGCTTACCTTATCGTTGGTGAAGCTGACGCTCGCTTGCATGGCAATCAGACAACAGCCGAAGGTACTAAGGCTATCAACGAACTTCGTGATCGTGCTAAGGCAACTACACGTGGTGAGACTGACTCATATTCTCTCAATGAAATCTGTGACGAGTGGGCACGTGAGTTCTATTTCGAGGGTATCCGCCGTCCTACACTTATCCGCTTCGGACGCTATGGTGGCAACAACAACTACAATTGGTCTTGGAAGGGTAATGCCCTAACTGGTAAGAACTTCGATTCTCACCTCAATATCTTCCCAATTCCTGTTGGTGAGTTGAATGCTAATAGCAACCTCCAGCAGAATCCTGGTTATTAATTCTAAACAATCTATAGAAGAAGGCTTTGCCCGCTTCGGTGGGCAAGCCACTCTTCCTACTAATAACAATAAAAACGTAAAACAATATGAAAAATATATTGAAATCAACGTTGCTGGTGGCATTGGGCTTGAGTCTCTTTGCTTCATGCTCTGATGATAGGGATGACAACCCAACCGTGGTTTCTCCAACAGAGTTCCATCTTAACACACCAGCTTTGGCAGGTCAATATTTAGACTTGGAAAAGTCGAAGACTATCAACTTTACATGTTCACAGCCTGATTATGGTTTCCCTGCCAGTACACAATATACTCTTCAAGTGGCTTTCGATGAAAACATGACAGACTACAAGGAGATTGATCAGACTTTCAAGGGTGCGAAACTTGATGTTAGCTCAGAACTCTTGGCAAGTACACTTACTAACTATGCGTTAGAGCACGGAAAGACAGAAGCTGACTTCCCTATGGATATTCAGGTTTATGCACGTGCCCGTGCCGTGATGGCTAATGTCGCTGGCGAACCTATAGAGGGAACAGAAATCCTTTCTAACGTAGTGAAATTGAGCAATGTTCATTTGCTTTATTCACTTCCTCCTGTTAAAACTCCTGGTAAGCTCAATATTGTTGGTCAATTCTGTGAATGGGATTGGAGCAAGTGTCTCAAGATGGTTCCTGTATATGGTACCGATAATGTATTCTGGCATCTTGTTTATATTGATGGTAGCGGTATAAAGATCAACGAGAATACTGACTGGGATGGTGGCGAAGTAGGCTTTGCTGGCATTACTGTAGGTGGCGACCTTGCAGGTGACATCGTTGACAATGGTGGCAACATCGCTTCAAGCAGACCAGGATGGTATCTTATGGTTGTTACTTGTGGTGTTAGTGGTCGCAACGTTACTTATAATGTCGACTTCTATAAGCCTGAGGTAAGGCTCGTTGGTGCATGTATTGGAGATGCTGAATGTAAACAACTTGACTTCCCTGGAGGATTGTTCGAAGTTCCAGCTACCGCAGATGGTTCATTCGTTTCTCCTGCCATGACTGGTGTTCCTGCTTCTGATCAGGGTGCTCGTGCTTGCGTTATTATCCCTGGACACGAATGGTGGCATACAGAGTTCATGGTATTTGATAAGCAGCTTAAATATCGTGGTACAGGTGGTGACCAAGACCGTGTAATCAACGCTGTTGGTCAGAAACTCTATATTAACTTCGGTACAGAAACAGGTGAATTGAAATAAAGTCATTTAGTTGTTGGCGGAAGCTTTCCGCTTCTGCCAACTTCTTGACACCTAATCAATAATTATTAAACATAGACAATATGAAATTCGTAAAATATTTGGCTATTGCCTTCGCAGGTGTTCTTATGGCATCTTGCGATGAAGACTTCAACGATTGGGCATCTCCTATAAAGAACCCAGAAGAAGTTGCCATCACCATACCTGGCTATACAGCCACTGCTGCTGAGGGAGCTGTTATCGATATGGCTAATGCTCCAGCTACTGTCAAAGTGCTAACTCTTGCTGGCGATGCGCTACCGGAAGGTTTTACCCTTGAGAATATTCGCCTTAAGGCTACTCCAGAAGGTGTAGAGAATGCTCAAACATACGAGATCGATCTTGAAAACGATGGTACTGTTGAAACAGCTACTCTCAATTCTCTAACAGAAGAGGTGTTCGGACGTCGTCCTGTAGCACGTACTTTCAACTGCAAAGTTCTTGTTGATGCAGTAAAGGATGGACAGGCTGTGCTTATCAACGCTGGTTCTATTCAGATTAAGGTTACTCCTACTGCACCTCATATTTCTCAGCACTATTATCTGATTGGTAATATCGCAGGTACATCATGGAGTCCTACAGAAACTGCTATGCCATTCAAACATAGCGATAAGGATGTTTACGACGACCCTGTATTTACTATTACATTCCCTGTAAAAGAGGGTGACAACTACTTTGCATTCATCGATGATGTAACTGTTGAGAAGAACGATTGGGCTTATGTCTACGCTTGCACTGATGGTAATGGTAAGAATGGCGAAACTGGTAAGATCTGCCGTCGTAATGAAATTGATAATGAAGGTTCATTCAATGTCAAAGTAAAAGGTGATGCTAAGTACGTTAAGATGACTATCAACCTTATGGATGGTACCTATAAGCTCGAAAAGATAAACTTCGCACTCTACTACGAAATTGGTAATGAGTCTGGTTGGAAGACAACTAATGCTCTTTGCAGCCCTAAACTTGATGAAAAGTATCAGGGTTACTATTGGTTGGATGGTCAGTTCAAGTTTAAGCCTCAGGCTGGTACAGATGATTGGGCAGGCGACTTGGAGTTTGCTGGTGACAACAAAGTTGAGGATATCCCTAATGGTCCTAACTTCACAGCTCCAAAGGCTGGTTTCTATCAGATAAATCTTGACCTTAACACAAACACCTATAGCCTTGTTGCTATTAACAGTATTACTTGTGTAGGTAATCATAATAAATGGGATCAGAAAGATGCAGCTCAGCATATGATATATAATGCAACTGAGGGTTGCTGGGAGCTCACTACAGACCTTACCGATGGTTTCAAGTTCGCTGTAAACGACGATTGGGCACTTAGTTGGGGTGGTGCAGATGGTAATCCTGAAGCATATGATAACTTAACTCAGTTCGATGGTAAGGATCTCAAAGTTCCTAATGGCGATGGCAAGTACAAGATTCAGTTGTATCTCTCTTACGAGGGTGCAAACCGTGTAGTGCTTACCAAGCAATAAAACTATTTGAGAAAAACTCTTTTTTATCTCATAATCTATTTAGGCGGCTCTCGCATAGCGGGAGTCGCCTATTTTCGTTGTATGCTCTATTTATTTCCTTAAACATTTGAAGATTCAAAGAAATGTAGTATCTTTGCCCACAGGTAACATTTAAAAGCATAACGACATGGATGTAGCTGTTAATAACATTACAACGACCATTACCATTCCGCAAGTAGATTTCAACTTGTTGAAGGATTTGGCAAAGAAGTTTGGATGGGTTATCCAAACAGAAAATAAAAGTGGTATCGAAGAGGCTTTGGATGACGTTAAATCAGGTAGAGTTTATCATGCAGAAAATGCTCATGATTTAATAAAACAATGCTTAGAATGAAATATTAACTCCATGTCATATGTTATGGGATCAAGATGATGAAAAACTAACCCTATTACTTCTTGATACTGGTACTCATAGCGATTTATTTTAGCAAATGAAAAATAGGCGGCTCTCGCATAGTGGGAGTCGCCTATTGTTTTCTCTTTCTCCTTTTTAAGTGTTTTTTTCTAAAACCTTGGAAGTTACGAGGAAAAGTCGTATCTTTGCAGAAGAGAAGATGCACTCGGCAAATTGAAAGCAAGCTTTCTTTGCGCTCGTTTGCATTTTCTTTGCCAATGAATAGCTTTAAAAAAGAAATTATGGGACATCAAGAAGATGTTGTAAAAACAGAAAGTAAAATCATTGTCATCAGAGATACACAAGTTATCCTTGACAGAGATGTTGCTGAATTATATGGAGTAGAAACCAGAGATATAAACAAAGCGGTTAAAAATAACCCCAGAAAGTTTCCCCCTGGTTATATTATTGAACTGAATAGCAGCGAGAAACAGGAACTGGTGGAAAATTTCCACCGGTTCAATTCCCTCAAGCATTCCACTGTTGTACCTCACGCATTTACTGAACAAGGACTTTATATGCTTGCCACTATTCTGAAAGGTGATTTAGCTATCAGTACAACCATTGCCATCATTGATACTTTCACTCAACTTCGCAAATTAGCAAGAATAATAGATAAGGTGAATGAAGATGCAAAGGAGCATGGTATTTTACCAGACAAAGCAACAGAAGGTAAGATACAAACTGCCATGAACGAAGTCTTCGCAGATAAGCTGCCATTAAAAATGCGCAGATTGACTTTTGGGGTAAATTTAGGAGTGTTGAAATTTTCTATAGAAACCACAAGAGAATCCAAAGAATAAAACCAATGGGTCTTTCAGAAGAGCAAGTAGCAACAGCCACCGAACTTCCATTGGAGGAAATCCAGAAATTGAAGGAACAAGTCTGAACTGGACTTTCAAAAACAATATAAGAAGGAGAAAAAATATTAAGATTATAATTGATTACTTGGGGAGTACAACTAAAAGGAGAACTTGACAGACTTTGGGCAGACGGAACACTTTTTGAAATATCTCAAGAAATAATTCTTTATCAATAGGCGGCTCTCGCATAGTGGGAGTCGCCTATTTAAGTTTAAGTAAAGTTTTATAGTCTGGTCGTTACGACTATGGCTCACCCGATAAATCTATAGGGCAGCTAAGGTAAGCAAGCTGTACGACACGCCTTGCCAAGCCTTTACATCAAGTGCAGTACATGCACTTTGCCCAACATAGGGCGAAAAACAAAGATAAACCCTAACTAAGTGAAGAGTGAAGAACGAAGAGTGAAGAATCAAATAGAATAAACGAGATGGAGATTATATCCATAAGACTATATAATCGGCTTTCCCTTCAGCTGCCGAACTTCGTTTCTTCACTCAAGCAACGGTTTATTTTGGTTTATTGCCTGTCATTTTCTTCAGAGGCGTGAGCGCATCTGCCATCTGTGGCTTGTCCAGACTGTCGAGAGTTACACTCTCGTAAAGGCTGGGCAAGACGCAGATGGCAAGCTCTGCTGAAGAAAATGACAGGGGTTTATAAGGTTTATGTTTAAAAGACCATATAAACATTAAACTCTAAACATTAAACACTATCTATGAAATAATCCCCTATGTTTGTCGGATGATCCACGACTATTCCCCATGAAATTTCCATTGGACCATTATTTGCTGCAAAATACTGTATTTCAGACAATTAAACAAGCTTTGGAGGAATTATTCCATTGAAATTAGTGCCAAAAAGAGGAATTATTCCATTGAAACGAGTGTCAAAAAGAGGAATTATTCCATTAAAAAGGGTGTCAAAAAGGGGAATTATTCCATTAAAACAGGCTCAGACAATGATTCACACAGATTTCTTTTTCACCATTACGGCTATAGTCTTCATTTTAATATATTGTTCGCTCATAAATATGTAGCCATGGTAGCGACCAATGGTGCCCCAAGAATTTTTGGCTATGATGTAGCGTTTGCCCTGCTTGTCGTGGGCAAGACCAACGAGAGCCATGCAATGGTCGTCGGTGGTGGAGCGGAGTTCGAAAGCCTTTTGACGCAAGGCGGCAGCGTGGGTTATGGTTTCGTGGTTGTCATTCTTATTATCGAGAGTTGCGATACCGCTCTCCATATCAAAGCCCTTTTCGCTGATGTCGCCCTCCCAGCATACTGGAATTCCTTGTCTTAGCGAGCGCACGATGTATGTCATCATGCTATCCAAAGGCACGTTCAAGAATTTATCGTGCATCATGTTGTCTGGAGTCTCCATTTCAAACTCCTCGCCATAAGGATGATGAGTGAAGCTTGTTATTGCTTGCCACTCCTCTGGCTGATAAATGCTGTGGGCAAACTCCTGTGGCGAATATTCTGCACCCAACATATATATATGGTATGGCAGATAGCCAATCTCACGATCCAGTAGGTTGTCGACATTAGCTTGCATTGTAGATATCGAAGAGCGTATACGTCCAAGCTTCGCCATTTTGCGAGCTATAGCCATGTAGTTGGCAGGTTTGTCAGCATGGTATGAGTCGTAGGGCATCATGCCATATTGCTCCATTAGTTGTGGTGTCATCGTCATCATACCGCGCATCGATGGTGGACGCTGACAGAAGTGAGTCTGTGTGGCTTTGTTGCTAAGCATCATACGCGCCAGGTAGTCGACTGATAGGTTTACCGAGTCGCCAATCATAAGGCGGTCGCTCTCTATGGTGGCAAGCATAGCGTATATCCAGCATAGTGTGCTGCGTCCCTGGTCTTTCACTGGAGTGGTTTTTATTCGACTGTCAATGATGAATTCTATATTAGGCTTGCTATCGTGGTTTTTGCTGTTGCAAGCCGATAACATGCAGACTATCAGAGGTACTAAAATGCAAAATAACTTCTTCATGTTGCAAAATTACGAAAAATATGGCTAACTTTGCACCCATGAACGAGAAAACAACAGATTTTGAGATAATGGCACCCGTAGGCTCACGTGAGTCTCTTGCTGCCGCTATTAATTCCGGTGCCGATTCTGTATACTTCGGTATCGGACAATTAAATATGCGTTCGCATTCTGCAAACCATTTCACCATCGACGACCTTAAAGAGATTGCTGCCACTTGCAATGAGCATGGCATAAAGACATATCTCACCGTAAACACCATCATCTATGGTGAAGACCTTGAGGCTATGCGCGAGATTGTGGATGCTGCTGCCGAGGCTGGTATTTCGGCAGTGATAGCTTCTGATGTGGCTGTGATGACATATTGCCGACAGAAGGATGTAGAAGTACACCTCTCTACTCAGCTCAACATTTCTAACATCGAGGCATTGAAGTTTTATGCTCAGTTTGCCGATGTTGTGGTGTTGGCACGCGAGCTCAATATGGACCAGGTGGCTGAGATATATCGCCAGATATTGGAACAGGATGTTCGTGGTCCGAAAGGAGAATTGGTACGCATCGAAATGTTCTGCCATGGTGCTTTGTGTATGGCTATCAGCGGAAAGTGCTATATGAGTCTTCATAATGCTAACCGCAGTGCCAACCGTGGACAATGTGTGCAGATATGCCGTCGCTCATATACCGTAACAGACAACGAGACTGGCAACCAGCTCGAGATAGACAACAAATATATCATGAGCCCTAAGGACTTGAAGACTATCCGCTTCATCGACAAGATGATGAAGGCAGGAGTTAGAGTGTTCAAGATTGAGGGACGTGCTCGTGGACCAGAATATGTGCATACCGTGGTGAGCTGCTATAAAGAGGCTATTGCAAGTGTTCTCGATGGCACTTTCACAGAAGAGAAGAAGGATGCTTGGGACGAGCGCTTGGCAACAGTCTTCAACCGTGGCTTCTGGGATGGATATTATCAGGGACAGACCATCGGCGAGTGGAATAAGAACTATGGTTCGTGTGCCACAGAGAAGAAGGTGCTTGTTGGCAAAGTGGTTAAATATTTCTCTAAGCTTGGTGTGGCAGAAGTTGCCGTTGAGGCTTCGGAGTTTGGTGTTGGCGATAAGCTCCTTGTTACAGGTAATGCAACTGGTGCACTATGGCTCACAGCCGACGAAATACGCTACGACCTCAAGCCTGTAGAGCGTGCTTTGCAGCGTCAGCGTGTCTCAATACCTGTACCAGAGAAGGTAAGACCAAATGACAAACTATATAGAATAGATATTCAAAAATAAAAAGCCTCACCCCCAGACCCTCTCCAAGAGAGAGGGGAGTGATTAGATTTTTTTCATTATGACAATCAACGAAATACAAGATGAAGTAATCGAGGAGTTTGCAGACTTCGACGATTGGATGGATAAATATCAGATGTTGATAGACCTTGGCAACGACCTCGGTACTCTCGACGAGAAATATAAGACAGAACAAAACCTCATTGACGGTTGCCAAAGCCGTGTGTGGTTGCAATGCGACTATGTGGATGGCAAGTTGGTGTTTAGTGCTGAGAGCGATGCACTGATAGTAAAGGGTATCATCGCTTTGCTCATTAGAGTTATCAGCGGTCATACACCAGAGGAAATTCGCGATGCCGATTTATATTTCATCGAGAAGATAGGTCTTAAGGATCATCTTTCGCCTACACGCTCAAATGGCTTGCTCGCTATGGTGAAGCAGATAAAGGCGTATGCTGTGGCATATTCGATGAAGAAATAAGGTAAATGGCATTGCCCTTTTTACTTTTTTACCCTTTTACTTTTTTCCCTTTTTACCCTTTTACTCTTAAACGGTGCGTAAACTTAAAACCATAGAGATGAACCGCCTCTCGGTAGAAGAATTCCGCGAGGCTAAGAAGTTGCCATTGGTAGTGGTGTTAGACAATGTCCGCTCACTATACAATGTCGGCTCGGTATTCCGTTCGTGCGATGCTTTCAGAGTTGAGGCTGTGATGCTGTGTGGTATCACCGCCACTCCTCCAAATGCAGAAATCCACAAGACAGCCCTTGGTGGTGAAGACTCTGTGGAATGGCATTATTATGCTGATACTGCCGAGGCTGTGAAAGAACTTAAAGCCAAGGGCTATTTCGTATATTCCGTTGAGCAAGTGGAAGGCTCAACAAAGCTTCAGGACCTTACGCTTCCTCCTGCATCATGCCAGGAAGAGCCTGTGGGCTATGCTGTAGTTTTTGGTAATGAGGTTAAGGGCGTAGCCCAACCAGTAGTAGATATGAGCGATGGCTGTATCGAGATTCCACAATTTGGCACTAAACATTCGCTTAATGTCTCAGTCACGGCAGGTATCATCGTTTGGGAATTTGCCAAGCGAGTGCTTGTTTAAGTAAAAAATGGCCTTAAAAAGTATTACGTGATACTTGGGCAAGTATTACGTATTACTTTGCAAAGTATCACGTGATACTTTGCAAAGTATCATTAGTCTCATAAAAAAAGCAGATAGCAAACCGATATAACGGCTAATGCAATCTGCTTTATTTTTTACCCTTTTACCCCTATTTTATATACTCTCCAGGCAACACACCGAATTTTTTCTTGAAACATTGCGAGAAGTATTTTGGAGTGTTGAACCCTACGCGGTATGCTAATTCGTTGATGCGTATGTATGGCTCCTTGGTGAGGATTTCTGCTGCAGTATTCAGACGTATTGTTTGAATGAAAGTCTGAATGCTCAGACCTGTACAATCACGCATTCTGCCGTATAGTGTCGACACACTCATATTTAAGTCGGCAGCCATACTCTCGCGATTATAGTCGGCATCATCTATATGGTCGTTTACCAACTGTGTGGCTTTGGCTATAAACTGTGCATCCTTCTGTTGTGCAGCTTGTGCCTTTATAGCTGCAGGTGATAGCTCTGTCTCTTGCTGCTCTTCTGCCTTTTTCTCATTCTCTGTCTCTGCTTTAGTCTCCTCATTATTTATTTGAGCACTCTGCAAGATTGTAGAGAATCGGCGACTTGCCTCCATTTCGCGCTGCATTTGTAAGTATTTCCAGAGCATGCGTCCCAATGCAGCAAGGATGATGATATAGAGCAAGTATGCCCACCAGGTGTCATACCATGGTGCAGCCACCCTTACGGTGATTGTATAAGGCATGTCAGACCAATGTCCGTGGCAGTCGGCAGCCTTGAGGTGGAATGTATATTTGCCTGCTGATAAATGGTCGTAGTTGGCGAAATGAGTGGTGCCATCCACATATTGCCATTCGTTGTCGTAGCCTTCCAACTTGTATGCATATTGCGTTTCCTTTTGGTTAGCATAGTTGAGCAACGCAAACTCTATTCCGAATTTTCTTACTGATGCAGGAATATATATTTCCTTTGTCATCATAGGACGATGTTTGGAAATAGACTCCATCTCGGCAGAGTCGAGAGCAAGAATAGATGAACCGTCTATAGTGATGTCGGTAACAACGATATTCGACTTAAAGTTGCGATATCCCTGATATGATTTCGCAGGCTTAAAGTCAATGAAGCCATTGTTGGTACCGAAAAACATTCGGTCGCCATATCTGAATGTAGAGTTTGCAAAGAACGAAGTGCTTGGCAAACCATCCTGCTCGGTAAAGCTAATGGTGTTGCCATCTTCGTCGAGACGCACTAATGCTCTATCTGTAGCCAACCACAGACAGCCATAAGCATCCTCGTTTATCGCCATCACTGCACGGTCGTAGAGGTGGAACGATTTATTCACCATTTTGAAGTTGTCGTTCTCCTTGTCGTACATCATCAATCCACCCGAGCATATTGCCCACAATCTATGCTTTGAATCCTCGTAGCATGCTGTGATATTAGTGAACGGAGTCTTGAAATGCTTATATTTCAGCGATTTACTATTTCTTGGATTTCCCGATATGCGCACAATACCACTATTCGCCGACGACACCCAAATGTTGCCATTGTGGTCGGCGGTGATATGGTTTACCATGAAATATCCAGTAAGGTCTATCGTCTTGTCTTTATACGTAAGCGCTTCGCCCTTGCCATTGGCAAGAAGCAGAGAGATGCCCTTTCGCTGGCCTATCCACAGAGTTTTGCTTCGAGTGTCTTCGTATAGCGCTGTGACGTTATCTCTAACGTATGGCATCTGTCTTGAGTGGGAATATACAGTTTCGCTTGTGCCGTCAGCATGGCTTATGAAGATACCATTGTCGCCAGCAGCAGCCCAGATGTCGCCATTATATCTGCGTACTATAGATGTAACTCTTGTTATCAAGCCTGTAGGAATGGCAGTATATCCAGGTATCATGTTGTTTAGCTTGAAAGCGCCATTTGCCATATCATACCATGCCAGGCCTGCCATGCCATAGCCAAAATAAAATTGCAAGCCATTGGCGGTATACAGACTTCGGATGCTTCCTGCAGCATGAGTGCTAAAGATATTTCTGTCGCTCAAACTGCGAATGATTCCATTCTCGCGTGTGGCAAGCCAAAGGGCACCATCAGGACCAATCTCTGCGCCTATAGTGTCACCGGTGCATACATACATATTATTATTTGGTAGTTCAACAATGTCGTAAACCACCTGCTTGCCTTTGAATATGTCGTATGTTGCTGTTTTAACCTTATAGTCGTTGACGTTTTCGAGTCGTTGCACATTATAACCTTGGCTACCTATCCATAGTCTACCGCTCTTATCTATGCAGAGGGCATAGGCAGAATTCATCCAATTGGTTTTCTCATATCCGCGTAGCTGTCCTGTCTTAGGCGAATATCGCCACATGCCTTGCGACCATGTACCTATTATAATATCGCCATTCTTAGTCTCAACGAAATCTTTCACACCCCATCCTGTATACTTTCCCTTTTTGCCATTAGGGTATATAGCTTTGGCGTTGTCTTGATTGTAGTGGCGGAAAGTTCCTTTCTTGCTGTCGTAGATAGAGAAACCATCATCGGTGCCAACATATACTATACCCTTAGAAGAAGTGAAAAGCTTGTATATAATCTGACTCTGTTTAGGAAAGGTGTAGTGATGGATGTTGCCCGAGCTGAGATCTATGCGCAGCAGACCATTGTTGGTACCCGCCCATAGATGGTTGTCGTTGTCGGTGGTGATGGAGCGTATGTCTGAAATAAGCTGTGGGAAAACAGGCACATTTCTTGTAAACTCATTCCTTACCATATATCCGTCATACGATTTTATACCCGACGACGTTCCCAACCACAACAGTCCATTGTGATCGAAATGCATACAATATAGTTCATCGCTACTTGACAACTCAATGTGCTCTTTTATGTCTGCCTTTACGCTTTGCGAAAATGCTGAAACAATCAAACTGAGTATAAATAGTACTATCTTCTTCTTCATTTGGCTATAGTTATATCGCTGCGAAATTACAATAATTCTCTTAAATAGAGGAGTAAAATGGTGTATAATTGTGGTAAAAGGGTTAAAAAAAAGGTGGAATATATGTCTTTTGACCCCGAATAAGTATTTCTTATCCCACATTATTAATTAATAAGATACTTTTGTAATATCAAAAAACCTAATAACATTGATTATATGAATACTAACTCAAAACTCCGAGCATGCCTCACCATTATCCTGACTTTCGTCATGGGGTGGATGTATGCCGATTCAATTACTCTTCCTGGTTTTAAGACCAAGGACGATATTGCAGACAAGGTAATATCCGACCTCACAAGTTTTGCTCAAACCACAGGCAATTTCACCCTTGAGGCAAAGGCAAAGGCGGGTGTCGCAATTACTCTAAAGTTTGGCAATATCAGCTACATACCATCTGCCGACGGCATCGTTCGTTTTGTGCAGCAAGCTGGCAAGGTGTATGTTTTTGAAAACAATGTCTACACATCTACGCTCACACCTAATTATATATATAGTGAGCAGAAAGCCAACATCATCCGCAACGGTAGTTTTGAAACCGTTAGCGAACAACTCTCATCAGGACGCTGGAAGGCTTCCGATTGGGAAACATGGGATGGCGGAACTCCTACATGGGGTGGCGACGTAGGCTATGTCAATGTGCGAGAAAATGCCAACTATCGTTCTGATGGTACTAAGAGCCTTATCCTTCATTCGCGTAGTCGTTGGCTCTGCCAGCAGCTCACAGATAATGCTCTTGAGGCTAATGCTCTATATAAATTCTCGTGCGACTATTGGACTTCAGAAGGTGGTGGCAATGGTAATGGAAAATATCTCCTAAGCCTTGGCTCTGCTTTGGTAGGCAACGATCTTTTGGAAATTGACGCCTACACAACATTAGAAGGCAACAACAGCAAACAATCGTTTGCTACAGTGTTACAGGCTCCAGCTTCGCTTCCTAAAGAAGTATTCCTCTCGCTATATCGCACAGAGTCGAAAGTTGACTGGCTCGACAATGTAAAGCTCGTTAAAATAGTTCCAGAACATATTGGAATCGAAGGCACTTCCGAAGCTCGTTATTGCGCTGGTGCATATGCTCCTCAAAATATGGTATTGCCAGAAGGTACACATATCGACATGACATCGGTTATCGTAAACCCTAATTTCGACAATGGTACAATGGTGAAGAGTGCACCTACAGGATGGACTCTCGACGCACCAGCCACACAATCGAAAATAAGTACTGGCGAAAAGTGGAGCATAATAGCTGCCAACCAAAACCACTGGCAGATATGGCAAGATGGCTCAGCCCTAAAGGGTCGCGCTTATCAGACCATTACCAATATTCCTAATGGACGCTATTCTCTCTCTGCCGATGTCTGCTGTACAGGTTTCTCAGGCTCTATAAGTCTTTATGCTAACTATGGCAAGACTGCCGTTATCTCCAACTCTGGCAAACACTATACCACCACAGGCGTTGTTGTAGATGGAACTCTCGAACTCGGACTCGCTTTCGCTACCACAGGTGGTGTAACTGTCGATTTCGATTCCTTTACTCTGCAATATCTTGGTATGGATATCGAAGGCTATCGCGAAACCTTGCAGATAAAGATTAAGGAGGCTGAACAAACTCTTACCAAGCTTGAGGCAGGCTACGATGCCACACCTATTAGCAATGCTGTTAACTCAGCAAAGGCTGTTGCCGACGATGCTTCTGCCGATGATATCATTGCAGCAATAGCTACTATCAACAAAGCTATCGCTGACTATAATATATATGTAGAGAAAATCAATGCCGAGCGTAAGAATACGGTTGTATTCGAAGCTCTCGTAAAGTCAGCCAAGAAGGAGCGTACCACTGATACTTATCCTGGTACTGCCGATTTTGATAAGGCTATTGCCAATGCTGAGGCTTTCCTTGCACAGCTCGAGGCTAACTCGTCGCTCTCTATCACAGAAGCTTCTGATGCTCTCAATGCAGCTCGCGAGGCTTACTATAATTCGCAATATACCATTCAGCCTAAGAAGCAGGTAGTGTCTACTGTAGACCTCTCGCTCAATGGCTCTGAGAAATATACCCTCCGCGTAGATGGCAACGCATTCTATCCAACAGCTATTCAGGTGCGTGGCGACAAACTCCGTGGCTATATCGGTTGGAGCGAGGCAGAGATTGAGGCTGCTTTCAAGCGTGCTGCTGAAGATGGTTTCAACACACTTAGCGTTCCTCTGTTCTGGAGCGAGGTAGAGCTTGAGAAGAATCATTTCGATTGGCGCATCCTCGATCGCTATCTCGGATGGTGCAAGAAGTATGGCACAAAGATGGAAATACTTTGGTTCTCATGGAGTAGTGGTGGACGTGTACAATATCTTTGGAACTACAATGGCAAGCAGGTGCTCCGCACTCCTGACTATGTATGCTCTAAGGATGGTAAATCAGAATTTAATATGCTCCGCGACTCTTGGGAATATTCTCTCAACTGGCGTGATGCCAACCTTCGTTCACGCGACGCCTACGTGCTTGGTCGCATTATGGATCATGTGGCTCTTTGGGATGCTAACAATGGCAATAATCACACCGTAGTGGGAGTGCAGCTTGGCAATGAGGCTCGTGCCCATGGTGGCAACACAGCAACATCAGCTGAAATCATTGACTACTATCATCATGTGGGTGCTGCAGTGAAGAATTCTTTGTATTCTACCTGGACTCGCTTGAATTGTGTAAGCTACGAAACCTCTGGTCGCACATCTGCTAACGAAAGCAAACGCAACAATGGCGGTACAAATATCGACTTCGTAGGTATCGACATCTATGGCACTAATGCCGGCAAGGTGAAGGGAAATATGGATGGACAGCTCGGAGCCAACGGCAAAAACTACCGTATGATAATGGAAATTGATGCCAAGGATGGCAACTCTCCTCTATATCAGATGGCAGCTCTCGCTGGCGACAAGGCTTTCGACTATTACAACCTCGGACCTGTAGATGGCAACGGACTATATGCCAACGATGGACATAAGCTCACAGAACGCTCGCATATCTCGTTGGTACGTCAGCGCAATAAGATTCTCAATCTTGCCAACCAGGATATAGCTCTTCGCAGTCATGGCAACGGACTTTATGTCTTCAACTATGCTGGCAACTCTACCAATAGCGAAAATGGCTTGGCTGGCATCAGCTTCAAGCCTAATTATCAAACCACTCAGGCTATTGCAGTGCGCCATAGCAGTTCGGAAATAGTATTGCTCACTACAGCGTCGGGTAAGTTCACTATACCTTCGTCGCTCAATGTAACCTCTGCTCAGACAGGATATTTCGATAAAAATAACCGATGGGTGAAGACTGGTGATGCCAACTATGCCGATGGCGTGGTAACATTCTCAAACACTGGTTGTGTGCTCCTCACTATGAATGGTAAGGAAGACGACAATAAGGCTCTCGTATTGAATGGAGAATTTAATGAGGGTACATCTGGTTGGACCAATACCACCAATGCTGCGACATATAAAGTTAGCACCGCAGCTAAAGGCGATGGTTCTGTTATTTGGGCTGATGGTGGTCATCTTCAGCTTTGGAGTGGTAGCGCAATTTCTGGTAAGGTATTCCAAAATATCAGCGTTCCTAATGGTAAATACACTCTCACAGCAGGTCTCTTTGCAACCTTCGGTGGCACAGTATATCTCTATGCCAACAATGAAAAGGTGGCAGTAGAATCTAACAAGAATGCCTATTATAAGGTTGTAGTAGAAGTGACCGACGGAAATCTTCAAGTTGGTCTTGACATCAATACCACAGGTGGTGCTGATATAGAGTTCGACCATGTTGTTCTTACTCCAGGCGAGGCTGATGTGCCACAACCAGTAAAGCGTCGCAAGGTATTCACCATTGGCGACTCAACAATGGCTAACAAGAGTAGCAACACCGAGCGCGGATGGGGAATGTTGTTCCCAACATTTGTTGATGGCAACTTCGTTACTGTTAGCAACAATGCTGCCGATGGTCGTAGCACAAAGAGCTTTATCAGCGAAGGCCGTTGGACAACAGTTGTAAACCAGCTACAGGAAGGCGACTATGTATTGATACAGTTTGGACACAATGACGAGAAGACTGATGGCTCGCTACATACCGATCCACAGACCACATACAAGGCAAACCTCAAGCGTTTCGTCACAGAAACTAAGGCTAAGGGTGCCAAGGCTGTGCTTCTTACTCCTATCGTTCGCCGAATCTTTGGTGCCGATGGCAACATCTATGATGAACACACAGAATATGCTAATGCTGTGCGCGAACTTGCTACCGAACTCAATGTTCCGCTCATCGACATGAACCTCTATAGTTGCCAGTATGAGAATATCGCTGGTATCGTAGGCTCACGTAGTTTGCACGAATACTTCCTTGGCACAGAAATCGATAACACCCACCTCTGTCAGCTTGGTGCTTACATCACTGCTCGCTGTGTGGCAGAGCAGATTGCTCAGGATGCAGATATCGATATTGCTATCAATAAGGCTCCTGCTGCCCTCGATGGTGCATATACCTCTACTCTCGACTATGCTCAGCATGCTTTTGCTGCAAGCTATCCTGACGAGAAGGTTCCTGCAACTCTCGACGCTATAGATGCTAAGGTACGTCAGCTGCGCCACGACGCACGTCAAGCTTTGGCTACTGCTGCTGATGGCACCGATGCCACATTCGCTCTCGTAAATCCTGATTTCGCAGAAGGCTTCTGCTGGTATAATGCCGTACAGGCTACACGTCCTATGGGATGGAACCTCGATCGCAATACAAGCGGCCAAGAGAATGTAATGGTAAAGACAGCAGAGGGCGTAACCTATTTCATCGTTTGGGCAGCCACAATGAACTATATCGACATGAGTCAGAAGGTTAGCGACTTGCCAAATGGTGCTTATGAGATTACTGCCAAGGTGAAAGCAAGCAAGGGTAATGCCAATGGTGGCACATGGCTCTATGCTACAACAGCTGCAGGTTCTGCAAAGACCAATGCCACAACTCTCGAGGCATGGGAACCAATCGCTGTTCGTTGCAATGTTACAGACGGTACCCTTACCCTCGGTCTACGCTCAGAGAGCGGATGGTATGCTCGTCTGGCTGATGTTCGCCTCACCAAGGTCGACTCTGCCATCTCTGGTATCTCGTCTCTCACCTCTGCTACCGACTCAGCTCTTCAGCCAGTCTACGATCTCCAAGGTCGCAAGCTCGCAAATACGCATGCTAAAGGCATATATATCGTTGGCGGAAAGAAAGTTGTGAAATAACCGGTGGTCCCCAATTTGGGGACTACCATTAGAGTATAAACTATTAAACAAAAAAACTATTAAACTGTGTAGAAATGAAAAACTTAAGAAAAATCACAGTAGCAACAATGCTACTTTTTGGTACAGCTTTTTCTTGGGCCGCCAATCAAATTAATGGTGACGGCACATCAAGCTGGACTTCAACATCTTCAACTACGACCATCAAGGCTGGTGACTATTTGCAATTGCGTGATATGAAGATTACCTTTGGAGACGCAGAAGATACAAATACATCTTGGACTTGGCATGGCGGCAATTCAGGTATGATACCTAACCAAATGCCTTCTACTGATGGTACAAAAAATACTCTTGTTACATCATTCAGTACAACTTCGCCATTTGGAACACTTCCTAAAAGAGGTAACTTCTTTAAACTCGAATCTGTTGCTGATGGTACCGTGACAATAAACTGTAAGCCTTCTACTGATGGTGAACAGAAGTTGATAATAGTAACTATGAAAGAAGATAATTCTGCAGTCGAAGCAGCGACTTCACAATCACAATCTACATCAAGTGTAAGCTTTGACGTTAAGGCTAATCGCACTTACTATTTCTTCCAACTTGCAAAGAGAGGTCAATTAACTGGTTATAGATTTACTTTCAAGGGTGCTTCTTTCCAGAAGGTAAAAACTGATGGTGGTTGTGCGGGAAATTATAGTGTATCTCAACCATGTGGTAATACTGATTACAAATGCTCATATTTCAATATAAATAGCGCTGCTATAGCAGAAGCCCTCGGTATGACTGAAACTGATTTTAAGGCTAACTACAAGGCTGACAATTCTGGTAGTGTTATTATGAGTATGTATAACACAGAAGGAAAACTTGTAACTTCGACAAATGCAGGTGCTGACTCGTATAGCGGATATTGGATGAATAAAGACGGAAAACAAAGCGAATGGGCTACTACGGGTTGTATCTTTTTTGTTTTCGATCCAGAAGGTCGCATTGGTATTGGTCAAATGCCAACTACAGAAACTGGTAATGCTCATGTCAATGCTGGCGAAGTTATTACTTTCCCTATAGTATTCTCTAACAACGACAAATATGTTACTGTAAATGTTGCATACAATGTAACTGCAGATGCTAATCAAGAATACAACCTTACAACTGCAGATACAGATTTCTATAGTCTCTGTCTTGGTTATGATGCTATTATTCCAGAAGGAGTAGAAGCATATACCGGAACTATTGATGCTGGTAAGAACGTTGTAAAGTTGGAGAAGGTTGAAACTATAATTCCTGCAAGAAGTGCAGTGTTAGTAAAATCTGCAACAGCTGGTTCTTATACTTTCAAGATGACTTCTGATGGTGTTTCTGTAAAGGCTAATGATATTATGGGTGTTCTTGAAGATACTAATGTTACTGATATTCCTGCCAAAGGCAAGACTGTATTGCAGTTTGGTATTAAGAATGGCGAGGTAGGTTTCCGCCAGCCAACAGCTGATGGTATTATCAAGGCTAATCGTGCTTACATCCTCGTAGATGCAGCAGCTGCTGCTAAGCCATTCTGTATTGAAATGGGCAACGAGGCTACAGGTATCACAACCGTTAAGGACAATAAGGTTGACAACATCAGTTACAACATCGCTGGTCAGCGTGTTAACAACAATGCTAAGGGATTGGTAATCCGTGGCGGTAAGAAGTATTTTAATAAATAAATTAGAACCAATTAAATAAATAGATAAACTATGAAGACTAAATATATGAAACCTGAAATCCAAGTTGTGAAAATGAATGGCGAATGCACTATGGCAGCAAATTCTATACGAATTGATTCTGGTAGTCAGAATGATGACTCACGCTCAAAATTCTTTGAACTTGATGAGGCTGACAATGCTGCAACCCCAAGCTTTACAAGTCCTTGGGATCTTTAATTGCGACGAAGTACATTAGAATGTTTCATAAAAAAGTTAGGTAATTAATGAGTCGGGACATGGAGAAGCGTCTTTATTCCCGACTTTTTTTACTTATCAACTAATGTTTCTGCAAACTTTGTATAAACAACGAAGATTGTAATCATCATAAAATATTATAAACCCTCCCAAAAACAAAAGATTGTTATGAACAAACAGTTATGTACCACAGCCATAGCGTTGCTTTTGCCTTTGTCGTTGTTTGCTGATGGACGTTCAGCCAACAAAGTAGGAATGGTTGAGAATGCTGTTCGCATCTCCAATGTAGAGAATGTAAAGGGCTTCTTTGGCGAACACATGAAACTAAACAGGGATGTATATTTGAAGAACTTCCCTATCGACAAGTATGTAAACATAGTGTCTGAGCGAAAACAAACAGCTTGGGATTGGACAAAAGCAGAGCAACACGGTAAGTGGATAGAGTCGGCTTATCTGTCTGCAATACAGAGTGGCGACAAGGAATTGCTTGCCAAGGCAGAAAAAGAACTATATAGAATCATCGACTCGCAAGAGAGTAATGGATATCTTGGAGCTACAGCCAAAAGTTACCGCTCGGATAAACGACCTATTCGTGGTATGGATCCTTATGAGCTTTACTTCGTATTCCATGCTTTGGAAACAGTATATGAAGAAACAGGCGACAAGCGTCCTCTTGAAGCTGTGAAGAAATTGGCAGACTATTTCCTTCATTACTTTGGTCCTGGAAAATTAGAATTTTGGCCTTCTAATCTTCATGCACCTGAGAACAAGCAAAAGGTGCTAAGCGGACATTCTGACTTTGCTGGTCATGCTGTTCACTATTCATTGGAAGGAACCTTGCTTTGCGACCCAATGATTCGACTATACACCATTACACACGACAAACGCTATCTCGACTGGTCGAGATTGTGGAAATGGGATTGGTAAAGATGTATCGTGTTACAGGCAACGAAAAATATCTGAAGCTTGCTAAATATTTCCTCGATCTTCGCGGATTGAAGGGTGTAATGCGTAAAGAGTATAGCCAAACCAACAAACCTGTGATAATGCAGGACGAGGCTGTGGGACATGCTGTACGTGCTGCATATATGTATTCTGGTATGGCTGATGTCGCTGCCATCATGGGCGATAAGTCGAAGGGATATATGGTTGTAAAGCGCTTGTGGAAAGAGGGCGACGTGGTTAGTTTCGAATTGCCAATGGAAGTTCATAAGACTATTGCTCATGAGAATGTTGCCGACGACAAGGGTAAGATGGAGTTGGAGCGTGGTCCGATAGTATATTGTATCGAATCGCCAGACAATAGCAATATCGCAAGTAGCTATATCACCGAACAGGCTGTGGCAACTCCTGTATGGACCGACGATATGAATGGTTTGATGAAACTCAATGTTGAAAACCAAAACTCATTTAATGGCATCGACCACTTGGTAGCAATACCTTACTATGCATGGGCAAATCGTGGTAAGAGCCTTATGAAGGTGTGGATTTCTTCTTCTGCTCCAAAGCCTTATGCTTTTAATGCTAAGGATTGGACTTCGGGCGATACAAACCGATTAAAGGTTAGCGATATCACTTACGATGAAGACAACAACGTGTTGAAGCCAAAGAGTAAGGGTACATGTAATATCGACCTTATGATGGATTATAAGTCGGTAAACTATAATGTAAAGAAGGTACAGAAATACCTTCTGGTACGTGGCTCAAACCTTAGCACTGACGATGGTTCAGCATGCTTGTGGTGGCTCAATGGTATCAACCATGGTACATCGGTAAAGGCAAATGTTATGAAGACGATAGAATTGGATGGCAAAGAGCAGACTGTGATAGCATGGGATTTGTCAGCGAGTGGATTCTATGATACATTCAATGTAGACTATCCAAACATCTGCCAGGGACAAACCATATTCGGTGTTACTTCTACTGCCGACGATGGCTCGTGCGAGATATATGATATCGACTTTGTGGAAGATGTAGATGCCTATATCAATACTACAGGCATCAGCAATATCACAAACAGCAAGAGTAAAGGTAATATCTATGATTTGGCGGGCAGAAAGGTTAAGAACCTAAATGCTAAAGGCATCTATATCGTTGATGGTAAAAAGCAGGTAGTGAAATAATTTTCACACATAATAACTTATATTAATAATGTCAGCACCCAACAACTATGAACTCTAAAGAAATATATACCACTATCTTGTTGTTGATTTTAGGAGTGCTATTGGTGGGTGCTCTTATAAAATTTGTGACGAGATTTTGGGATTTTATGTAGAAAGTAATATATTTGCAACATAACACTAATAACTAATAATTATCAATGATGAGAACTCTGAAATTATCATTACTGTCATTGGTGGCTTCAATGAGTATTGCTGCAACTGCGCAGACTAATGTCACCGACAAATATGTGGTTAATGCAGACTTCGACAATGGAGCTTTCAGCAATAATGCACCTGAGGGCTGGACGCTTAGCCTTACATCGGCTGGCATACAGTCGAAGATAAGTACTGGCGATAAAGCCAACGGACTGATTGCCGCAGGACAAAACCATTGGCAACTATGGCAGCCTTCGGGCAATCTTACTGGTAAGGCTTATCAGACCTTAGACAACCTGCCTTTAGGACGATATAAGCTTACTGCTGCTGTGGTATCGGCTTTCGGTGGTGGAAACATGGGCTTATTTATTGGTTCTGACACTACTGAGGTGAAGGGTGGCGCCAATAAGGTTTATGAGGCTGAAACTCTTATTACGTCGGGCAAAGCCGATATAGGACTATGCTTTAAAACCACTAATGGCGCAACTATCGATTTCGACTCGTTCAACCTTTATAAACTCGACCTTAACGATAAGGATGCTGCAGCGCTGATAGATGATTTGCATGCACTCTGCGTAAAGGATACGCTGTCTAAAGGACGACAGAAATGGTATAACCGCGACGAGATGCTTGCTGCATTTGATGCTTACCACAATGCTGGCACTGATGCAGCTGCTATAACCAAGGCGGTGAACATGCTACAGAAGGCACACGAGAATTTTGAACAGATAACTTCTGACTATAAGACCTTGCGACATGGATTGACAGATTTCAATGCTGAGATTCAGCAAAAGAATTTTGCTTATAAGGATAGTATTGCAAGTATGCGTAAGCAGATTCTGGCATGGTATCTGAAGTTTGAAGACCATTACGAGTGGGTGAAGGAAAATCTTGTGGCATTCAATTATATCAAAGATGTGTATGCTCAGTATAATGCTTTGCTTCGCGCATTGAGCTATGGATATACTCAGATGAATGCTACACAATATGCTGATGGTATGCCTGCTCTAAAGGCTTTGCTCGATGGCTCTTGGGATGTGGCTGCTACAGCTATGACAATAGAGGAATTCCAAGCTCGTATCGACGAGGTGAACAAGGGTGTTGAGAACTATCTCAAGACACGACCATCGGAATGGGTTACTATCAAGAATGGTCAGATGTGGTATACCGATAAGGGTGCTGCCGTACAGGCGCATGCTCCTGGCTTCGTGCGCGTGGGCGATATCTGGTATATGTGTGGCGAAGACCGTACACGTCAGTGGAATCCTGACGTAAGCTTGTATTCTTCTGTCGACTTGGTGAACTGGAAGTTTGAGAAGAAGATTGTGCAGAATGGTGTTACAACTCCTGAACTTGGTAGCTCGAGAATGATTGAGCGTCCAAAACTCTTGTACAACAAGAAAACTGGCAAATTTGTGGTTTGGTGCCACTATGAAGCTGGCAACTATGGTGCTTCAGAGGCTGCATGTTTCGAGTGCGACTCTGTAAATGGTGCTTATAAATATGTATGGAGCGGCAGACCAATGGGCGTGAAGTCGCGCGACTGCAATGTGTTCCAGGATAATGATGGTACTGCATATTTCATCTCTACAACAGAAGAAAACCAGCACCTCGGACTATTCCGCCTCTCTGACGACTATCATTCAGCAGTTGAACATACTCAGCTCTTTGCTTGGCAACGTCGTGAGGCTCCTGCTATAGTACGTCTCGACAATACATATTTCATGTTTAGCTCGGCATGCTCAGGATGGGATCCAAACCAATGTAAGCTTTCTTATTCCAACAATTTGAAGACAGGATGGAGTGGATTGTCAAATATCGGTAACAATATCGCCTACGATACTCAGGCTGCAGCAATTCTGAAGATTGAAGGTACAAAGGCTACCACATATCTATATGTTGGCGACCGTTGGCAAGACCCAGGTTTGCCAGAGTCGAAGACTATCATCTTCCCAATCTCTTTCAATGGCAATACTTGCAACTTTAAATATCATGAGCGCTTCGATATCAACTTCGTTACTGGCGAATGGCGCGAGACTCCACGCGAGGATACCTTCTTGGATAAGAAGAAATGGAAGATATTGAACTATAGCAGCCAAGAGGGTGGTTCTGGAAATGCTACTAATGCTATCGACGGAAATGTAAATACCATGTGGCACACCAAGTATAGCGGTGGCGTGGCTGAGGCTCCTCACCATATCGCTATCGACCTTGGCGAAGAGTGCAATATCACCAGCTTCCTTGTTACTCCACGTATGGATGGTAACACCAATGGTTTGATTCGTAAGTATCAGTTCTTGGTTTCAAACGATGGAAAGGTTTGGCGCTCTGTACGCAGTGGCGACTGGATGCCTTATTGCACCGAGGTGTTTGCAGATGCTCAAAACTGCCGTTATGTGAAGCTTCATGTTCCAAAGGGTACTTATGCTTCTATCGCAGAATTCGATATCGTGGGCTCTACCGTAACTTCTGGCATTGAAAATGCAGTTACAGATACTGCCGACAAGAAAATCGTCTCGCGCAAGCTTTATACCATTGATGGTACTGAGCTATTGCATGCTGATAAAGGTATTTACATTGAAAAGATAACTTTTGCCGACGGCACTACAAAGAGCGTGAAAAAGGTAAAAAAGTAAAGAAATAATAAGGTAAAAGACTAAAAGGGATAACATTAAAGAGCAAAACTAAGGAAGATTATTTCCTAAGTTTTGCTCTTTTACTTTTTTACCCTTTTACCCTTTTACCTTTTCACTTTTTTCACCTTGTTGCCTTGTTTGATGATAATGATGCCACGGCGAGGAGCTGTTAGCTGGGTGCCGTCTATCGAATAATAACGTACAGGAGCATTGGTATCGTAGTCGTTTGTGCTGTCTGTAGGAATATTGTAGATGGCAGAAGGCAACTCTTCTGAAAGGAACTGCTGTATGAGTGTGCCCAACTGTTTTGCAGCATTAGTGATATCATTTTTGTTGTCGAAAGTATAGTTTTCGAAGGCATGAGTATAGGCTGCGATGCTATCTGCAAACTGTTTACATTGGCTGTTCTCAGGATGTGATGCAAGTGCTTGGTGGGCAGAATAAAGCGAGTCGGCAAAGGCTGTGTATGCACGGTCGATAGTTGGCTCGTTGTATATTCTGATACCATTTGCTATGTTGGCATTGATGATAACACTGAATGACGCTATCTGAGTCTCTGCTTCAGTCTTGATGAAATATGGCAGATTGTTTTTCATACCAAGAGTCATATTGCGGTCTGCTGCAATGGTGTTTACAGTATTGACAGTAATACTGTCGTGATGAGATGTATAGATGCTGTCGCTATTTACATTAACATCTGTAGCCTCGAAACCTGTGAAAGCAGGTGTTGAAGGCAGATATACGAATGGTGTTGCTGCAGCAATTTCTGAGTTGTGGCTATGTATAAGCTTAACGCTTGATATACCTGTAATTTCGCGCACCTGTACTCCCTTAGGTGTTGTGGCAGCAAAAGGAAGTGCTAAAGCTCCCCAGCCACATTTCTCTGCTGGTTGTGTCATGAATTTAGCCTTTGTAGCATGGAAGTTGTTGCGAGGCAAGAAGTCATAACCCTCGTTGATAATGAGGTCGTTGCAACGAGAATCAACGATGAGGTTTGATATGCCTTCTACATTGCTGTTACTATAGAATAGCGCATTTTTGTTGGCAGCCTTAGGTTGCGACGACAATCCGCTTACGGCAGTCATATCGTAGGTTGTAACATGGCTGTCTGTAGCAATTTCGGTAAAGAGAGTTGGATTCCATCCACCTGTCACCATGGCTTGGCGACCATTTGCTGTTACTGCAAGCGAAGGTTCAAACACTTGGAAGTATACCTCAGAGTCTGCAATATCTACATTTATTGGGTCCTTGGTAGATGTTGTAGCCACAGGAACGAGTCGTACCTTGTATAATGAGCCTGCTTTGAGATATTTGAACTGGAATATCGTGTCGCGTGTTTCGCCAACATCAAACTTCAGCGAGTTTATAATCTTTGTAGTAGAATCTGTCGACCAAGTGTTAGTTTCCTTATCATATTCAAACATTGCGCATTTCAGCGTAGGTTGGCAAATGGTACCCTCGTCGCTGTTGGCAAGAGATACGCTGATATTAGCTGTGGTGTTGTTTAGATGATGGAACTTATAGTTGCCAATGGTGGTGATATCATCACTGGTGTCGGCAGAGATATTCTTCAGCGTGAGGGCAGATTTTGTAGGTAGCACCTCTGCTGTTATGTAGTCGAGCAATTTACCATTAGCATCATATAGCCAGATGTTTACAGGTTTTTTGGCATTTATAGCCTTGTAACTGAACGAGAGTTTTGCACTATCGCCAGTTTCGATGATAGTATTTTCGTCCTTGGCAGTTGGTGATGAAGGCTTGGTGTTGGTAGTAGAGCAATAAAGATAGAACTTGCTCTGTGCCAGTGTAGCATCATTGTTGACCATAACGTTGATGGTGCATGTTGTCTTCTCGTAGAGAGTAGGAGAGAGTATGCGAGCCGTATAGTTTTGGTTCTTTGGAGTGATGTTGGCAAGCACAGACTGATACGAGTTGAAGCCATTCATACCTGTTTCGTCATCAATGGTATACCATCCGTCGCCTTGTCCACCCCAACCAAAGTTGAAGTGGTAGAGTCCTGTAGTAGCCTGATAGCCATCTAAAACTACTGCGTGTCCGCCATCCTTCTCGCTTGCTCCTGTATAGAGCATAGGACGACCAGAAATTAGATTGTTGTAAACCTTAGTTTCCCATGCTTGCTGTGAGAAACTTTCCTTATATAAACAATCGTTGTTCAGAGCAAACTGTCCGCGAATGGCATCGCCCATCTTATTGTTTTGACCAGAAGTGGCAGTACCACTTCCATCACCATAGGTGAGCCACGCAGATGTTCCTGCAGCATACATCAATACTGCTACCGCAGAGTCTTGTTTCAAAGAGCCTGTGCCACTATTCTTCATAAGATCATAGCGTAGAGGTGTGCCTTTTGGTAATGACTTGGTGACGGGAGCACCGCCATAGCCATAGGTAGGAGTGTCGTAGAGTGTTGCCGTAGGGTTGTCCTTACGGAAATAGTATACTATCTGCGATGCCGCAGTAGCAAGACAACCTGTTAGAGCCTGGTTGTTGTTGTCTGTGCGATGAGGCGCGAGCATATTATAAGGATAGCTCTGATGCCAGTGTGTTGTCATTAGCACAGGCACTTCCACCCATGCCTTCTTATATGAAGCCAATGCAAAACGTTGCTTCGCCTTTGCTGGCGACATCTTGCTCTTTGCCTTTGTTGGATTTTGCTCCTGTAGTTTCTTTATCTTCTCTGCCCATGAGTCGAGAAGATTCTGCAATGGTGCAGGAAGCTGTCCCTCTACATAGTCGCCCATATCGGTGTATCCTATGATAGGTGCTGTAGAGTCGTCGCCACTAACGATGACGTAGCCTTTACCCGCTCCACGCGAGAAAATATAATAAGGCGCTAATGCCACGTCATCTGGTGCCGAGTCGTCGATGCTAACGATGTTTTGTGCCACTATTCGTGCTTGCGAACGGTCTATGGCATCTGCATTTGCATACAGAGGGCAGGTTAATAGAATTGCCAATCCGCAATATTTACTATACGAAGTAAAATGATGTGCTACAACTTTTAAATAATTTTGTAGCTTAGCTGAAATAGATAGTTCTTTCATAAAATAAGATAAGTATGGTAGTTTTGTGCAAAATTACACATTTTTTGTCACAAAACCCAACTGTTATCTTATATTAATTGAAATGTGAGTGCTATGTACGTGGCACTCACATTTCATTTTGGTAGTAATCTGCTTGCTTATCCCCAAACTTTCTTCGAGATACGCTCAACAAGTTGTAGTTTTGCCCATTGTTGCTCAACAGTGAGCTTATTACCAATTGCACAAGATGCGAAACCACATTGTGGCGAGAGCGAAAGGCGCTCCAATGGTATGTATTTGGCAGCCTCGTGGATGCGAGCTATAACTTCATCTTCGTCTTCAAGTTCTGGGCGCTTGGTGGTTATAAGTCCGAGCACCACATGCTTATTTGGACTAACTTTTGCTAAAGGTTCAAAGCCGCCAGAGCGCTCATCATCGTATTCCAGATATAGTACATCTACATTCTCGCGAGCAAAAGCCCAATCGGCTACAGAGTCATAGGCGCCACTATTAAACCATGTGGAATGATAGTTGCCACGACAAATGTGTGTTGCCACTACCAAATCTGCAGGACGACCTTCTATTGCAAGGTTGTTGACTGTTAGCAGCTGTTCTTTAACATTATCAAGGTTGCTACCTAACTCCTTATATCGCTGTGAAGAAATAGAATCAGAAGTTCCCAATATTGCTCCCCATGAGCAATCATCAAGCTGGAGATATCTACCGCCAACGGCATAGAACTGGCGAATGAAATCCTGGTAGACTGCAGCAATGTCGTTTATCAGGTCGTTGATATTAGGATAAATGGCTCTGGTGCCAAGGAAGTTCTTGGGTAGATTTAGCTGTTGGAATAGCTGTGCTGGAGCAGGAATTGTGAGTTTGGCAATATGCTTATCATCTTCATATTTCTTCAGCTTCTTGTATGCTTCGATGAAAGGATGAGGCTGAGCAGTTAGCTTGCCTGTGAGATAAACTCTATCGAGGCGTGCAGTCTCGCCATTAAAGGCTATGTCGCCACCCGGCTCGTGGGTTACACCACCAAAGCCCCAAAAGAAATCAAGGTGCCAGAATGTGCGGTTGAACTCTCCATCTGTGATGAGGGTATAGCCTAATTCCTTCTGCTTCTCTACCAGTTGTGCTACATATTCGTCACGATTGCTATCGTTGAGATCTGCGGGACGAAGGAAACTGCCTACGAAATCAGCTCGCTGTGGAACCTGAATGCCATTAATAGTCTTTGTCATAATTGTTGTTTGTTTTGTTGTTATCATTATTTCGTTTGCAAAGGTATGATAGTTGCGTGCTTTGACAAAGAATATTTGGCAAGTTAAGGAAAATATGCTACTTTTGTGCTCGAAAACTCTATAATAACAGAATATTATTCGGTAATAAATGAAATTCTCGGAACTTGATAGTATAGATCGCAAGATATTGCACATCCTTCAAGAGGATAGTACGCTTACAGTAAAAGAACTTGCTATGAGAGTTAATCTCTCTACCTCGCCCACCTTCGACCGCCAAAAGCGATTGGAGCGTGAGGGCTTTATCAAAGGCTATCATGCCATACTTGATGCAAAGAAGACGGACAATGGTATGACGGTGTTGTGTAATATGCGACTTAAGCGCCATTCGCAAATGCTGATGGATGATTTTATGGAGGCAATACAAGATATCGAAGAAATCACGGAATGCTATAATACGAGTGGTGAATATGACTTCACACTAAAAATACAAACTCGCGATATGGAGTCATACCAGGAGTTTATGCGTACCAAGCTTGGCAACATCGATAGCGTAGGCTATTTCCATAGCGTCTTCGTAATGAAAGAAGTGAAGAATACACATGGTGTGCCTGTAAAAATGGGGTAGAAGTTTTTGACGCTGATATTAAACAGTAGACCACTTTTTTATGAAAGCATTTGGTTATGTAGACTATTCTTATTATATTTGCGATGTAAAACCTCTCTTGACATGAAGACAATAGAAGACTATATGGCTATACTGCGTAAGTATCAGACTTCAAAGTCGGAAATTTACGGCATTATAAGAATCGGTATCTTTGGTTCTGTAGCACGAAATGAGCAGACTGAAGATAGCGATGTGGATGTTTGTGTAGAAATGAAGAAGCCTGATTTATTTGTGTTGGTTCATATCAAGGAAGATCTGCAAGAGTTGTTTGGAAAGTCCGTTGATATTGTAAGACTTAGAAAAAACATGAACCCAATGCTTTTAAGTAGAATCCAAAGAGACGGAATTTATGCGTGATGATGAATTGCTTTATTATTTCGCTAGCGGCCAAGTGAGATATCTGTAGAGCAGATAGAAGTTGGAGGCAAGGAGGTATATTGCTAAGAGGACAATGAGGATGTCGACGGCACGATAGCGGCGAGCAAGGTAGCCGATGGTGATAGGGATGACGAAAGCCCAATGGGCTGTCATAATCTGAACCTCGTTGGCTGCAAAGCCGCAGACGATATGCATGATAAGGGTGAAAGCAAATACAGCCATCATCATCCATAGCATGCGCTCACGACGACCAAACCAAATGCCGAAGGCAAAGAGCAAGCAATATACAACTTCTATAGCATAGCTGCCCCACCAAAGATAGCGCACGATGACAGGGCGACGCCACAATACATCGCCAAGGATATGCTTGCGATGGAATTGAATAGATTCGCCAAGCATATTCTCGTATACTATTTCCGTTCGTGGAGATTGTTGTTCCATCCATTTAGTAGTACTCTCAATTTGTCGTTGAAAACAAGCCACACTACCTAATAATAATAAGGTAGGAATTACGTATGCCAAAGCCAACCGCTTTGGCATTATTGTTTTGCGACCATGGAATATCAAGTCGGCAATGAAAACCACTACGCCATTTGTTAGTGTGATGCCAGCTGTGATGGTGTATAGTATGGCTTGTTGTATTGGTGTAGTCTCGAAAGATGCTAATATATATATGGTGAGCAGCAACATGAAGAGCGACAAGCAGAAATGGTCGGGCACAATGGCTGACACCATGATATAGGCAAAGGTGAAGAATAGCGAAGTTAGCAATGTGGCGCTAAGATTAGTGGTACGGACATGCTCTGTGAGTATGCGATACATAAAGATGGCACTATAGAAGGCGCAGAAGAATAGTTGGAAGCCAACGATAAACTGCACGCAGTTGCAACCTGTGAGTTGCCATAGCCCTTGGTTTATTATATATAGCGGCCACATCATCCATGCAAGGAGCGGATGGCGCAGAATGTCGTAGCCCATCTGCCAATGCGTTACCACATCGTAGGCTGTAGGGTCGAAGCCTGCCATGTGGAAATTGGACAGAAACACGTTGCGTGCTCCTACGCTGTAGTCCATAAACTGATCGAAGAAACGTGAGATAAAGAAATAATGAATCACCAGCAATAGCACGGTTACTATTGCTGCTACAGGCCATTCTTCGCGACGTATAGCAAATACGCCCCTAAAACTTAGCCCTTTATCTCTATATAATTTTTCACTCTTCACTCTTCGTTCTTCACTTAATTTAAGTAAGTATGCATTAGTCCGATATTCCAACCATAGAGGAACATCATTACAGATATAAGCAACAGATGCAGCACCCAAACAAAGCGATAATTGATGATGCGCAACAGATATGCTATGGCAATAGGAATGATATACATCCAATGTGCCGACATGATATATGGTTCGTTGAGTCCGAAGCCAAAGCCTACGTGCAACACCATATCAAGCATGAAATATGAAAGGCAAGTCCATAGGAACGGACTACCCAAGCCACATAGGATACCTAATATAAATAGGACTACGATGATACCCTCGACGATATAGTTGAGCGTCATGCCATACTCTACTATCATAGGACGTTTGCCATAGAGATCTTGCAAAAGATGGTCTTTATGAAGCTGTATGCCTTCGCCAAAGACATTCTCTACGAGCGATGCCCAGCGTGGAGTAGTGATATCTGTCCAACGAGAGAACTCGCCATTAGATATTGGTGTGCCCTGTAGTTTTCGCTTCTGCTTCTTTGCTACAGGCTTTGCAGTCTCTGGAGACTTACCCTGTGCACGAAGCATAGAGTCGCGTTGTGCTTGGGCAAAGTCGGCAACTTTCTTCTGCTCTGCCACTTTTTTCTCCTTAGCCACCTTCTTGGCATACCATGAAGGGAATACAAAAACATGATATTCCCAACGAGCAAAGCCCCAGATGAGAGCAGAAGGCAAGATAACTGCAAGCAACAAATAGCGCCATCTGAAGAATCCACCCTTGTTTACGAACAATGCCGAGAGGAATATCTTCAAACCATTGTTGAGTGAGGTGCCAGCGGTGAATAAGAAGTAGACCACCGTTTGCCATATCTTCATTGGTCGTCCGCTCTGCAGGCGTCTGCCTGTGACGTAGAGCGAGAGCGTTAGGATGAAGCTCGAGAATATGAAATGGTCGGGCACCATGCCTGAGAGCATGATATATGCAAACGATTGATACAAGCCCACCAAGAGGTATGAACTAAGAACATCGATGCCTACGATGTCGCGGCAAATCTTGTAGACGAACATCGCAGCATAGAAAGCCGAGAATATCTGCAGGGCAGCAACGATGAATATGGCACAGTTGATACCTGTGATACCCATCAGCAGTTGGTTGAGCAGATAGGCAGGATACATAAAGAATGCCAGCAACGGATGGCGATAAACATTATAGCCTGCCGACCAGTCGCTAACAACACTTAGCGTGATAGGGTCGAAACCTGAGATGTGGAACTTGCCGATAAAGAGGTTCCAGTAGTTGCTCTGTATTGGTGTAAACACATTATAATAATGTGCTATTACCATGGCGTTAATCGATACGAGCAATACTATAAGCAATAGGGCGAGAAGTCGTTCTTCACGCCTAATGCTAAATATGTTGTTGGTTCTTTCGTTCATTCTATCTATCATAGTCCGTTTATTCTTTAGTTTATTCTTTCACTTATTTCTTAAGGAAATATCTCACTAATATGAAGTTTACCGGTACGCAGATGGCAAACACAGGCACCATAGCCCAGTCCTTAGGTATGCCCACGAAGAGCATTGCTGCGAGCACTACCGTCTGCATGGTATAGTTGACGAGGTGTGAGAATGCAAAGCCCAAGCCTCGGCGTGTGGTTGATTTCACCTTGAAGGTGTAGCGTGTGGATGCCACATAGTTGAAAGCGAAGCTCACAGCGTATGCAATGGTATTGGCAAGGGTAGGGTGCATGATGCGGTTGAAAGCCAAATAGCACGCATATTGTATTATCGTTGCTACCACTCCCACAATGCCGAAGCGTATCACCTCACGCAACTTCTCATTGTCTGAAAGGTTTGTAAAACGATTCATCGGCATATTCCATCATTTGTTTGTCGCCATGGCTGTCGCCATAGGCATATATATAATATTCTGCACGCTCTATGTCGTTGGCTTGCATATATTCTTTTATACGATTCACTTTTTCTTCGCCATAGCAGTTGTGACCCTCTATTATGCCAGTTATCTTTCCTTCTTTCACCTCTAAGTGGGTACCAGAAAGAGTTGGCATTGAGTTGAAAGCCTTGGCAAGCATTGGTGCCACCCAGTTTTCGGCACTTGCACTAACCACTATCACCTTGCCGCCTTGAGCTATGATATCATTGATTTCGGCTATAGCCTGCGGACGGATATCTGTGTGGTGAAGAGCTGCGAAGTTGTTGCACAACACATCGAAGGCTTCTGCAGGCATGCCACCAAAGAAGTGGGCAAGAATGCGCTCTTTGCTGCGCCAGTTGGGATATAGATGAAGCTTCATCATCACCAGATACCAGATGTTTGCCAACAAACCCAATATCAAGCCTTTTGTGCCGTGCGCATAGCGTATAAGCTCTATCATAGAGTCTTTGGTGGTTAGCGTGCCATCAAAGTCGAAGCAATATAGTTTATGTTTCATGTCAGATATATTATTGCGAAGAATGATAATCCCCATACTGCCACTATAGCCTGCAACAGATGGTCGGTGAGCAATGCCTTAGTAGGGTCGCCACTCTTTTGGTCAACTACAGCAAGCTGGATATAGCGCAACAATCCTATGAGCACCAAGATGGTGGTGAGATAGAGATAGTTGGTATGGAAATGCTCCACCACCTCTGCCGAAACGGTATACATGATATAGCATACGAGCGTTACAGAGCCTGTGATGGTGATAGCCTCGTTGATGAAGGTGAGGTTGTAGCGAATGGTGTTTTTGCGTGGGGCCTCGCCTGTGGCATTCATGCGCAACACATCATCGCGACGTTTTGCAAACGATAGGAATAGCGTGAGCAAGAATGTCATGAGCACCAGCCAATGACTTGCTATTGTCTCGGTGGCTGTGGCACCAGCCAATATCCTGAGCACAAAGCCAAAGGCTATGATGCAGACATCGATGATAGCATAATCCTTGAGCTTGGTACAATATAGCACATTCAATAGCCAATAGCCAACGATGATGCACATGGTAGAAAGAGCATTGATAGTGAGCAGCAGACAGGTGGCAAAGCCAGCTACCGCTAACAATAGCATCAGGGTGTAGGCTGTAGGTATGCTTATAGCACCCGAGGCTATAGGACGGTTGCATTTCTTTGGATGCTTTCTGTCGGCATCCACATCGATGATATCATTCAGGCAGTATATCGATGAGGCTGTGAAGCTGAAGGCAAAGAATGTTATCACCGCAGCTATGATGTCTTCGGTACACATCAGCGAACCACCAAAGAACATAGGGAAAAACACGAAGGTGTTCTTCAGCCATTGGTGAGGACGTATGAGCTTTATTATCTTTTTCATTTTTTACTTTTTTACCCTTTTACTTTTTTACCCTTTCTATTCCCTTATGCAATAGCCATGCGAGCGGCATGGTGATGATGGCTGTGAGAAGGAAGGTTGCCCAATATCCTATATGCATACGCTCGATATAGCACAACACAAAGTGACTATGTATCAAGTAGGCTTCGAGACTTACTGCTCCAACAAATCGGAATACCATATTTACTTTGTCTGGCAATCGGCGGAATACACGATTAAGGAGTATGATGGTTGTTATGGTGAATGGTATGTAGAGCATACGTTCAACAAACAAAGGAAAATGTCCGTGGCGTATCTGCTCAAGATACAGACATGTGCCGAAGGTTAGAATCCATATTGCTGCCAACATCCATACCGCTTGACCATCTATGGTATGGCGATTCTTGACCATAGAACCGAAGTTGATGCCAAGTAGGAATATAGGCACACGACTCCAGAATATCTCCAGATGACCTACTGCCTGGTGAATAGGTATCACCCATTGCACCATCACACACCAGATAACACTTATCAGTGGCAACCAGCGATACATAGGATGGCGCTGTATGAGCATCATATAGAATGGCGATATGGTATATAGCATCATGATGGCTGGGATATACCAAAACGTAAGCTCGTCGTGAAGCCAGAAGTCCCAGTTGATGGTGATATCGCCAATGAGGTCTATCCATGCCATGATGTCGCCACCATGAAAACGAGGAATATAATATAGCGAAGCCATGATGAGCCAAGCAGGATAGATGCGTACATAGCGGTTTTTGAAAAACCTTAGTAGCATATCCTTAGTAGCCATTCCCTTCTCCGTCATCTTCGTCCATGAATACCATAGTCCGATACCGCTAAGGAAAAGGAATATGTCTACGCCTACATTTCCCATGCGGCGTAGTCCGAACATAGGATCCCAGCGGTCTAAGCCTACGTGGAACAAGATGATGAAAAGCATTGCTGCGCCCATCTGCTCACCGCGAAAACGGCTCATGTTATAGAGTTCGATATCTGGTATCTTCATGTTATTTTGCGATTTGTTTATTCAAAAGTTGTATGTTATGCAAACTTTATCTTCTTCATTATCTCTCTAAACAGCATGGCAACAAACAAACTTGCTATGATATACATCAGCAGTCCTGTCCACATGTCGCCTTGGCGAGATATCGGAATGAATATCTTTCGTGTTATAGGGTGGCTGACAAACAATGCAGCACTTATGTCGCCCATCCATAGCATGGCAGCACCAAGATATGGTATGTTCTTTATAACCTTTGCCATTGCCAAGCATGCTCCGATAACCGCAATAGGTGCAAATGTCCAACCGATGAGGCTACAGCTAAAACCTACTACAAATAGCGAGAATACTACGAGCCAGATGCACCATTGCCAAGTGCGATATTCCTCATTCTTTATTCTGGCAGTCTCGCAGTTTGCCATCAGCACTCCTAAACCAAATGGCAACATGCCACCCATGAAGTTGTAGCGATAACTATTGATGGCAGATCCCATAGGGTCGAGACAAAGCTGTATGCCTACGCATGCCACCATTAATGCAACTGTGAAGCCCCAATGCCTGCGATATATAAACAGGCGGTATACTATATACAGCTGGAGCATAAGTCCGAAGAACCAATAAGGTCCAGGCCATATCTGATGGTCAGGGTCAGGGAGTAGGTTGTTGACCATGAATAGCTGTGCCACCACCTTCGTTACATCGTAATGCCAACGACCTGGAGTTATGGCATCAACCATGATAAAGGCTGCAAAGCCTACTATCATCATTGAGAAGAGCTTCAGAAAATGCTTCTTTATGAATGCCCATACTCCTTCTTCTGCAGCTACCAACTTGCTACCATATTTCATCTCTAAGCCATAGGCGCTGAGAAATAGGAAGATAGGTACACCATAATGACCGAAAAACGATACCCAGTGCATAGGCAGTAGCTGGTCGGCATTCATAGTGACTGCCCAAAGCCAATCTACATTCTTCTGATTGAATGTATACTCGTTTTCCTTTACCACAGGACCAAGCCAGTGGCAGTAGTTATGCAAGAATATGCCCATTATGGCAAGTCCGCGCATTATGTTGCATTCTGCTCTCGAGAGCAATGGTGTATTCATAATTCTCCCAGTTTTTACTTTTTTACTCTTTTACCTTTTTACTTTTCTCTGCTTCCTCTCTCAACTTATCATAGTCGGTATGTCCTTTCAAGAGTCGTGGTCGCATTTCGTTGTAGTTTGGACTCAAGATGTCATACTCTTCATGATAGTCGGGAGCGCTAATGCCAGCAAGGTGCATAAGCATATGGGCTACGGCATCGGTCATAAACCTCTTGTTCTTAGCAGCCTTTATCTCTTTTACCATCTGTGGATGGCGCTTGGCATATAGAGGTGAGACGTATATCCAGAAAGGTATCTCAAACTCGTAGTGTGCCAGGTCGTAGTCTATTGCCGACGAGTGGTTGCGACAGATAAAACCACGATTACCCTCGTAGCATTCCTCACCATGGTCAGGCATATATATCACCACAGCATCGCGGCGCTGGTATAGTTTTACTATTTGGTCTACTATCGAGTCGTTGTAGAGAGTTGCGTTGTCATAGTCGCTAAGAATACGCTTCTGTTTGCCATTAAGGTCTGGACGCAAATCATCATAAGTGCTTACCCAGAAATGGCGTTGGTTAGAAGGGTATCTTTGGCGATAGTTTACATGTTGACCGAGCAAATGGAAGATGGTGAATTCATGTTCGCCAATCTCTGGTTTTATTCGCTTATAGTCTTTCAGCAATCCTGAGTCGAGAGGTCGCAAGGTGTCGTTGCGTGAATCAAACATCTGCTTGCTCATCACAGGATTGTTGAGGAAGAAACCTCCACTAAAGTCATATACTGCCTCTTTGGCTTGTGATAGGAACTGATTGGTGATAAACGTTACGTGATATCCGGCCTTGCGCATAAGCTCAGGGAACATAGGATAGTCGCACCATTCACCCTTTTGACCTACCACATGCATAGAGAAGATATTCTTGAAAACAAAGCTTGTGAGATTCCATGGCGATACCACATCAGTAAACTTTATCAGTCTACCACGCTTCTCCAGCTTCCTCTGTCGTGGATTAGTATCTACATCATAACCATAAAGGCTCGAATGGTGGCGACCATAGCTTTCACCGATTATCAAAACGATACATGGCGAAGCATAGCTGCAACTATCTACCTTTGCCTTGTCGGCAGCAGCGATGAGAGTTGTTATCTGTTTTGCAGCCAACTGGTTGCTACGTATGCTGAAAGCCAAACGATATACAGGAAGATACATATTGCCATGCCCCGTCTGTGTGAGCAGATGCTCTATTTCGCCAACAGTCTTTGCTGTCATCAGCTTATGGCATCCTTGTTTGTTGCTCCAGCTCATTCCTATGGCAACGATAGCTAATACAACAGTAATGATACCTGCTGCAGGCATCAGCTTAAACCATCGTGCTCTCCACCTATGCCATCTGCCGAGCATAAGCATTCGTCTGCGATAGCCAAAGAGCTTGTATATTCTTCGGCGCAATCCCCATGCCGTATGCAGAATGATGACACCTACCACAAAGCCCACCGGACCTTGCAGTATCTCTGGAGTAAGATATGTGCGTAAGAATTCGCCAGCTTCACGACTGTCAGTCTCGCCAAGAAGCAATAGCATAGAAGGATTTATTGTAGAGCCAAACTTGCTAAAACAATAAACGTCGGCTATGGCAATACTATACAAAATGAAGTAGAGCACCGCTTTTATCCATGGGCGTATCTTTCCTGGAATAAGAGAAAGTAGCACACAGGCTATATAGTCGTCGGCAAAAAGTTCTAACCACAGATTGCTATACAGCTCTGCGCCTTTGGTGTTAGGGAGGGTGCAAATGGCACATACAACACCTAATACATACATGAATATGAAGAAACCGAAGTTCCGAGCTATTGGAACCAGCGGCAATGTCATAATTTTCCTAATCTTCATTCGTGTTCTGTTTATTCGATGGTAATAACCATGCGGTATTTTGTGCAAAATTAATGTAAAAGACTGAAACAGCAAAGAAAACATGCTTTTTCTTTGATAATCCACTCATTTGCACTACCTTTTCATAAGGTAGGCTGCATTCGGCAATGTCAAAACAAAAACTCTGTGTTTTGTTTTGCCATTTCACTCATTTGCACTACCTTTGCATTACTATTAACAAAGAAAAGAAATAAAAATAATATAATATGGGAAAGATTATACTTACTGGCGACCGTCCAACAGGTAAACTCCACCTTGGACACTATGTTGGTAGCCTTCGCCGTCGTGTGCAGCTTCAGAATGCTGGCGACTTCGATAAGATGTTTGTTTTTATGGCAGATGTACAGGCTCTTACCGACAATGCTGACAATCCAGAGAAGATTCGTCAGAACATCATCGAAGTGGCTCTCGACTATCTTGCTGCTGGTCTCGACCCTGAGAAGTGCACACTCTTCATCCAAAGTCAGATTCCTGAGCTCGCTGAGCTTACTACATATTTGATGAACCTTATCAGCGTTAGCCGTGTACAGCGCAACCCTACTGTAAAGACAGAGATTAAAATGCGTAACTTCGAGGCTAACATCCCTCTAGGTTTCTTCTGCTACCCTGTTTCACAGGCTGCCGATATCACTCTGTTTAAGGCTACTACTGTGCCTGCAGGCGAAGACCAGGAACCAATGATTGAGGTTACTCGCGAACTCGTTCGTCGTTTCAACCAGACATACGCTCCTGTGCTCGTAGAACCAGAGATTATGCTTCCTGAGAATGCAACTGCTCGTCGCTTGCCAGGAACCGATGGTAAGGAGAAAATGAGTAAGAGCCTTGGCAACTGTATCTATATCAGCGACTCTGAGAAGGAAGTATGGAAGAAGGTGAAGAAGATGTCAAACGGTGAACCTCGTATGAGCATGGACGAACCTGGTCATCTTGAGGGAAATGCTGTGTTTACATATCTTGAGGCTTTCAGCACCGATGATGACTTCGCTAACTTCTGGCCTGAGTATCACAACCTCGATGAATTGAAGGAACATTATGTTCGTGGTGGTATTGGTGATGGCACTTGCAAGAAGTTCCTCAACACCATCCTCAACAACATGCTTGAGCCTATGCGTCAGCGTCGTGCAGAGTTTGAGAAGGATATCCCTGAAATCTACAACATCCTTCGCAAGGGTACTGAGCAAGCTCGCGAAACAGCTGCAAAGACAATGGATGAAGTTCGTCATGCTATGCGCATCGACTATTTCGACGATCAGGAACTCATTCGTCAGCAGATCGAGAAGTTTAGCAAGTAAAAGAATTCTTTTTTATAGCACGTGAAACTATATATATTAGATTTCGACGGCACTATGGCTGATACCCAGAGTCTCATCGTTGCTACTATGCAGCAGACGATAGAGGCTCTGGGTCTTGCTTTTCGTAGCAAAGAGCAATGTGCTGCAATGATAGGTTTGCCACTTAAGCAAACCTTTACCAACCTTATCCCCATGACAAGCGAGATGGGAGATAAGTGTGCAGAAAAATATACCGAAATTTTTATTCGTAACAATACTAAGGATGCTGTGCCTTTGTTTCCAAATGTAGTGGAAACAATAAAAGAACTGAAGCATCGTGGTTGCATTATCACTATAGCAAGTAGCCGTTCTAAGGCCTCGTTATTAGAATATGTAAATCGCTTTGACCTCAACGATTATATTTCGTATATCGTTAGTGCAAACGATGTTGTTAATGCCAAACCGCATCCAGAGCCTGTATTGAAAACTCTTCAATATCTTAATATCGATGCTGCTGACGCCGTCGTTGTTGGCGATACATCATTCGATATTCTCATGGGAAAGCGTGCTGGATGCAAGGCGGTAGGTGTGAGCTATGGCAATGGAACCATAGTCGACCTCCAAGAATCTGGTGCCGACTATGTTATTGATGATTTCAAAAAACTATTGGAAATATAATTTCGAGTAGGCAAGCATTAGCCTTACTTCATCACTTTCTTTCCACCATGCACATACACTCCATGCAGTGTAGGCTCGCTGATGCGCTGACCGCTGAGGGTATACCAATTGTTGTTGGCATGAAGTGGAGATGAAGTAATGGCGTTGACAGCAGTGTTGCTGCCAACGAACTCCTTCATTATGTCCATAGCCTTAGTGGCTTTACCTGTGCGACTATCGAATAGCGGAGCATTATACCATCCGCTGAGCGATGTGTTCTTGGCATTATATTCCATCCACCACCAGAAAAGGCCTGTTACCTTTTGATGCCTGTTGAGCATCTTTATCATATCCTTGGTAAAGGCAGCCTGACCATCGTCGCTATAAGAATAAGTCTTGGAATAGTCGATAGTTGAACCAGGAACTGCCCAAGCATATGGGTAGCCAGTCTCTACTATCATAATATCTTTGTCTGCGAATGTTGTTTCTGCCTTGGTGATAGCTGTTTCGAGAACAGAAAGATATCCGTGGAAATAAGGATAATAGCTCAATCCAATGATATCGTAGTCTACCTTAGCCTTCTGCATCTCGTTGTAGAAGTTTGTCATTACATCAGGCTGAGCTACACGCTCTGTATGCAAGATAATCTTAGCCTCAGGACAAACCTCGCGACATGCTTTGATAGCCTTAGAGAGTAGGGTGGTGAAGCGTGCCCAGTTGGCATTGCTTCCCATAAAACATTTTTTCAGCGATACACTTGCCTGGTCGTGTTTACCCCATAGCATACCATAGCTAATCTCGTTGCCTGTTTGTATGAAGTCGGGAGTAGCACCCGCAGCAGCTAACTGCTGTAGTGCATCTTTGGTATAGTCGTAAATCTTCTGATATAGCTGCTCGTCGGTCAACGAAGCCCAGTCTGCTGGAGTCCATTGCTTTGCAGGGTCTGCCCATGTGTCAGAATAATGGAAGTCGAGCATCAACTTAAATCCCGCATCCTTTATTCTCTTAGCCAAAGGCTTGATATATTCTATATCTTGGCAAGTATTGGCATCCTTGTCTTTGCCTGTATATTTACTTGGATCTACGAATAGGCGTAGGCGCATAGCGTTCATACCCTCTTGCTTGAAATATTCAAGAGGAGACGAGATACTATTACCCTTAGTATCAAAATATGAAGCCTTAGCCTTTTCGTATTTAGGTAATAACGATATGTCGCCACCAACGAATTTCTGTGCCGAAGCACTTGTTGCTACCAAGGATAAAGCAATAAGTAGATGTCTTAGTTTCATGGTTTTTAATTGTTAGGAGATTTATGTGAAATTATACGTTGCAAAAATACGTTTTTTCTCTCACATGCCAAAGTTTTTCACCTTCTTTATAAATAATGTATTCTAAAAACCATGCCACCTTTCTACAGCCATGCCACTACCGTAGGTGTGAGCAATGCTGTGAGGATGCCATTAAGCGTAAGACCCAAGCTGGCATAAGCACCAACAAACTCGTCGCGCTCCATAGCTACAGATGTACCTACAGCATGCGAAGCTGCACCCATAGACAAGCCTTTAGCCATAGGATTGTTGATATGACTTACCGACATTATCTTGAATCCTGCCACACCACCTATCAGACCTGTTATTACCACAATGGCTGCAGTAAGCGATGGAATACCGCCAAGCGCCTGTGTCACCTCCATAGCAATAGGAGTTGTTACCGATTTACTTGCCAATGAAACCACTACAGCATGCGACGCTCCAAGCAGTCGCGCTGTTATCACTACGCTAACAATGCCTACGATGCATCCCATCATCTGCGATGCCAGGATTGGCAAAAACTGCTTCTTTATCTGCGATAGCTGTAAATACAAAGGCACACCCAATGCCACCACTGCAGGCTTAAGCCAAAAGTCAATCATCTTTCCGCTCTCGTAATATGTTTCGTATGGTATATTAAAAGTGGTGAGAAACAATATTATCAATCCTATAGCTATCAATATAGGATTAAGAATTATAGAGCCTGTTTTGCGTTGCAACATCTTTGCCCCTTGGTAAATGCCAAAGGTTAATGCAAGCAGAAAATATTGGTTTGTTATTATATCCTTAATCATGGTTCTTGTGCCTTTCCTCTATTTTATCCTTAATCTTGTTAGTTATCTTCTTTTCGCCCTTAGCTACCACTTGGTGAGTGTGACCAGTAATGAGCAATACCAATGCTGTGCTCACTAATGTGGCTCCGATGATAGGAACCAATTCAGCCTTGATAAGGTTGAAATGCAACATCAGCGCAACGCCTGGTGGCACGAAGAAGAATCCGAGGTTGGCTATCAGAAAGTCAGTAAGTCCTCTTACCCATTCCAGTTTTATTACCTTTACCTTCAGTAGCAACGTAAGCAATAGCATACCGATGATACTCGAAGGCAGTTTCACTCCTGTGAGCGTTGTCACCAGCTCACCCAAAGCCATACATCCAAAGAGGATGAAACATTGTCTAACCATATTTTTCCTATTGTATTGTTATCCTACAACCAATCGTATTGTTCTTATTCGGGTGCAAAGGTAATAATATTATCTAATATAAAAACATCCTCACCCCATTTTTATGAGGTGAGGAAGATTCTTTATTGCATAGTTATAGACATCATTTCTGCTACAGCCTTGTGCCAAGAGCGTGTGGCATCAAGATGTTGTGCCTTTAGCTCATAGTAGGTGCGAAGGTCTGCGATATAAGCTGTGACGCTTATAGCACCTTCGTCGAGAGCTTTCTTCAGCAGTGGCATGTTGTTTGAGGTGTTTACGGTCTGATTGTAGGCTTCTGCCACTTCGTGCAGACCAGCTTGGCGCTGATATAGCGACTGCAAGTTGTAATAGAACTGCAGTTTAGCATCTGCCACCTTAGCTTTTGCTGCTACCGCCTCGGCTTTAGCCTGTTTCATCTTATTTTTATTACTCCATAGCGGTATCGTCATTCCTACAGAGAAACCACTGAGGTTTTCGTCGTTGATATATTCGCCTGTGAAGCCTGCGGTGAGCTTTGGCATGCCATTGGCACGAGTTATGGCAACTTGACGGTTTGCCACTTCTGCTTCCTGTCTTGCATAAGCCAAGGCAGGACTTTTTGTTTCTGCCTCTGCATACCACGACTTGAAGTCGGAAGGGATAGAGACAACAGGGAAGTCGGCTGTGGTGAGCGATATCGCGTTGCCACCATTGAGACTTTGTAATGACAGCAAGGCGGCTTTGCGGTCGGTATCATTATTCTTTAACGCCACTTTAGCAGCAGCAAGTTCCATCATGGTGGTGTTGTATTCCATCTGTGTACCTTCGCCCTTGTCGAGGCGTTGCTTCTGCAATTTAGCATTCTGCTCAGCATACTCCAGTCGGGTGGCAAGGTTGTTGTGCATGGCATTATAATATATAATGTCTATACACAGCTGTCGCGCATTGAGCAATATCTCTTGGCGGTCTACTTTGTATTGGTAGTCAGCCATAGCGTCTTGCTCTTTAGCCATGCGTCGCTTAGCACCTGTAAGGGTTGCCATATCGAAGCTCTGCGATACTTCGATGTTTTTTCTGTTGCCCACAGAGCGTGGTGAGCCCCATAGATATGCGAAGTCTACTTCAGGGTCTTCAAGGGCGAGACCTGTATGGTTGCCTATCTTTGTTGCATCAGTAGCTTTGCGTAAGGCGGATAGAGTGGGGTTGTTGTCTTCTATCTGCTGCAGTATGCCGTCGATGCAACCCTGAGCGCGCAACTCTAAGTTTGCGCATAGGGCTGATAATATGATTAATATTCGATACATATATTTTTCTGATTTATGGATTAATGGAGGAAGCGGGGAGGGGAGCGGGGAAGGGAAGTCGTAAAAACGACTTCCAACAAGGACGAAGGGGATGATAGCTTCGCTTTGCTTAATGCTTCGCTTTGCTTAATAAGTGCATTATTGGCACTACGAAGGCGTTGAGCAATGTGGAGGTGAAGAGGCCACCGAGGATAACCTTTGCCATAGGGCTTTGTATCTCGTTGCCTGGAAGGTCGCCACCAAGGGCGAGAGGTATCAAGGCAAGAGCTGAGGTCAGAGCCGTCATGAGGATAGGGTTAAGACGGTCGGTAGAACCACGCATCACGCAGTCTATGGTGCTGATACCATGAGCCTTTAGGTCGTTGTATCTGCTCACCAGGAGCATACCATTACGTGTGGCGATGCCGAAGAGAGAGATGAAGCCTATGATGGCAGGAATGCTTAGCATACCATTAGATAGCCAAACTGCAAACACACCACCAATAAGTGCCAAAGGCAGATTGAGCAATATCACCAACGACTCGCGAAGGTTGCGGAACTGATTAAATAGCAACAGGAAGATGATGATGATTGAGATTATCGATGTGATAAGCAAGGTCTGCGATGCCGACTTCTCGCTCTCAAACTGTCCACCATATTCTATATGATAGCCCTCAGGTAGCTGTATGCTGCTATCTATCTTCTTCTGTATGTCATCCACTACACCTACCAAGTCGCGACCAGAAACATTTGCCGAGACAACAAGCTTGCGTGCTACATTCTCGCGGTTGATGGTGTTAGGACCAGTAGCTGATTTCACTTCGGCAACATAGCATAATGGTATCATCTGTCCGTCGGCATTTATCAGCATATTGCGAATCTCGTCGATAGATGCATGCTGGTTGTCGTCGACTTTTAGCATAAGGTCGAACGATTTGTTGCCCTCGTAAACTGTCGACACCGCTTCGCCAGCCAACAATGTGCTTACCATTTCGCCAAAGTCAGCCATGGTTATGCCATAGCGTGCCAGCATATCTCGCTTCGGAATTATCTGTAGCTGCGGACGCTCCACCTGCTGTTCTACGTTGAGGTCGGCAATACCTTCGATGCCAGAAATCTCTTCCTTTATCTTGTTGCCGATATCATACATGCGATTAAGGTTGTCGCCAAACACCTTGATTGCGATATTGGCACGAGTACCCGATAGCATAGCATCAATACGGTGGGTTATAGGAGCGCCAACTTCAACATTTATGCCTGGTATGGCTTCGAGCTTATGGCGCACATCAGCCAACACCTCATCCTTGCGGCGGTCGGTAAGAGTGAATGGAGCTTCTATCTCAGTATCATTCACTCCTAAGGCATGCTCATCAAGTTCTGCACGTCCGGTCTTTCTGCCCACGGTATTTATTTCAGGTATCGAGAGCAACTGATGTTCCACCTTATTACCTATGCGGTCAGATTCTGCGAGAGATATACCAGGCAATGTGCTTACGTTGATGGTAAACGAACCCTCGTTGAATGGAGGAAGGAAGTTGCGACCCAACGAAGCAAATACTATCAATGCCACTACAAACAAAGAGGCTGCCGAGCCCAATACCACTTTGCGGTGATTGATAGCCCATTCCAAAGCCTTTGCATAATGACCCTTAAGCCATTCTGCCACCTTTGGCTCACGCATCTGTCCCTTGCCGCTACCGAGAAGATAGCTACACAATACAGGGGTGAGGGTAAGAGCTACGAGTGTGGATGCACAAAGAGCTGTGATGAACGCTATGCCTAATGGTACGAGCAGTCTGCCCTCCATGCCTGTAAGGAAGAAAAGAGGAATGAAACTCACGATGATAATCAATGTAGAATTGAGAATAGGCAAGCGAACCTCCTTGGAAGCCTCGAAAACGATGTTTATCAATGGTTGCTGTTTGCCTTCAGGCTTCATTCTATTTTCGCGCAGTCGCTTATATACATTCTCCACATCCACAATGGCATCGTCGACAAGCGAACCTATCGCTATCGCCATACCGCCAAGGCTCATGGTGTTGATGGTGAGACCCATAAAATGGAGCACCAATATCGACATCACCAACGATAGAGGTATGGTGACGAGAGATATCAATGTGGTGCGCACATTCATAAGGAAGATAAACAACACAATCACTACAAAGAAGCCTCCTTCATAGAGCGACTCCTTGACATTGTCGATACTGCTATTGATGAAACGCTCCTGACGATATACGTCGGTGCTGAGTTTCACGTCGGCAGGTAGCGACTTCTGCACATCGTTGAGTGCAAGGTCTATCTTGCTTGATAGGTCTATGGTGCTGGTGCTTGGCTGTTTTGTCACAGTCATCATCACGCATTGTTTGCCATTTAGCGATGCCGTACCCATGTTTGGAGCATGGTTGCCTACCTTTACTGTCGCTATATCACCAATGGTGATAGCGGTGTTGCCCGAACCTTTCACCAATGCTTTCTTTAGTGCCTCTATATTATTTGTGGCGCTTACACCACGCACAATATATTCGTTACCATATTCATATAGCACACCACCCGAAGTGTTGCGGTTCATATCTTGCATTGCTGCATTCACATCGTTGAGTGCTACTCCATAATGCTTCATGCGCAATGGGTCGAGCAATATCTGGTATTCCTTCACATCGCCACCCAATACCGACACCTGAGCCACACCACCTGTGGCAAGCAATCGTGGACGAATGGTCCAGTCGGCAAGTGTACGTAGGTCGCGAAGAGAAGTGGTATCAGAGGTTACTGCTACAAACATCAGCTCACCAAGTATCGACGACTGTGGACCGAGAGTTGGTGCACCCACAGTCTTTGGTAGTTGGTCTTTTATGGCTGTTATCTTTTCCGATACTATCTGGCGTGCACGATAAATATCAGTACCCCAGTTGAATTCCACCCAAACGATAGAAAAACCTGTTGTCGACGATGAACGCACACGACGTACATCGGTGGCTCCATTTACCGCAGTTTCTACAGGAAAGGTGACGAGTTGTTCAACCTCTTCTGGTGCCATACCATTAGCCTCGGTCATCACTACCACCGTAGGGGCATTGAGATCGGGGAATACATCTACATCCATGTGTTTGGCTGTGTAGATGCCAACCATCATCAGCAATACCGCAGATATGAGTATCACCAGATGGTTGTGGAGCGAAAAACTAATTATCTTGTTCAACATATCGCCCTATGTTTAGTGGTTGTGGGTATGTCCAGGAATAGCTTTCGAAGCAGAAGCCAACTTCACGGTATATGCACCATGGCTCACCACCTTTTCGCCTGCCTTCAGTCCGCTCACTATCTCTATACGCTTTCCGTTAGATGCTCCAGTAGATACTTCGCGCTTCATATATGCGTCGTGTTCTATCTGCACATACACAAACTTTGCTCCCTGCTCTTCGGTCAGCGCCTCCACAGGTACAGAGATGATATTTGCTTGCTCCTTAGAGAGCAACCACACCTCAGCATAGGCGCCAGATATGATGTCGCCGATGTTGTCGAATTCGAAGTTTACAGGTACAAACGAAGAACCTGCAGCAACGCTTCTGCCATACGAGAGCAAGCGTCCATGCATATTGTCGAGACTATATACTCTGTCGCTACCTGCCATGCGGAAGTTGGCGCTACCGATAGTTGCCAATGATTGAGCTTGATGGCAAGGAACGTCGGCACGCAACTGTAGGCGATGGCTATTGGTGACAACGGCTATAGGCTGACCTACGGCAACATATTCGCCTTGAGCAACCAAGAGAGTCTTGATATATCCACTCATAGGTGACGATACAGATATGCCTGCTGCTGTAGAGTTCTTTGCTTGTGCCTCGTATGCCACACGAGCAGTCTCGTATTGCATCTTTATCTGTCCAAACTCCTTTTGCGATATTATCTTGTCGCCAACGAGAGCTTTAGCACGCTCATATTCGCTTTTTGCAACTTCGTATGCAGCCTTGGCTTTAGCCATTGGGTCGCCATCTTGTATGTTCTTAGCAGATACAGACGCAATGGTCTGACCAGCCTTTACGGCAGTACCTTCAGTTATCGAAGCATTAGCATACTTCACTATACCGTTAGATGTAGCAGCGATAGTTTGCTCATCACCTTGGCTTGCAACAATCTGTCCGCTCACCAATATAGCAGCTCTGAATGGTGCTGCAGCCACAGTCTCGATGGTTATGCCTGCCTCTTTAGCTTGTTTTTCGTTAATTACTATTTCTCCTTCGTGTTCATGCTCGTGGTCATGTTCGCCTTCAGCATGTTCTTCACCTTCTTTGTGGTCGTCATGATTATGACTGCCGCAGCTTGCAAATGCAAACGCAGCAATCATCATGAGCAACATATAAAGTTTGTTCATGATTAAGATAATAAATGATTTTACTGTTTTTATTTTTAAGGCTTTTGCCTTTCAAAGGTCTTTTTATTTTTTTACCTTTTTACTCTTTTACCTTTAAAACGCTGGTGGCGCACGGAGGCTTCTATAGCTATATAAACCAATAGATTTATAAAATGAAGTCTTCTTAGTTTCGGCTTTACAAGTGCTGATAGCCATGTCGCCGAAGACAAGGCTACCTATGATATTTGCAAATAAAAGTACGTGCTTAACAGCAATATTACTGTCGGTAGAATGATGTTGGGATATGAAGAAGTCGCTCTCTGCAACACAGGTCGTATTGTCGCCATGATGATGCGAATGAGCTTCGTTGGCGCAATGGCCGTGGTTGCAATATTCTATAGTGGTGCATATCTCCCCATCGTGATGATGGTGAGGTATTGCTGGCAACAATAGTAATAGTATTACTACTGGCAACACAAGCATCGCTATTAGGTTTCTGTTCTTCATATTAAAATTATGCTGCAAAATTACTAATAATAAGCGACATATAGAAGTTGTGTTATATATTGTTAACTCTTTCCTATACCGCTGTTTATAGTAAATCGTATACCTTTGCGTATGATTTTAGTTTTTTGATTATGGAGCAAAACAAATACGAGCAACTGCTACTTCTGCACGACATAAAACCAACGGCAAACCGCATCATCATTGTCCGGGCATTGGATAGTGCGGGCAAGCCTGTGTCTATGAAAGAACTGGAATACAGCATATTGTCGTTGGATAAGTCGTCGATATTTCGCACCCTCGTAGTCTTCAAACAGCACCACTTGGTGCATGTGATAGAAGACGGAGAGGGTGGAGTGAAATATGAACTATGCCATAGTCATGACGAGGATATCGATGACGACGAGCATATGCATTTCTATTGCGAGCACTGTCATTCTATGATTTGTCTTCACGATATGCCTTTGCCATGTGTGGAGCTGCCTTCCGACTTCGAACTCCATAGCGTGAACTTCATTATTCGTGGCATCTGTCCTGAATGCAGAAAGAAGAGAGGCTGATATAGTCTTGCCTTCAAAGTTCTTGTCGTATATTCTATCTAACTTTCAATGCTCTCATCGCATTCAGTACTGCCAATACCGTTACGCCTACATCGGCAAACACAGCCATCCACATGGTGCCCAGTCCTACAGTGGCAAGGAGTAAGATAGCTACCTTTACGCCTATAGCAAACCATACATTCTGATGAGCTATGCTGATAGTGCGACGAGCTATGCTTATGGCTGTTGCCACCTTACTTGGTTTATCATCCATCAACACCACGTCGGCTGCTTCTATTGCAGCATCGCTACCAAAAGCGCCCATTGCAATACCTACGTCTGCACGCTTTAATACCGGTGCATCGTTGATACCGTCGCCAACAAAGGCGAGAGTGCTACCTGCGGGCTTCTCATTTATTAAACGCTCCATGTGAGAAACCTTATCTGTTGGCAACAGCTCTGTATGATATTCATCGATATGTAGCTGTTGGGCTACATTTTCTCCCACTTCCTTTCTGTCGCCAGTTAACATCACTGTTTTGCCAACTCCAAGAGCCTTTAGTTGTGAGATAGCCTCTTTGCTATCTTCTTTTATCTTGTCGTTGATAATGATATGACCAGCGTAGATGCCGTCGATAGCGATATGGATAATTGTTCCCACCTTGTGGCAGTTGTGCCATTTTGCTCCTATGCTATCCATCATCTTTGTGTTGCCCACACAAACTGTGTGGTTGCCCACCTTTGCTCGTATGCCTTGTCCGGCAATCTCTTCAACCTCTGTTATCTCGCAACCATCGGTAGCCTCGTTAGGGAAAGCATCTCGTAGTGCAGCACCGATAGGGTGGGTGGTGAAATGCTCCACGTGGGCAGCCATGTGTAGCAATTCTTGGGCATCATAGTTTTCTGGATGTATTGCTTCAACCTCGAATTGTCCATGAGTAACGGTGCCTGTCTTATCGAATACAACTGTAGAGAGGTTGGCAAGGGCATCCATATAGTTGCTACCTTTTATTAATATACCATTGCGTGAAGCTCCGCCTATACCACCAAAGAATGTCAATGGTACGCTGATGACAAGTGCGCAAGGACAAGAAACTACGAGGAATATCAATGCGCGGTTAAGCCATAGTGGAAAGCTCTCTGCATAGCCTGCAGCCGAGAATATAGGAGGCACGAATGCCAATGCTATAGCCAAGAATACTACAATAGGTGTATATACATGGGCGAAGCGTGAGATAAAAGATTCGCTCTTCGACTTGTTTTCATTAGCATTCTCTACGAGGTTTATAATCTTAGATACAGTGCTCTCTCCGAAAGTCTTAGTGGTCTGCACCTTGATAACTCCCGATAGATTGATACATCCCGATATCACCTCGTTGCCCTCGGTAATCTGTCGTGGCATACTCTCGCCTGTTATCGCAATGGTGTTTAGAGCCGATTGACCTTCAATCACCTTACCATCCAAAGGTACTTTCTCGCCTGGTCTGATAACGATAGTTTCGCCTATCGCTACCTCCTCTGGAGATACCTGCATAGTATTACCATTGCGCTCTACGTTGGCTACATCTGGCTTTATCTCCATCAAATGCGATATGCTGTCTCTGCTTCTTCCTTCGGCATAGCCTTCGAATAGTTCACCTATCTGGAAGAACAACATCACGAAGACAGCCTCCATAAACTCATTGTTGCTATCAGGCAGAAAGCCTATGGCAAGAGCACCGATAGTGGCTACCGACATCAAGAAGTCTTCGTTAAACATGTCGCCTTTCATTATTCCTTCTGCAGCCTCCTTCAGTGTGTCGTGACCAATAAGCAGATATGGAACAAGGTAAATAAACAACAACTGCCATGTAGCAAGATTCATAGAATGCTCTATCAGCGCTGCGCCGACAAGCAATAATATTGTAGTGCCAATAAGCACTACTTTGCTTTTTAATCCTTCATGCTCATGGCAATGGCTATGCTCATGATTATGGTTGCATCCGCAACCACTATGTGTATTACAACAATTTCCCATATCTTTGCTTTATTATTATTTTCTGTGTGCAAAGGTATGGGAAAAGTTATGCAACTTGGTTGCAAAGTCTATTTGCTATATCGAAACAATCATTTCTTATAGCCTTTCAGTCTTAGTATAGTCTGAACATTCTATCCATCAACTGCCATTTCTCATCTGATGTAGCATCTTTGGCGCAGCCTTGGAATTCAGAAACAAAAGCTTCCCATTCAGCTTGGCGAGGTAGGGTGGCGAGTTTTGCCATAGCAGTATTCCAGTCAAAGTCTATAGCTGTATCTACTATCATCACAAGGTGGGTGCCTGCGATATAGATTTCCATTTCGAGGATTCCTACTTGGCGTATACCCTCGATGACTTCTTTCCACACATGCTCTTCGTCGTGAACTTCACGATATTTTGCTATTAGCTCCTTGTTGTCTCTAAGTTCAAGACATTGGCAGTAGCGTTTTGTTGGAATACCATATTCTTTGCTACGATATCCCGTATTCTTCGTTTCTTGTGTCATGATGATATATTGTTTGTTAGTATGACTTAAACATCTCCCACTTACCACTGCTGATAGTCTACAATCTTGTTGTCATTCCATTTATTGCTATCGCCATTTTGAGTTTGAATGGCTGTTGCTTCTTCTGCTGCTTGCTTACTCCTATTATAATAGGTAGCAACGATAATGCCAGCCATGATTAGGCAGTAGATGGCGAGGATGATTGTTGCTATTATATAGCGTGACGAACTAAAGGAATGGTTGCGCAGTTCGTTGATGCTTTGTGGACGAAGGTTTGTGTTGCGTGTGGTGCATAGTGCAGCCATCTTTTTTAGTTTGTTGCTATTGGTAACGTTAGCAATATCATTGATTACGCAGCCCAAGGAATAGATGTCGGCTCTTGCTTCCGACTTTGCTCCTGGCAATAGCTGTTCGGAAGCTATATAACCAGAAGTTCCTGCTGGAGTTTTGAGAACATAGAAAGAGTCGCTATCGGAGAGTCCAAAGTCGATAATCTTCACATTCTGTCCATTGTGTGTCACCATTATGTTTGATGGTTTCAGGTCGCGGTGAATAATCTGCTTGTTGTGCATATATTCCAATGCATCCATAAGCTGACCAACTATCTTTTCTGCCAACGATGGTGTTATTTGCTGTCTGTCGATAAGTGTCTGCAGGTTGTCGCCATCTATATATTCCATTACGATAGTAGTACCAAGGTCGTCTACCTGTTCCAACTCTATTGTGTGACAGATGTTGGGATGCTCAAGTTGCAATCCTATTTCAAACTCCTTGCTCAGCGCCTGCTGGTATACAGGAGTATACAGAAAGTCCTTCTTCAGGCATTTCAGCATGAAGCGCTTTCCATATTTTGTGGCTGTGAAAAGTCTGGCATGACCAGATTCCGAGACATAGAACTCCTTAAGATTCTTATACTCGTTGTTTCCATGCATAGGGTCGGCATCTGTCATCTCTTTGATGTTTATTGTAAATCCAGATGTCGGACGCGCATTTGTTGTTTCTGTTGCCGAGTCGTTGTTATTCATGTTTACTACTATAAATCGCCGTTTGATTCAACTTTGATAATGGTGAGTCCTCCGTTTCTTCCTGCTACGAATGGTGATGTACGTTCACCATTGCGCTCTATGTATGGCAAATATAGTGGCTGTTCTTTGATAAAACATCCTGTAGTGAAGCGGTCGCCAGCTATGAGCTTGCTGTTTTCGGCTTCTTCTATTTCGTAGATGCTATCACCAAGATACCTTAGCTTAAGCAAGCGGTTAGGGCTCCAACCAATAGAAATCTTTGCTCCTTCGTGTAGCTCGTTGCTCACAAGCTGAGGCGATTTGAAATACGATGAGTTGTATTTCACACTTGTCTTCAGCCATTTCACATATTCCATATAGTTTTTATGGCCAAGATATTCAGACAGCACATCCAGGGTGTTGATACGTGGCTTATGGCTATCGCCAACATAACCATATAGTCGCTTTAGTGTTGATGCCGACACTGTTTTACCTGTCGCCTTCTCAAGATGCAAAGTAAATCCTTCAAAGTCGGTTGTGGTTGCCAATAGCTTACCATATTTCTGTTCTACGAGTGATTTTAACTCTTCTATTTCTGGATTTGTCATAGTATTTTGTTTTTTATTGTTCTACGATATGTTGAAATTGTCCCCAGTTGCTGTTGTATCTATACATAGTCTTCTTGCCTTTTGGAACATGGAGAATGCAAGTCTTTAGGAAGTCCTCACCACTTGTAGCAAAAGCCTTCGAATTGCATACTGGTGGAGTAGGGGCATCGATGTATATATCTGTTAGTGGACAGTTGTCGAAGACATAGTCTGAAATCAGTTCTGTCTTTGTTCCCATCCTTACTATTTTCAGCTGTTTGCATCCTTGGAATGTTCCTGTAGGTATGCTCTTCAACTTATCTGGCAAGCTAACTTCCTTTATCTTGCTATTCATGAAAGCTCCTTGTCCAATCTTTGTTAGTGCATCGGGAAGAATAAAATTCTCTATGTTGCATTCCTTGAAAGCATAGTCGCCAATGCTGTTTACTGTTGCAGGCAAAGTATAGTCACCCTTCTTTCCTAACGGGAACCATACTATGCTTGTTGCATCAGCATTTAGTAACACACCATCAACGCTCGTAAGCGGCTCCGCGTTTATACCTTGCATAATTCAAAAAAAAGCAGTAACAGCTGATTAAATAAATGCTGTTACTGCTTTTTCCATCGGTCTGGAAGTAAGTCTCTATATTTTTCCAAAGGGGTATTTGGTTG
>ERZ1026854.39-NODE-39-length-101232-cov-9.003341_pt1 | contig 101232 bp, 86 predicted proteins | sample MGYA00380157_ERZ1026854 | MGnify/ENA primary metagenome ERZ1026854 (study PRJEB33269, sample SAMEA4719793) | human gut metagenome | biome: human-associated habitat; feature: organic feature; material: feces | place: Cameroon | collected 2013-10 ...
CATTCCTTACAGATGTCTGATATTTGCTTAGGTTAGTGCATATGGGGCAGAGCCCTTGGTTGCTCTCCGCAGAGAGCGAAACTCCCTAAACTAACAACTAAGACATTGTTGCAATAGCGAAATATTTAACAGTTAAAAAGGCGCAATTCACAAAAAAAGGATAACGAAATATGAGAAATTAAGTTTCGTAAACCTAAAAATGTGAATTGCGCCAATTTCTATTTACGGAACAACTATCCTCGGTGTGAAATGCGCAGAGCGAAGCGATAAGTATTTAGCGCCGACGGGATATGAATAGCGTTTTTTCTTTTTGCAATCAAGTCATAAATGCATATATGCAATATGCTTTTTCAAAAAACTGAAGCTCCCTTTTCAAACTGAAAAGGGAGCTTATTTTTTATGTATTCAGACCTCACAATAAGCAGCTCTGCCCTCTTTAAAGAGGTCGCCGCCGTGTGAATCCACGGTAACGGTCACGGGGAATTTCTCAACATAAAGTCGCTTTACCGACTCGCAGCCGAGATCCTCGAATGCAATTACCTCACATTTTTTTATGCAGCTTGCAGCCAGTGCGCCTGCACCGCCGATAGCGCAGAAATATACTGCGTTATTGCGCTTTACAGCGTCTTTTACAGCTTCGCTGCGTTCGCCCTTGCCTATCATTGCGCGGAGTCCGCAGTCAAGAAGCCTTGGTGCAAACTTATCCATTCTTCCCGACGTGGTAGGACCGCAAGAACCGATAGCCTTGCCGGGAGCGGCAGGCGTAGGACCTGCGTAATAGATAACAGCGTCCTTGATATCGAATGGGAGCGGTTTTCCCTCATTGAGAAGTGCATCAAAGCGTTTATGAGCCGCATCACGGGCAGTATAGACCGTTCCCGTGAGCAGGACTTTGTCGCCGATACGCAGCTTATCGCAATACTGCGGAAGCTGCTCGACGGTCAATTCGTAAATTTCTGCCATTATCAGCCGTTTTCGCTTTCTGCAGCGGCTTCGGCTGCCTTTGTAAGGCTCTCGAGTTCGCTCATATCAAAGCCGAAGTTAGCCTTTGTAGCGGACGGTGCAGGTGCAGGAGCCGGTGCTGGCGCAGGGGCAGGTGCAGGAGCTGGAGCAGGTGTTGGGATATGGTTTTCAGCAGGTGCGGGAGCATTTCCGCTGATGATAGACTGTGTATCTGCAATGCGAGCCTTAGCTTCATCAAGCTTTGCAAGGCTTTCGCCTGAGAACATTTCGAGAACTTCACGAAGCTTTGCAACGTTGGTTTCGATCTCGTCAACTTCTGCCTTAACAGAAGCCTTGAGAGCTTCGGAAGCAGACTTCATAGCGCTGGACTTATCCTCAGCTTCGGAGAGGATCTTGGAAGCCTTAGCGTTAGCTTCCTTGACCTTTGAAGAAGCTTCTTCGTCAGCCTTGTTAACGATAGTTGCAGCCTTGCCGTTAGCATCGTCAACGACCTGATTTGCAAGGCGCTTAGCGTCTTCGTCCATCTTTCTTGCGTTTTCCTTAGCCTGTGTAACAATCATATTAGCAGACTTCTGAGCCTCGAGGAATACATTGCCGAGGTCCATAGCGCTGTTATCGGGTGAAGATGTAGCAAGCTTGTTCTTAGCGTCCTGAAGCTCTTCTTCGAGAGCAGCATTCTGAGCCTTGAGTTCTTCGATCTCCTTATCCTTTTCAGCGAGTTCACCTGTGATAGTGCCGAGCTGATTTGTAAGGGAGTCGTTATTTGTCTGGAGTTCTGTGATCTTAGCCTTGTCAGCCGCAAGAAGCTCCTCATATTTTTCGTCATTTACGCCGTTTCCGCTTCCAGCTTCTTCAAGAAGAGCCTTTTTCTCATCGAGTTCAGCCTGAAGAGTGTAAATTTTCGTATTTAATTCATCAACGTACGCAAGTACGTCCTTTTTATCAAATCCGCCAAAGTTGACCGTTTTAAGGAATCCTGTACCTTCTGCCATAACAATAACCTCCAAAATTATAGTGCTAAAATGTACGGAATAACAAATATTTAACTCACGATACATTTTCACACAACAATTATAACATATCTGTCCAAATTTAACAAGCGTATTTTATGGTTATTTGTCACCAAAATTTTGTAAAAAAATTTAGTTATTTAGCTATTTTTTTATTTTTTCGTAGAAATAACACTTCCAAATAAAAAAATAAGGCAATTTTCCTGATGTGACAAATATTTTATAGATTCGGTGGGATAATATTCCTTGAAATTACTGATCTGTTAAGAGGAGATGGCTTTTTTATGTATAATATCGAAGCCTTTACGAAAAAGGCGAACATCGTTATCGAAAATTCATTCCTTGCTGCAGGAAAGCTCGGTCACACCTACGTTGGGAGTGAACATATCCTGCTTTCGCTGATATCGGAGCAAAGTTGCTCTGCGGCGCAGGCTTTCCGCGTCTGCGGCATAACCGAAGCTGACGTTCGCGCGAAGATAATCGAGCTTGTCGGCATCGGCGAACCCTGCCCCGTCGATGATGACTGTATGACCTCCTGCGCACATAAGATACTCACCTCGGCGAGCAGTATCGCTGCCTCCTGCGGCTCACGGCTGACGGGAACGGAGCATCTTCTCTCCGCTTTGCTTGAACAGAGCGAATCGACCGCCGTTACTATATTAAAGGAGCTCGGCGGAAATTTCGGCAGCCTTAATTCCGCCTGCACGAAGCGGGTGCGCGAAGTTTCGCATACGGCTCTGAACAAATATGGGAAAGACCTCGTCCGCGAAGCCGCCGAAAAAAAGTGCGACCCTATCATCGGCAGAAGCCGCGAGATACGCCGAACGGTGCAGATACTTTCGCGCCGAAGCAAGAACAACCCTTGTCTTATCGGCGAAGCAGGCGTAGGAAAGACCGCCGTTGTCGAGGGTATCGCAATGCTCATCGCGAGCGGTGATGTTCCCCAGTCGCTTCGGTGCAAGCACATCTTCTCCCTCAATCTCACCTCGATGCTCGCAGGTGCAAAGTACCGCGGCGACTTTGAGGAGCGCGTAAAGCAGTGCATTGACGAAGCCTCCGATGACGGCAACATCATTCTTTTCATAGACGAACTTCACACCATAGTTGGCGCAGGTGCGGCAGAGGGCGCTATCGATGCGGCGAACATTCTCAAACCACAGCTTGCGCGAGGTGAGATACAGCTCATCGGTGCAACGACCATTGCCGAATTCCGCAAATCTATCGAGAAAGATGCCGCGCTCGAACGCCGCTTTCAGCAGGTGATGATAAACGAGCCTACCGAGAGCGAAGCGCTTGAAATTTTGAGCGGAGTAAAGTCCGTCTACGAAGATTTCCACAACGCTGTTATCACAGACGAAGCCTTGAAAGCCGCAGTGGAATTTTCGGTTCGCTATCTGCCCGAGCGTTTTCTCCCCGACAAGGCCATCGACCTCATCGATGAAGCCGCTTCAAAGGCGCGGATACGCGAATCGTCTTCGCCGCAGACTTTGAGCGAACTTGCCGAAAGCCTTAAACGAATGCTCGACAAAGAGCCTTGCCGTGCAAATACGCCGAAGCCGACCAAACGCCGCCCCGACCTGCCAAGCTGGTTCAGTCCGAGCGAAGAAAAACCCGTCACGGTCGGCAGAGAGGACATCGCCGCTGTTATCTCCGATATAAAAGGTATCCCGATAGGTCAGCTCACAGCGGACGAAGAAACGCGTTTGCTCTCGCTCGAAACTGAGCTTCACAAACGCGTCATCGGGCAGGATAAGGCTGTTCACGCTGTTGCCGATGCTGTTCGCCGAAGCCGCTCGGGACTTCGCGATGAAAAGCGTCCGCTCGGCTGTTTTCTTTTCACAGGTCCAACCGGTTCGGGCAAGACCGAACTTTCCAAAGCGCTCTCGGAGTGCCTTTTCGGCGATCTGAAATCACTTATTCGGCTCGATATGTCAGAGTATCAGGAGAAGCACAGCATCTCACGGCTCATCGGCTCTCCGCCGGGATATGTCGGCTATGAGGAGGGCGGAACTCTCACCGAGCAAGTCCGCCGCAAGCCGTACAGCATCGTTCTTTTTGACGAAATAGAAAAAGCTCACCCCGACATAAGTTCTCTCCTGCTCCAGATCGCCGAAGAGGGCGAACTCACGGACGGTCTTGGTCGGACGGTGAACTTCCGCAATGCTATTATAATTATGACCTCGAACCTCGGTGCGGAAAAGCTTTCGGGCAAAGGCTCTGTCGGCTTCGTGCAGTCCGAGCAGCAGAAGAAAAACGATGTCAGCGACACCGTTCGCGAGTTTTTCTCGCCCGAACTGCTCGGCAGACTTGATGAAATAATCGTGTTTGACAGCTTGTCAAAGGAAGAACTTGCCCAAATCGCACAGCTTATGCTTTCATCTCTGAAAGGCCGCGCCGAAAAGCTTGGCATCTCGCTTGAATTTGACCCGTCGGCAGTTGAAAAGCTTTCCTGCCCGAACGATAAAAGCGGCGCGCGCGGACTTCGCCACGATATCACGGTGAATGTCGAAAACCTGCTCTCGCGGAAGCTTCTCTCGGGCGAGATACACCGCGGCGACAAGATACGGCTCATCTTCAACGGTGAAAGCTTTGCCATAAACGAAGCTGTCGCAATGTGACATTGCCGCACAAGCTGTTACAAGAGCTTTGTGCGGTATTTTTCTGCCAAAAAGCGACCCTTTTTCCGTGCTTTTTGCAAGCCAAAAATTTTTTTAGCAAATTTTTCTTTTACCTCTTGACAAATCTATACCTTTGTGGTATATTAATAATAACAGGTAAGGTCAACCTTACCTAACCTAACTTTGATTATGAAAAAATTTATCTGAAAGGACTTGAAAATTATGAAAAAATGGATATGTTCAATATGCGGTTATGTTTATGAGGGCGAAAACCCACCTGCTGCCTGCCCACAGTGTAAAGCACCTGCTTCTAAGTTCACAGAAGCTGCTGACGATAACGCTCTTTGGGCTTGCGACCACGTTGTAGGCTCTGCACAGGGTGTTGACCCCGAGATCATCGAGGGACTCCGTCAGAACTTCAACGGCGAATGTTCCGAAGTCGGAATGTACCTTGCAATGGCAAGAGTAGCATTCAGAGAGGGCTATCCTGAGGTCGGTCTTTACTACGAAAAGGCAGCTCATGAAGAGGCTGAACACGCTGCAAAGTTTGCAGAGCTTCTCGGCGAAGTTGTAACAGACTCCACAAAGAAGAACCTCGAAATGCGCTATCAGGCTGAGAGCGGCGCTTGCGAGGGTAAGCTTGCACTTGCTAAGAAAGCAAAGGAACTCGGTCTTGACGCTATCCACGACACTGTTCACGAAATGGCAAAGGACGAAGCAAGACATGGCAGAGCTTTCAAGGGTCTGCTCGACAGATATTTTGCTAAGTAATTAAGCTGAAAATAAAAGTCATAGCTCGGCAATAAGCTGAACTATGACTTTTTTGATACAAAAACTATTGACAATAATACAATTTGTGGTATAATAAAAACAGAGAGTTCGTCAGATAGACGATAGCCCTCGATAGATTGTTTAATTTAAAACTAAACTAATCCGTCTACTGCGAATAGGCGGATTAGTTCTTTTTATTGGCTGTTATCAGGCTGATAACAGTATCAATGACCTTGCAAACGCAAGTGATACAGGTAAGTACAAAAGTAAATACTTCCATAGTATCGATCCTCCTACAGACAGAATCCGTAAGAGTAAGAACTGACCCTTCTTTTACTAACCTTACGGAAATAATAGGAGGGCATCCGTCTATCTTATACGCCAATTGTAATAATTTTCGCTGCCAAACTCTCTGCAAGGCTTATTATATCATCTATGTCAAGAAAAAACAATGAATAAATTAAATCGGCAGGCTCTTTACCTGCCGATTTTTATATCATAACACCGCTGCCCAAACCGTTATAAGTGCATCATATATCCCGTGAGCGATTATAAGCGAAACAATGGTACAGCCTTTGACTTTTGCCCTGCACAGACAGAAAAAAGCGCCGATAAATGCTGTCATTATCATCTGTACAATACTGCCGCCAAAGATATGGAAAAATCCGAACAAAACGGACGAAACAATAACCGCCGCCGTTTCTTTTCCGCCGATGTCCAGTATCTTCTTATATATAAATCCGCGGAACACAAATTCTTCCGCAAAACTTACTGCAAAAATACAGTAGATAAATTCGTATATAAACTGCCATGGCCGGGTGTATTTTTTTCCGCTGCTGACATACTCCCCGAAGCCGAGCAGGTGCGGCACAACAGTCAGCACGAGAGACATTGCCGCGCCTATCAGAACACCAACAATGATCTGCTTTCCGAACTTTACCGCAGTAAGTCCATACTCACTTAGCTTTTCTTTATTTGCGAGCATAAGAATTATCGGAACTAAAGCAATAAGCCAGTATGTGATGACCATTGTTATCATTCTTGCAGGCAGCGGCAGAAGCATAAGAATATTTCTGTTGAATACATTAAGAACGATAAGTCCGAGCATTGAACCTATAAACCCGATAATAAGATTCACCCAATCTTTTTTCCTTGTCATTTTTCTGTCCCCTTATAAAAAACGTTCGGTCAGCTTATCCCGACCGAACGTTTTGTTTCTTTACTTAATGATAAATTTTGCGAAAAGCGCAGCTGCAGTATTGAACCATTCGGGGTACATATCGTGGAACATATCATAATACTGCTGATATACATCAGGGCTGGTGCTCTTCAGCATTTGCATTACCTCGGGCATATAGTTCATCACGATATACACGATTAATACTATAAAAAGTATGCTCAGAACAAGGGCAACTGCCGAGCATATTATTCCTGCGGTCGATGCGCCCTTTCCAACGGGATAATGCTTGCCCTTATATACGCAGCCGAGAATAATGCCTACTATCGGCAAAAGTCCGAGCGGCGGGATAAAGATAAGTCCTACGAATGTAAGTACGAGTGAGAGAATGCCGATAACGAGCGAAGCAGTTGCAAGTCCCGTTTTATACGGCATACCGTTTGGGTCGGTGTACATTCCGTTGTACTGATACTGTCCCTGCGGAAGCGGCTGCTTGTACGGATCGAAGTCCGGCGGCACTTGCTGCTGACCGTTGTTTGCGTATGAAGTATTGTAAGGCTGCTGTGCCTGCGGCGCTCTCTGCTGCTGTTCAAACGGCATATTGTATGGGTCATAGCCGCTCTGTTCGGGCTGAGAACCTGCACCCTGCTGAGTGTTCTGCTCCTCACGGCGTTCTTGGTCAGCGAAACTTTCCTCGCCGAAGTTTTTGTTTTCGTTATTGTTAAATTCGTCCATTGATATCTTCCTTTCGATGTTGTGAATTCGGATTATGTTAAAGAAATTATAGCACAATATTATAATAATTGCAACATTTTTTTATAATTTTAAGCCTATCATTGCCTCGATCTCCGCAACAAGTCCGCGGTACATCTCCATAAGCCTGCCGTGTTCGGCTTTTATAATGTCGGCTTCACCGTTTTTCGCTGCAAATTCAAGCTTTTTCGCAAGTTCCGAAACCTCTGCCGCGCCGACAGTCAGCGATGTGCTTTTGAGTGAGTGAACATATATCGCGTAATTTTTCCAGTCCTCATTTTCAAAGGAACTTTCAAGATTTGCGGTGTTTTCCTCCGCCGCTTCCGCAAAGGCTTTCATTATCTCGAAGTAAAGCTCCTCACTGCCGCCGCTGTACTTTAATCCGACAGCGCGGTCGATGTAGTTCGTCGTAAGATCGGCTATTGGGGCGGCATTTTCGTGCTTCGGCTCTTCAACATAAGGTTTGACAAGCTCCTTTGGCAGCAGTGCAAGGACGGTCTTTTCCAGCTTTATGGGGTCAACGGGTTTTGAGATATAACCGTCAAAGCCAAGCTTCAGATAGACCTCTCTCGAGTCGGAAAAAGCGTTCGCAGTGAGCGCAACAACGGGAGTATCTTTGCAGAGGTTCTCCCCGTCCCTTATTCGGCGGAAAGTTTCCGTTCCGTCGATATCGGGCATCATCTGATCGAGCAGTATGAGCGAATAGCGTCTTTTTTTCACGGCTTCAAGACATTTAACGCCGCCGTTCGCCGTGTCGATATGTATTTTTGTACCTTTGAGAAGTCCCTGAACGACCGCAAGGTTCATTTCATTGTCATCAACAACGAGGATATAAGCATCGGGAGCGATGAATGACGGAACATAGCCGCCCTTTTTCTCGTCCGAAAGCTTCAGTGCGCCGAGTTTCTCTTCGCCGAGCTTTTTCTGACGGACGGAGAAGCCGAACACCGAACCTGAGCCATAAGTGCTGATAAAACGAAGCTCCGTTCCCATAAGTTCAAGCAGGCTTTTGCATATTGAAAGTCCAAGACCCGTTCCCTCGACTGTCTTGTTGCGCTTTTCGTCAAGGCGCTCAAACGTGTTGAAAATTTTGTCCTTGTCCTCGTCCTTTATGCCTATGCCCGTGTCTTCGACCGAAACGACAATGTTTATTTCGCCGTCCGAGATATCTTCGTGATATACCTTGAAGCTGACGTGACCGTGTTCGGTGTATTTTATCGCATTGGTGATGATGTTCGTTATGACCTGTTTGAGCCTGAGCTCGTCACCGAAAAGATACCTCGGTATCTCGGGCGAAATATCATAGCGGAAACGAAGTCCCTTTTCACGGCATTTTACATCAGCCGCGTGAATTGTGTCGACGAGCATATTGCTTATATCGTATTCGGCGCAGACAATGCGTATCTTGCCCGATTCTATCTTTGAGATATCGAGGATATCGTTGACTATCGAAAGGAGCGTTTTCCCCGAATTTTTTATATCCTCCGAATACCGGAGAATACTTTCGCTGTCGGCTTCGCGGCGTATCATCTCATTCATTCCGAGAATGGTATTGATAGGCGTTCTAATCTCGTGCGAAACGTTCGCAAGGAACTGGCTCTTTGCGTTGTTCGCACGGTCGGCTTCTTCCTTTGCGGCGCTTATCTCGTCATACTGTCGGCGAATGACCGAAAGGCTGCCGAGCTTTGTGATTATCCACGTTATGAATGCGATGCAAGCCGCCGCGATGAGAAGCAGATACGCTTCAAATATCGTGGTTTCATAGAATTCCGCTTCCTTTTCGACGAGGTAAACAGCCTCCTTGACCACTGCGCCGTCCGAGCCGAGTATCTGAAAATGAAGCTTGTATGTGCCGTGTTTAAGGTTGGTGAAGCTTATATCGGAAAGCTCGCTCTGCTCAACGTCAACACTGCTTGCCTCAAAGCCCTCAAGCTCGATATGAACGGCAGGGTCGCTGAGTGTGTAATTCAGTACGGACGGCTCAAAATCAAGCCTCTTCGCGTAGGACGGTATCACGAACTTGCCCGTGTAGCCGTCCTCGCTGACGGGATAAACGACTTCCCTGTCGTTGAGCCGAACCTGATTTACAGCGATGTTGAAGTCGGTCGTGCTGCTGTAAAGGTCGCGGAGCGAAACCGTGTAAACGCCGCTGCTGCTACAAAAAACGAGCAGATCGTCCTCAGTGCAGAGATTCCACGAATTCGCCGTTATCGAAGCGCCGAAGCCGTTTTTGCGGTTGTAAAGCTTATACTCCGAGCAGATATCCCTTTCGAGCTCCGATGCGCTGACCGAGAAAAGTCCCGAGCTGCCGAGTATCCACGCGGTATCGCGTTCTTCATCTATGTAAATATCGAAATTGTTCGTGTATCGGAAAGTCGTTATCCTGTGCGTTTCGTAGTTCTTATCCATTGTGTAAAGACCCGTTCCCGTCACTACGAAGTAAATATCCTTGTATGGAACTATGCGAAGAATAACGGGCGAAATGCTCTCACTGCCGATGTGATAATATACTCTTCCCCCGTCCAGAACGTAAATGCCGTCGCCGTCGCTGCCTGCAAGAACGCGCCCGCTTTCTTCCTCTATGGCACAGAGTATGTGCGGATTGTCCAGTCCGTAATCGGCGGAGAGTGTATGCGTGACCTTGTCATCGTTTATATAGGATATGCCAGTCGAGCTTGCGGCGAATATAGTCCCGTCCGAAAGCTCCATTGTGAAGCGGAACTTTGAGCCGTTAGTACCTGCGGAATATTCATTGAAAAGCTTTGCGGTCTGTTCCTTGTGATTGTATTTTACAAGTCCGTCCTGACCGTAGGTGGATATCCAGACATTGCCCTTGGAATCCTCCGTGATGTTTCTTATCCTGCTGCCGTCAAGCTCCTTAACTATCGCCGCATCGACGTTTTCTCCGCTGCTGTCGATCATCTGAAGTCCGCTGTCATAGCCGATGTAAAGTATATCTCCGCTTGCGCATACGGCGTTTGCGACCTGCTCACCGAGTCCGTATCGGCTGCTGAGATTGCGGAACGGGTTGACCGTTGCTTTTATCACGCCCTGACGGGTCGAGATGAACCAGGTGTTGCCCTGATAGTCGGTCACAGCGTCAATGATGTTGCTGTTGAAATAATCGAGCGTCATCTGCGTAACTTTGCCGAATTCGTCTATCTTCGCGATGCCGTTGTCGGCGCAGACCCAGTATCCGCCGTCTTCCGCAGGCTTTATGTTCGTCACCGCCGTGCAGGGCGAAACGTTCGCATACATTTTCTGCTGTATCCTGTTTTCGTCAACGCTGCATTCATAAACACGAAAACGTTCCGTTCCTGCGAGGAAAACGCCGTTACCCACATAGTTTATGCTGTCGAAAGCGCTTCCGTCAATGGCTGTTTCGCTGCGCAGGCATTTTCCGTCCCTATACGCCGCGAGAACACCGCTGTTCGTAACAGCCATTATCGTTCCGTCCTCCGAAGCCGCCGCGGAGGTTATGTATGTGATGTCGCTGTCGAACTGCACGACCGAAACTCCGTCTTCGAGCGAAATGAAATAGGAAAGTCCTGCCGTTCCGACAAAGATATTGCCGTTTGCGTCCTCGGTGAAGCAGCGTATCGACTTTTCCGAAAGTCCTTTTTCGCTGCCGTATGAAACGAATTCGTGCTGCGCCGTGTAGCAGTAAACGGAGCTTTCATTCGTGCCTATCCACATATTTCCGCGCTTGTCAATATAAAGCGCACGAACGCTGACAATGCCGTTTTCCGCACCGAAAAGCGAGAACCTCGTTCCGTCATAGCGGTAAAGTCCCATATAAGTTCCGAGCCATATATATCCGTCGGACGACTGCACTATCGCGTTCACGCTGCTCGTCCCGAGGTCTGTTTCGCTGTTGTAAAGCTTGACATCAAAGCCGTAGAAAGGATCGGACGCAGCCTTTGCCTGAGCCGCTACTCCTCCGAAAGCCGCAAAAATGCATATCGTCAGCATCAGCGATGCAAAGCGTTCCGTTATAGTTTTAAGCTTTTTCATTCTGCACCCCGTTCTCTTTTCTGGCGGAAAGCTTCTTCCGAACTGCGCCGACCGTCAGATAAGCCACTGTCATTGAAAGCACCTTGTCGGGTATGTCGATGAACATCTGCGAAAGCACAGCCTTTACGACCGTCCCGATGCGGTACTGCGAAAGCATATCGAAAAGTGCGCTCCCCCAAACGTTGTTCGTCCTGCCGTCATAAAGTATGCAGTTGACGGGAACTGCGCAGGCAACGGTTATGATACCCATAAGTATTCCCGTGCAGAGCGCGCTGAACAGCGTTCCGCAAAGTCCCTTTTTCGTAATGAATCCGACCGCAAGACCGATGATAATGTTTATCAGTGAAAAAATTATCGAAGTGCCGCCGAAGCATATCCTCGATATAAGATTTGACAGAAGTCCGACCGCACCGCCGACTATCGGACCGCACAGACACGCCGATATCATCGTTCCCATTGTGTCGAGCCAAAACGGAACGGGACAAACGAGCGTGAAAACGCGTCCGCCGATATTGAGCAGGATACACAGCACAGCCGTCAGAGCAATGCCGACATAATTTTTATTTTTCATCAAATAGTTCCCCTTTTTTGACCTTTTTATCGCATTTTTCCATAATATTATATCATTTGGAGGAGAAATTTTCAACAAAATTTGTTATTTCCTTTAATTTTATTATAAAAAAATGGTTTTGGTTTCGCCGCTATTGAAATATGCATCGTTTTGTGCTATACTATTAATAATTATGCTGAATTTATCAGATTTTTCGGAGGAATATAAAATGAGTGAAATTATCCTTATAAAAGAGGGAGAAATTGCCATAAAAGGTCTTAACAAGCGAAGCTTTGAGGACGCTATGGTAAGAAATATCCGCCGCAGACTTTCACGCCTCGGCAAATTCGAGTACGACCGCTCACAGTCTACAGTCGTTATCCGCCCTTTGAGCGAAGATGTTGACTTTGACGAAGTTGAGGACGTTGTATCAAAGGTCTTCGGCATCGCCGCTTACTGCCGCGCGCTCGTTGCGGAAAAAGATTTTGAAGTTATCGCAAAGTCGGCTATCGAATACAACCGCGAGGTGCTTGAAACCGCGCGTTCCTTTAAGGTAAATGCCAAGAGAGCAGACAAGAACTTCCCTATGCGCTCACCCGAGATCTGCGCGGAGCTTGGCGGAAGAATTCTTGACGCTTTCCCGCACCTTGTCGTTGACGTAAACAACCCCGATGTTATCATCACCGTTGAAGTACGTCAGACCGAAGCTTATATCCATTCGGGCAACAAAAAGGGCGCAGGCGGAATCCCCGTCGGCACTTCGGGTCAGGCAATGGTGCTCCTTTCGGGCGGCATCGACAGCCCCGTTGCGGCTTATATGATGGCAAAGCGCGGAATAAAGCTTTCCGCTATCCACTATGTTTCCCCGCCGTACACCTCCGACAGAGCAAGGCTCAAAGTTGAGCGCCTTTGTCAGAAGCTCACGCCTTGGTGCGGCGACATCGCTTTCTACTGCGTTCCTTTCACAGAGATCCAGGAAAAGCTCCGCGACAACTGCCCCGAAGAGCTTTTCACTATCATTATGCGCCGCCTTATGATGGAAATTGCCCAGCGTATCTGCGAAGAAAAGCAGATACAGGCACTTGTTACGGGCGAAAGCGTAGGTCAGGTAGCAAGCCAGACCATCGGCGCTATTGTCTGCACGGACGCAGCCTGCCGTATGCCCGTTTTCCGTCCCGTTATCGGTATGGACAAGACCGAGATCATCGAGATCGCGCGCAAGATAGACACCTTTGAAACATCTATCGAGCCTTACGAGGACTGCTGCACGGTATTCACACCGAAGCACCCCAAGACAAGACCTATCCTCGCCGATGTCGAAGCCGCACAGAACAGCTTCGATTTTGAGCCGCTCATACAGTGGGCAGTTGAAAATACCGAGCTCAAAGTTTTCCGCGGCGGCGAAAACGAATGATATCATTTTCCCCAAAGCGCTGATTTTGTGCGATATATCATCATTTTTGAAAATATTTCTTGCAATTCAGGAAATAATATGTTATAATTTAAACTGTATTGTTGAAAATAAAATTTACGGCGGCGCGGATATTGCTTCTGCCGTCGGGATTGGAGAATTATAATGGCATTTCCCGTTTTTACACCGTCTTATTTCAAAGAGCTTGTTGATGTTACAGGTCCTGAGGAAAAATACAAAGACTTTTCCGACATCATCGTTTCACCGGCAGCAGTCGAGTATGTGCTTTATCTCAGCAACCCCGATGTTGTCCGCAGAATGATGAAGGAATCAACGCTTTCCTTTAAAATGGTACAGCTCACGGGTGAAAAAGAGCTTCCTTTCATCGATAGTTCCAAGGCTGCTATCGAAGCTAACCCGACAGCAAAGTATTACTGGCAGCTCCGCTCACTCTTTATGGGCATTCTCCAGAACAAGGAACTTCCACTCGAAAGCCGTCTGCTCCTGCTCAACTACGGTGTCAAGACCGTTCAGGGTATGATTGATCAGGATCAGGCTAACCTTATCCCACGCTTCATTGAACGCTTCGTAATGGACAGGGATTATGAAAAGACACTCAAATTCTTTGACGGACTTTCTTTCTCACCGACATTCTCGCTCGTTGACGGAATCTCGCTCCTCAAAGCAGTTAAAAAATCAACTCCTGCATTCAAGGAAGTTATGGCTGAAGTTTACAAGAACCTCGGCGTTTCGGGTCCCGAAACACTCAACCTTGTTGATATGAACAAGTATGTGAAGCTCCGCGAAAAGTACAGAGATGATTTCCTCGCAAATCACTCCGACTGGATGGAGAATCTCCTTGTCAACTACGTTTGGACATACTGCATCCCTTACGCTTGCTCGGATAAGCTCAGCATCTGGGACAACTATGTGTTCTTCTGCGCACTTTACAATGCTTACAAGGTACTTCTCACCTGCTATATGGACGGCAAGGGCGAAGAGGACTTCGTAAAGGCTGTTTCATCGTTCGATGACGCGCTCCGTCAGAGCGGCGACGACCTCATCTGGAAAATGGTTCTCGCTATCAAGAACGCAGGCGAAGCAAACAACGGCGATATGGCTATCCTCGTTCTCAGCTGAGTTTTTGAAAATAAATACTATTATAGTCAATGACGACAAAGCGCAGTGCATACTATGTGCGCGGCGCTTTGTTCAATTTATGGAGGTTTTGTTATGGGAAACAACGCTAATCCCGAATATAACAAGAAGAAAATTTCAAGAGATAACCGCCCCGAATTTCCCAAAAGAGCAGTTATCACGGGCGGTATGCCTTACGGCAACAAGCAGCTCCACTTCGGTCACGTTGGCGGAGTTTTCGTTTTCGCCGATGTTTACGCAAGATTTCTTCGCGACAGAATAGGCAAGGACAATGTTATCTTCGTCAGCGGCACAGACTGCTACGGCTCGCCTATCGCAGAAAGCTACCGCAAGCTCGTCGAAGAAAAAGGCTACAAGGGAACTATACGCGACTTCGTTCAGGCTAATCACGAAGATCAGAAAGCGACCCTCGAAGCTTACGAGATAAGCACGAACCTTTTCGGCGCATCGGGTCTGGGCAGAACAGCCGAGATACACAATATGGTTTCCGATAAGCTTATCCGCAGACTTTATGAGAACGGCTGCCTTAAAAAGATCACAACTCCGCAGTTCTACGATGAAAAGGTCGGAACGTTCCTCAACGGCAGACAGGTAATCGGCAAATGCCCCGTTCAGGGCTGCCAGTCCGAAAAGGGCTACGCTGACGAATGTGACCTCGGTCACCAGTATATGCCCGTAAACCTCATCGACCCACGCTCCACGCTTACAGGACTTCGCCCCGTATTCCGTGACGTTACAAACTGGTATTTCAAACTCACCGAGTATTATTCTCTTCTCAAAGATTATATGAAAATGCTCGATGCAAAGGACAATGTCCGTCAGGTCGTAAAGAAAACTATCGGCGAGTTTCTCGAACCGCCCGTTATCTACGTTATGAACGACTATATGGACACCTATCTCTCCGTAAAGGATCAAATGGCTGAGCATGAACTTATCGAAGAGCCGAAAAAGACTTCGTTCACTATCAAGTTCAACGAACTCACCGACCGTGATAAGGCTTGCGAAATACTTACCGAAAAGGGCGTTCGTTTCAGAACGGGCAAGACCCTCGTTCCGTTCAGACTTACAGGCAATATCGAGTGGGGCGTTCCCGCTCCCGTGCTCGAGGGCGAAGACCCACATACGATTTGGGTTTGGCCTGAATCACTCTGGGCACCTATCTCGTTCACAGTTGCATACCTCGAATCTATCGGCGCAGATAAGGATAAGTGGAAGGACTACTGGTGCTCCAAGGATGCAGGCATCTACCAGTTCATCGGTCAGGACAATATCTACTTCTACGGCGTTGCACAGACAGCAATGTTCTGCGCACTCCAGAGCGGCGAGATCACAGCCGAAACTCCCGACGGCGAGCTTCAGAACTCAACACTCGTTGCAAACCACCATATCCTCTTCCTCGATAAGAAAGCTTCGAGCAGCGGCTCTGTAAAGCCTCCTATGGCAAAGGAACTTCTCAATTATTATACAGCCGAGCAGCTCCGTATGCACTTCCTTTCGCTCGGACTTGGTATGCGTTCGGTAAGCTTCCAGCCTAAGCCGCTCAATCCTAACGCTAAGCCTGAGGACAGCGACCCCGTAACAAAGGAAGGCTTCCTCCTCTCGAACGTTTTCAACAGAATAATCAGAACGTGCTTCTACGAAACACAGAAGTATCTCGACGGCAATATGCCTGTCGGAAAGGTCTCGGACGAAATTCTCGCAGAGAGCGAAAAGGCTGTCCTCGAATACGAGCGCTTTATGTATAAGTTCGAGTTCCACCAGGTAACCTATGTCCTCGACTCCTATATCAGAAAAGCAAGCAAGTATATGGCAAAGTACAAGAACGAGACCGATAAGAGCGACGATAACGAAAAGCGCAAGCAGTGGCTCATCGACGTTTTCCATACCATTAAAACAGCAATGATACTCCTCCACCCTATCGCTCCGAGCGGTACAGAGGGCGTTAGAGATTACCTCCAAATCGACGAAACAGTATGGAATTGGGATAATATCTTTGATACCTTTGAAACACTTCTCCCGAATGAGACAGAGCATAAGCTCAAGTTCCTTGAACCGAGAACGGACTTCTTCACACGTCACGAAAGCCAGTTTGAGAAATAATTCGGAATTAGGAATTCGGAGTGCGGAATTATTGCAGAGCTGGCATTTGTCGGGCAATGCGAAGCCAAGCAGCTGGTCGAGCTGAGCACAGCTCGTCAGGTGTCCAGAGGGCGGAAGCCCTTTGGTCGCTTCCGCAGAGAGCGAAATACCCTAAACTAACAGCGAAAGGCTTGTTGCAATAGCGTAATCACTAACAAATAAAAGGCGCAATTCACATCAAAAAGGTAAAACGGATATGAGAAATCAGTTCCGTAAACCTAAAATGTGAATTGCGCCTATTTCTATTTTCCTCGCAAAACTATCCTTGGCGTGAAATGCGCAGAGCGAAAGCGATAAGCATTTCACGCCGACCTCGTTTGAACGGCGGTGAAATATGTTAGTGAAAACAGTATTTGGGGTTAGGGGCGAAATCAATATCCGCCCTGTTGTATTTATGGATTTTCACATTCATATTCCGACACAGTTCATACTGCGTTTAACCTCTCATACTGCGTTTAACCTCTCATACTGCGTTGAAGCGAAAATCCACTCACTTCGTTCGTGTATTTACGCTTCAAGGATAGTTTATTTGAGAAAAAAAGAATGGCGCAATTCACATTTTTAGATTTACGAAACTTGATTTCTCATATTTCGTTCACCTTTATTTTTGTGAATTGCGCCTTTTTAACTGTTACTGATTACGCTATTGCAACTTACATTATGCTGTTAGTTTAGGGGATTTCGCTTCTGCGGAAGCGACCAAGGGCTTCCGCCCTCTGGACACCTGACGAGCTGTGCTCAGCTCGACCAGCTGCTTGGCTTCGCAATTTTGCAACTATTTTTTATATTTTACTTCTTCGCATAATGGCTTGAAATGATATAATAAATAGGTATTATCGCAAAGAGCGGAACGGCTCTTCCCCATAATCCTAAACCTGCTCCTGCCAAAAGATACACGATAGTTACTATTATCGGCAGGCTTCCGTCCAAGAAATTTTTGAACGCTTTGCCGAACGGTTTCTTTTTATCGATAAAGCAGAACAAATTGTGCACAAAAATATAGTACAGAGGTATCAATCCGAATAAGAACAAAGTGCGCACCCATTCATGGAACACCATTCCAAACGCAAGATAGATAAACGCAATGATTATCGGCAGGCTGCCGTCAAGAAACCCTTTGAGTGCGTGAAGAGGGTCGTAAACGCCGTGTTTAAGGTTCTTTGTACACTGTGAAAGGATATAATAAACCGGCACTGAAAGAAACACGAGCCAAGTATATCTCGTTGTCCAGCTTGCGGTGAACACCGTGAAAAGGAAAAATGCTGTAACGATGATAGGATAAAGCTTATCGAGCAGTGTTGCCGGATACTTTATATTCTCAGGCTTCTGCTCATGATTCGGGACATTGTCATTGACAGCCTTTTTCACGCCCTCGTCAATGTCCCTGCCCATTTGATCCATACTTTTTTCAATATCCTTGCCAACGCTTTCCATACTTTTTCCGAGGTCATCGCCAAATGTTTTCATTCGCTCGCCGAAGCCCTTGAAGTTCTTCTCGAATGCGTCAGCATAGGATCTTCCGTTGTCACTTCCGTCCTGGGGAGCGTTTTCCTTGCCCTCGCGGATTGAAGCGGCAGTCGTATCGATAGCATCACCGACTGCACCTGCGACAGCTTTTACAACGTCGCCTACGGTTGCTTTCTGACCGCTGTTTCCGACATTTTCCGCAGTATTTGCGTTCATTTGCGGCTTAACATCGCCGTGATCGGGTGCGGAATACCTCGGGTGACCCTCGGGATATATTTCGCCGTCGTCGGAAGTGCTTGTATAGTAATCTTTCGAGAGTGAAATGCCCTCGCTGTTCGGCATCGGTATGCTGTCGGTATTGAGCAGCTCATCGAGCGTAACGCCGTAAAGGCGCGCCAGCAGGATAAGGTTATCGGTATCGGGCGAAGCTTCGGCGCGTTCCCATTTTGACACCGCCTGACGGGAAATGCCTATCTTTTCCGCAAGCTCCTCCTGCGAATAGCCGTTTTTCTTTCGCAGATTTTGAAGTCTGTTTGCTGTTTCAACGTTCATTTTCGTTCTCCTTTTCGCAAAAAAATTGATGTCACTATAATTTTGAGCATTTATGTCACATAATAAAGTATCGAATTCCCCACAATATCAGCAGATGCAGCGGATAATATATGTAAAATGTCCACTTGTTCAGAAATGTGTGCTTTTCCGACTTTTTTCCGCTGTAAAAATACATAATGATGATGCCCGAAGCTATCCACGGAATGACCGCATAAAAGCCGTGAAGCAGAGCATATCCAATCCGGTCTGCTCCATTAAAATAACCTGGCAAATTCAGTGCGAAGAAAATAACACACATTGTTATCCACGCCAATGTCTGCTTTTTTCTGTCATCTCTGCCGAATCTGAACAGTATTACGGCTATCGGCAGGATAAAAGCGCAGTCGCACAGCGCCGACAACAGCGTCAATCCCAGTACGGACAGCACTTTCAGGAACTTGTTCAGCTTGCTGTCGATCACCGTCAGAATGACAAGGCATATCAGAAATGTGAACATAACATTCAGCTGAAAATATCCCATTGCCAAGACATAAGGTATCTCCGATATCAGAGCAAAGATGAACAGCCGCTTCGCATAATTTCTTCTTGAACGGGTGTAAAAATAACCCTCGACAAAGAAATAGCACATCGTTATCGAGGTGAAATACCCGATATCCTCGAATACCTCATACAGCACTGTTCCCGTTGTCATAAGGATATGTGCAATGTGGTTGAACGTCATCAGAATTATCGCAGAATACTTTATCTGATCTCGGTTCAGGACCTTTAAACTCTTTTCCATCGCTTTGCTTCTTTCTCAAAATAGTATGCCAAAATTTTTTCAGCATAAAATCGGAAAAGCGTCAAGCAAAATTTCCTTTCCCGACCTTGATAAAGAGTATAGCACAGCGGCGGAAAAATATCTATACATTCGAGTTTGCATTTTGAAAATTGCGTGAAAAAGCGTGTCAACTATTGGTTGCAATGTCGTATCTGCGTTGTTTTTCGGGGTCAGTCGATGTTGAATCTCTTTTTGAGGATATAAGAAGATACAATAAAAATTGCCGCAAAAAATATCACATTTATAATCAAAGTCGAGATGTAGGTTCCGCTTGCAAGCTTTGCAAGCTCTCTCATAACTATCTGATAGCTTTCGTCAGAAGTGATGTAATCGGGGTTATCGGATAAAATTTTCATTTTCGCAGCATTGAAATTCGACTTGCCCGATATCATATAAACTACAGACGAAAGAATGTTGCTTATTATCATAAGTCCCACATAACCGCCGATGCCTGCAAGAACTCTGTGCGAGCGGAAAAGATAGCCGAAATTGATAACAAATATCAGCGTCAGCATCAGCGTTCCGGGGAACATCAGCAGAAATGTAAGCAGATATATTGCAAAGGCAGGGTCAATTTCGATAACGTAACGTATCGGCGTCAGAAATCCTCTCCAGAAGCTCAATCCTCCCGCCGAAATAATGAGAGCAACTACGTCAACCGCTGCAATAGCGATCGTCCAGATATATTCCGTTATCAGACTTGAAAGGATATGAAGCACCGGGTCAGCAGGAATTGTATTCAGAAGATAACCCTCGTCCGAGTACATCTTTTTCTGATAGCGGACTACGGAAAAGATAAATGTCAGAAGAACAGCCGCGCCGCAGAGTGCGATAAAAGACCATACAAGCACCATAAACAGCACTTTCCAGTCGTTCCCGTCGTCAAGGCTGCCGAATTTCACGTCCGCAAACCTTACCACGATCGAAATTAGAATCAACGCCGCCGCAGTTATCGCATATTTTTTATAATCGGCACGAATGTCATATTTTATAAGCTTTATCAGCATTTGTAGACCTCCCTGAAAAGTTCGTCAACGGATCTTCCGTACTCCTCCCGAATCTCATCTATCTCCTTGTGAAGATAAAGTTCGCCGTCCTTGATAAAAATAGCTTCGTCAAGGATATTTTCGATATCGCTGATAAGGTGCGTTGAAATTATCACGGTAGAATTTTCGCTGTAATTGCCGATGATAGTTTTTATGATAAAATCCCTCGCCGCAGGGTCGATGCCGCCCATTGGCTCATCGAGCAGATAAAGCTCGGCTTCACGGCACATTACAAGGATAAGCTGTATTTTTTCACGCATACCCTTTGACATCGTGCGTATGCGGCTTTTAAGGCTTATGCCGAGGTCTGCGACCATTTTCTCTGCCTTTTCCGCAGAAAAATCCCCGTAAAAATCGGAGAAAAAGCCTATCGCTTCCTTTACGGTAAGGTCTGGGTTGAGGTACGTTCTCTCGGGAAGATAGGAAACTATCTTTTTCGTTTCCCTGCCGACAGGCTTTCCGTCAATGGTCAGCTCTCCGTACATCGGAGTGAGAAGTCCCGCAAGAAGCTTGATAAAAGTGGTCTTTCCGCTTCCGTTCGAGCCTAAAAGTCCGATTATCCTGCCCCTGCCGATAGAAATGTTGAGATCGTACAGTGCGACCTTGTTCCCGTATTTTTTTGTAATATTTTTGCACTCGACAAGCGAGCCTGCTTCATTGCACATCGTTTTCTCCCTTTCCCTCATTTTCCGTGTATTTTTTCAACGCTTCAAGCGCCGCATCTTTCGAGTAACCAAGCTCTTCCATTTTTTTGAGGAAGTATTCAATATGCCCCGTTGCAAGGTTACGCCGAAGTGCAGTTATTTTGTCTTTATCATCGGTCACGAATCTGCCCGAAGTCCTCTGCGAATAGAGCAGTCCGTCACGTTCAAGCTCGGACAGCGCTTTCTGCATAGTGTTCGGGTTGACCTCTGCCTCCGCCGCCAGCTCACGCACGGGCAGGAGCTTGTCGCCTGCCTTATATTCGCCGACAGCAATAGAAAGCATTATATGGTCCATTATCTGTAGATATATCGGAGTATTATTGTTAAAATTCCATGGCATCAATCATAGGAAAGCCGTTCAAACGACCGTTCCCTCAGTCAACTCCTTTCGTTTATTTTTGTACTAATCATATAATACAATTATACTCATACTTTTGTATTTGTCAATAGCTTTGACAAATAGTGTTGGGAGTGATATAATATAAATATCTTACTTGACAATTTATCTTGACAATTAAATTTACGGAGGCTTTTATGACAGAACAAAAAAGAAGTATCGATCTTATACCAATTAAAAAATTACTTATCACAATCGGAAAATCACTTTTATTCTTCATCGGCTGGGCATTGCTTGCAAGCTTTCTACCTATCCCGGATTCATCGGACGGCGCAGTTTGGAGATTTTGGGCGGAACTAATACCGCTTTTTGCAATAGTTGTAATGACAGCTTTGTTTTGGTTCATCGAAAAGAAAAACGTTCCGCTTAATATTGTTTCTTCACCGCTGAAAAGCTTGGCTGTCGGCACAATTGCAGGGATAGTGTGGCTCGGAACGGCGGTCGGAATTCTTGCTTTAACGGGGACAATGACGATAATTGGACATAATTCCGTTCCGATGCTTTGGCTGTGGATAATTTCCATATTCCTGAACACAATTATGCAGGAAATGCTTGTGCGCGGATATTTGTATCAGCTTATAAAAGCAAATTACAATACGGTCGCCGCGACTGTTGTCACAACGGCATTATTCACACTTATGCACGGCGGAGCGTTTGAAGCAGGCATCATACCCGTGCTGAATATTGTGACAATGAGCCTGTTAATGACGACGGTCCTCGAATACACTCACTCGCTGGCAGCGCCTATCATAATGCATTTTATATGGAACTGCGTTGGAGCGGTGATGCTCAGCGGCGTTTCTTTAGCGGACGATTACCCTAACCTCTGCATTACGGAATTTACGGGAAATGCTCTACTGTCGGGCGGAGAGTTTAAAATAGAGGGAAGCGTAGTTGTTTCGCTTCTGAATACTGCGCTCGCTTTGGTATTTTTGTTTCTTATGAAAAAAACTTCAAATAATTCAACCGAAAAGAGATAGAGAAAATGAACATTTATGATGCAATGAAGTACATAAACAACTTTTCAAAGCTTGGAAAAGCCGTTACCGACCTTTCGCGCTTCCAACGGATAATGGACGCACTCGGCAACCCTCAGGACAGCCTTAAATTCGTCCACGTTGCAGGAACGAACGGCAAAGGCTCGACCGTCCGAATGATAGCAGGGGCGCTTTCGGACGCAGGCTACAGAACGGGTGAGTTCACCTCGCCTTATATCAAAGTCTACAACGACCGCATACGCATAAACGGCGTGAATATCTCCGATGACGAGCTTGCCGCCGTTGTTACTGAGATACAGCCTATCATCGACGGACTTGACATCGACTGCTCGCAGTTTGAGATTTCGACCGCGATAGCTTTTGTGTACTACGCCGCTAAAAAGTGCGATATCATCGTACTTGAAGCAGGACTTGGCGGTCTGCTCGACTGCACGAACATCATCAAAGATCCCGTTGTTTCGGTCATAACCTCAATTTCGCTCGACCACACAAAAATTCTCGGAGATACCATTGAAAAAATCGCACGTCAGAAAGCAGGCATAATCAAAAACGGCTGCCCCGTTGTTCTCGCCTGCAATCAGAAACGCGAAGCGGAGATAGTCATTCACGGAACATCCGCAGAAAAACTCTCCGACTTCGTAACGCCGAACCTCGATAAGCTGAAGATTGAAACCTGCGATGAAACGGGAAACCGCTTCCGCTACTGCGGCAAAGCCTACGAAACGCAGATGATAGGCAAACATCAAATAGACAACGCTCTTACCGCAATTGAAACCTGCGAGGTTCTGCGCAGGAACGGCTTCAAGGCGCTCGGCTACAAAAATATCTATAACGGCGTGAAAAATGCAGTCGTCCCCTCACGCTGTCAAATTCTCCGCGCCGACAAGCCGCTCGTTATCATCGACGGCGCACACAACCCCGACGGAATGAGGTCGCTCGCCGATTTCGTCCGCACTATCGACCGCGAGCCGAAAATAATGGTCTGCGGAATGATGGAGGACAAGGATTGGCAGACAGCTCTCGGCTTTATGACGCGATATATCGACTACGGAATATGCGTTGACGGCTTTGCACCGAGGACGGTCTTCGCGCCGAAGCTTGAAGAAATGTTCCGAAGCGGCGCAGTTATGAGCCTTAAAGACGCTGTTCCGCGCGCTATGACTTTGGCAGGCGAAAAGGGAATGGTCATTATCGCAGGCTCGCTTTATCTCGCATCGGCGTTCCAAAAACTGATAGGTTAAGGTGCATTTATGACAAAGGAAACCTACGAAAAACTCACGGGAGCAATGCGAAAAAACTCGAAGCTGACGCGTCTGCTCAACATTTTGAACAAAGCGCTGACATATCTCATTTTTGCGGCATATCCCGCAATGCTTGTCTATCTTCTCATAAAAGACCGCGAGCGCTTGCCTATGGCGATAGCTGTTCCTGCGGTAAGCTTTGTGCTTCTGAGCGTTTTCCGCAGGGCGGTGAATCTCCCGCGACCTTATGAGGTCTTTGAAATGCCGCCCGTTATCCCCAAAAACACAAAGGGAAAATCTTTTCCGAGCCGACACGTTTTCTGCGTTGCAATAATAGGCATAACGGCGCTGTATGCTCTCCCCAAACTGCCCGCTATCGGGATAATAATACTTGTTATCGCAGTGCTTATGGCTGTTCTGCGTGTTTGCTCGGGAGTGCATTTTCCGCGTGACGTTATCGCGGGATTTTTGTGCGGTGTACTTATGGGCGCGGCAGGCTATCTGCTTAATTTCAAAGTTTAATATGTCTTTGTGCGGTAACTAAATAAACCTGCTTAAAAGGATTTTATTTCATTCCTTTTAAGCAGGTTTTTCTTTTATTTTGAAGTGCTTACGGTATTGGGCAGCCGTCCTTACATTTATATGCGACTCTTACGCTATAAATTTTCTCGGTCGGAACGGCGTTTCAAGCGTCCTCTTTACCTTGAACCAGAAGCTTGTTTCAAACTCTATCGGCTGGACGAATATCGACCGTACTCCCGAAAGGTTCGCGCCGAGGATATCCGTGAATATTTGGTCGCCGATAGCGCAGGTTTCTTTTCTTTTCACGCCAAGCCGCTTCATAGCCTCTTTCATTCCCTTTGGGAGCGGCTTTCTTCCCTCGGGGACAAAGTCAAGTCCCAATCTTTCGGCGAACGGCTCAACCCTCGGAGGGTGATTGTTTGACACTATGATAAGCTTTATCCCCTCGCCTTTTACGGCGCTGAGCCACGCGTCTATGCCCTCTATCGGCGTGGGGTTGTTATGCGTTGTGAGCGTATTGTCAACATCAAGTATCACTGCTTTGATGCCCATTTCCGTCAGCGCTTGCGGCGGTATATTCAGTATGCTTTTATATGCTTTGGTCGGTCTGAACAGCATTTTTTCCTCTCCTAATACTAATCTCTAATAAATGTGCAGACAGAAAACTGCGCAAAATCCATATAAACCTGTTTTCACAGCTGCAAGCTTTTGCTTGATTTTTGTATACATTCTGATTAGATATCAGTATAAAAATAAGAACGGCGACAGTTTGACCCTGCCGCCGTTCTTGCTAAAGCGATAAATTATTAATATTTACGCTTACGAGCAGCTTCGGACTTCTTCTTACGCTTTACCGAAGGCTTCTCATAGTGTTCTCTTTTACGAACTTCAGCGATAACGCCGTCCTTTGCGCAACTTCTCTTAAAACGCTTAAGAGCAGTTTCCAAGGATTCGTTCTTACCAACACGAATTTCTGCCAATTTTATTCCCTCCCTTTGCCGCTCAGGCAGAGGATGATATAAGATATAACTACATTATTATACAATATAAATCCCGAATTGTCAAGGGTTATCCGAAAAATCCTGCACAAATTTGACGTGATTTTTTGTAAACAATGAGCTAATATGCTTACTTTGCAACGATATTTACGATCCTGCCCTTGACGTAGATCTCCTTGACGATGTTCTTGCCGTCGAGGAATGCCTTGACCTCGGGCTGTTCCTTAGCCTTTGCAAGAGCGGAGTCCTGCTCCTCGTCAACACCTACTGTTATCTTGCCCCTGAGCTTACCGTTGATCTGGACTGCGATCTCGATGGTATCTACTTCGAGTTCCTTTTCGTCGTATGTCGGCCATGCTTCGTAGGCAATGGTCTTATCGTGACCGAGCCTGCTCCACATTTCCTCGCAGACGTGCGGAGTTACGGGAGAAAGGAGCTTTATAACTCCCTCTGCGTACTCCTTGGGGCATTTTCCTGCCTTATATGCGGCATTCATAAATATCATGAGCTGGCTGATAGCGGTATTGAAGGCGAGCGCCTCGAAATCATCGGTGACCTTTTTAACGGTCTGATGGTAAACTCTTGTGAGAGCGCCGTCATTGTCATCGGTGAGGTTTGCAGGCTCGGTGAAGAAATTCCATACTCTTGTGATGAACTTCTTTGCGCCCTCGACACCTGCGCTGCTCCACGGCTTGGAAACTTCGAGCGGCCCCATGAACATTTCATAAAGACGGAGTGTATCTGCGCCGTAATCTCTTACGATATCGCTCGGGTTAACGACAAATTCGGGGAATCTCTTACCCATTTTGATACCGTTTTCGCCGAGGATCATCCCCTGATGTACGAGCTTTTTGAACGGCTCCTTTGTCGGTGCAAGTCCCTTATCGTAAAGATATCTGTTCCAGATACGGGAATACATAAGATGACCGACTGCGTGTTCGGGTCCGCCGATGTAGAGGTCAACGGGCATCCAATGCTTCAGAAGCTCCTGATCTGCGAACTCTTTATCGTTATTGGGATCGATATATCTGAAATAGTACCAGCTTGAACCTGCCGAACCGGGCATTGTGGAGGTCTCTCTTGTTCCCTTTATGCCGTTTTTATCGTATTTTTTCCACTCAACAGCATTTTCAAGAGGTGCTTTGCCGTTCTTGCCCTTATAATCCTCAAGCTCGGGGAGAATGAGCGGAAGCTCCTCATCGTCAAGGACATGTATCTTGCCGTCCTCTGTATGAACGACGGGAACAGGCTCGCCCCAGTAACGCTGACGTGCAAATATCCATTCTCTGAAATGATAATTTGTCGTGCGCTTTGCAACGCCCATTTTTTCAAGCTTGCAGGTGATGGCTTCCTTTGCTTCCTCAACGGTAAGACCGGTAAATTCCTCGGAGTTTATGAGCTTATAGCCCTTGCCGAGATAGTCGCCCTTTTCAAAGGCTTTTTCGGAAACATCGACATGACCGAGCTTTTCATCGCCGTCGATTACCTGTATCATATCAATATTGTGTGCGACAGCATATTCAAAGTCACGCTGGTCATGTGACGGAACAGCCATAACTGCACCCGTACCGTAGCTTGCAAGTACAAAGTCGCCGATGAACATTCTGACTTCCTTGCCGTTCACGGGGTTGATGCAGGTAACGCCTTTAAGCTCGCAGCCCGACTTGGTCTTATTGAGCTCGGTACGATCCATATCGTTCTTTTTGAGCGTTTCGTCGATATAAGCCTGAACCTCGTCCTTATTGGTGATGCTCGGCATAAGCGACTTGACGATATCTCCGTCGGGGGCAAGCACCATAAATGTGATGCCGTAGATGGTTTCGATACAGGTGGTATAGATGCTGAATTCTCCGCCGCCTACGATATCGAACTTTACCTCAACGCCTGTGGACTTGCCTATCCAGTTGCGCTGCATCGATTTTGTGGATTCGGGCCAGTCGATCTCATCAAGACCCTCCAGAAGCTTTTCGGCAAAGGCAGGCTGATCTATTACCCACTGCTTCATATTTTTTCTGACAACGGGATAGCCGCCTCGCTCGGACTTTCCGTCAATGACCTCATCGTTGGAAAGCACCGTTCCAAGCTCCTCGCACCAATTTACGGGCATATCGACATACTTTGCATAGCCGTCAAGGTAGAGCTGCTTGAAGATCCACTGTGTCCATTTATAAAATTTCGGATCGGAGGTTGCGATCATTTTTGACCAGTCATAGTCAAAGCCAAGCTCTTTGAGCTGCTTTGAGAATGTTTTTATATTTTCCTGCGTAAAGCCGTTCGGGTGATTGCCCGTTGTTACGGCATACTGTTCTGCCGGAAGACCGAATGAGTCGTATCCCATTGGGTGAAGAACGTTGTAGCCCTGCATTCTTTTCATACGGGAAACGATATCAGTTGCGGTATAGCCTTCGGGGTGTCCTGCATGAAGACCAACGCCCGAGGGGTACGGGAACATATCGAGAACATAATATTTCGGTTTGGAGAAGTCCCATACATCTGTCTTGAAGCACTCATTCTCCTCCCAGTATTTCTGCCACTTTTTTTCGATCGAGGCAAAGTCATAGCGTTCTGCCATTTATATCAATCCTTTTCAAAAATATTACTTTATCCAAGCGGAAATGTCAACTTCTTCGCCGTCTGCCCAAAGTCTTTCAAGGTTGTAGAATTCTCTCTGATCTCTTGAAAAAACGTGGACGATGATATCCGAGTAATCGAGGACTATCCAGTTTGAACCGTTGTTGCCCTGAACGCTGTGCGGCTGTACTCCCTGCTCGCTGAGCTTGAAGTCAACTTCGTCTGCAAGCGCCCTCGTCTGAGTGGAGTTCGTACCGTCCGCAATAACGAAATAGTCGGCAAGAATGGAGATATCCCCGATCTTTATTACCTTTATATCTTCGGCCTTTTTGCTGTCAAGCGCCTTAACGGCGATCTCAAGTATCTGCTGATGTGTAAGCTCTGCCATCTTATTCCTCCGTTTTTCTGCAAATTTCAGTATAATAATTGTAAGCTTCAAGCGTTTGTGTCGGGATAAGCGAACCCTTTTCCATGACCTCGCTTATCGAGTGCTTTACAGCTTCGAGTATTGATTTTTTAATATCGTCAAAAGCCATTTTTCGGAACTTTTCGACGTCCTTGAAGCTTCGTTCGGCCGAAACGAGGTCAGCCATATAGACTATCTCTTCAAGCTCGCTCATTTCCGCTCTGCCCGTTGTGTGGTAGCGTATGGAGTTGAGGAAGTCCTCACTTGTAAAGCCGAACACGGTCTCGGCGTAGTATGCACCTGCGACTGCGTGGTAGAGTGCAGGCGTTTTCAGCTCGGCTTCGCAGACGTTCCTGCGTGATTTTTTCACCATTGCAAGCTGTTCAGCCTGCGGAAGCTCCTTGCAGCAGTCGTGAACAAGTCCTGCCGTATAAGCCTCGTTCGGGTCTTTGTAGCCGTGCGCTTCGGCAAGCTTTTTTGCCATATCGGCAACGTTCATACTGTGCGTAAAGCGTTTTTTTGAAAGCTTTATGCTTAAAATATCTGTAAGCTCCGCATCGGAATACATTTTATCAGTCCTTTATTCGTTCGTAAATGCGATTTTCCTCTATATATTCTACTACATTTTTATCCATATAGCAAGATAAATCGCAATTTTTTATAATTTTTTCACGAATTTCCGATGAAGAAAGCTCAAACGCCGTGATCTCCGTGACTATGACCTTTCCGAATCGTGAAAGCTGCGCAGCCTTTTCCCGAAGCCGTTCAATATCGCTGCCGCCGTCCTCCCTTGAAGCCGCAATGACCGTACACATTTTCAGAATGTCCTGCCATTTGTGCCATTTATCGAATGAGAGCAGCATATCGCTGCCCATTATGAAGAAAAGCTCATCTTCGGGGAATTCGCCGTGAAAATGCTCCACCGTATTCACGGAATAGCTCACCTCGGACTGCGAAAGCTCCCAGCCGCTCACCGTCACATACGGCAGCTTTGCAAATGCGAGCCTGCACATTTCGAGTCGGTCTTTTCCGTCTGCGACAAAGCCTGCGCTGTCCTTTTTGAACGGCGAAATGAATGTCGGAATGACGTAGACCCGATCAATGCCGTTCTTTTCCGCCGTTTCCTTAACAAGATTGACGTGACCGTTGTGGACGGGGTTGAAGCTTCCGCCGAATAACGCAATTCTGCTCATATCAGAACTTTATCTTCGGGTTCTGCGGATTGCGCTTGAAAAGGACTATCTTATTTCCGATGACCTGAACGACCTCGGACTTGGTCTTTTCCGCAAGTTCCGCAGCAGCCTCCGCAGGGGAAAGCATTGCGCCCTCGAGGACTTTCATCTTTATTATCTCTCTTGCTTTGAGTGCATCACTGACCTGAATAACGAGTGTATCAACGATGCCGTTTTTGCCGACCTGTAAAATTGTATCTTCTGTGCTTGCGATACTTTTAAGTGCCGCTCTCTGTTTGCTTGTAAGCATAATTTTTTCCTCTTTCATATACCGACATAGCCGTTTTTTTCTATGATCTCCTGACCCTCTGCCGAAAGTATCCTTTCGATGAGCAGGGGGACGTTTTCGTTTGTGTTGTCGCTGCGGTAAACTGCGTAAAAGCTGTCCGTCACGGGATATGTTCCGTTCCGTATGCTCTCCTTATCGGGATAGACGCTGTCCACCGAAAGCATTTTTATTTTTTCCTTGCCCGAGATATCCGAGACATAAAATCGGAATGAATAGCCTATCGCTTTGCCGAAAAGGACTGTGGGCGGCTTCATCATCGGGACATCGTCCATAAAAGCATACATTGCCGTCTGCGAGCCGCTGTTCTCCGCTCTTTGCAGTGGGATTATCGGTATATTTCCGCCGCCGAGCTGCTTCCAGTTCGTTATGCTGCCGCTGTAAACAGCTTTTATTTGCTCCGATGTAAGTTCGTCAACGGGATTTCCCGAGTTGACGATAAAAACGAACGCTTCATAGCCTATCGGGACAAATTCGAGCTCTGCTCCCTGCTCCTGCGCATAGCGAAGCTGCTCCTCCGAGGGCTGAGCAACGAAAATGATATCAGCCGAGCCGTCGCAGACTGCTTTATATGCGCCCGTTGTTCCTCTTTTCTGCAAAAGGCTGTCCTCCGAAAAGCTTTTTCCGTCAAAAACACAGCTTCCCTCGGGGTAATATGCGTTCATAAATGCGGAATATATCGGGAAGAGTGCGGTCGCTCCGTCAAGCACGGGCAGCTCTCCCGAAAGCGTAAGCTCCGAGTCGGTCTTAACGCAGAGCGAGGCTTCATCGAACGGAAGATATTTGTCAAGCTCTATCGAGCTGCTTTTCATAAGCTCGGGCGAGCGGTCGATATATCTTGATGTAAAAAGTATATAGAAGCCTGCGTTGAAAAGCACGAATGAAGCTATAACAGATATAAGTACAAGCCATTGTAATTTCTTCATGATCTCTCCGTTACTCGTTGCTTATGAACGTAAGAATCGATGTATTTTCACTGATGCAAAAGGTGTATGTCACAAGCCCTGCCGTGAACAATATCCCGACCGTGGTTATGACGGCAAGAAGCCTGCGGAACTTTTTATCCTCCATAGCCGCACCCCATTACATATACGCTATCGATGCAGAAAGGAGCAGCATCACTGCGATCACGGAGACCACATAAGCTCCGCCGATAACACCGAATATTATACCGCAGTTTTTCAGCAGCTTTTTCTTTTCCGTTTCTTCGGGACTGCACTTTTTTGCTTTCACAAGGAAAACTATACAGCACACTATTGTTGCAACAGGAATACCGAGCACTGCAATTATGCTGAAAATATTTATCAAAACTCCCATCAATGTCATCATAGTCATTCTCCTTTTATACTAATTTCAAGGGGTTATATAGACTATCGTTTTTGAACTGAGCCAGATAAGCACGATCCCCAAAACAATAAAGCCGCCCGTCATTGCTCCGAAAATAACGGTATTCGTTTTAAGAAGCTTTTTCCTATCCGATCTGTCTGCACCGCATTTTATATATTTTACCAGAAACACGATAAAACACACCGCCGCTGTCAGCGGAACGCCGAATATTGCCAGAATACTTGCAATGCAGAACAGTATCTCATAGATCCCACTTACATACTGCATGATCATTCTCCCTTTATCCGTGCTTCAAACCTGCGGAGCGCATCTGCACGGTGGCTTACCTTGTCCTTTTCCTCTGCGGAAATTTCCGCAAACGAGCGGTCGCCGTACATAAAGATCGGGTCATAGCCAAAACCGTTCGCGCCTTTCTTTTCGTAACCGATCTTACCCTCGCAGGTTCCCTTTACGGTGAAGCTTTCGCCGTTTTCATCGATGTAGCATACGGCGCAGACGAATCTCGCCGTGCGCTTTTCATCGGGAACGCCCTCCATTTTGGAAAGCACCTTTGCACAGCGTTTGCCCTCCTCGGCATAACGTGCGGAGTAAATTCCCGGTTCGCCGCCGAGTGCGTCGACCTCCAGTCCGCTGTCGTCTGCGATAACGGGGAGATGTGTTATATCGTAAGCCGCTTTTGCCTTTATATAAGCGTTTTCCTCGAAGGTTGTTCCCGTTTCGTCCGCTTCGATATCTGCGCCTGCCTCCGACTGGGTGATGACCTCATAGCCGAGCGGTTCAAGTATCTCACGGAACTCACGGAGCTTGTTTTTGTTGTTCGATGCAAGTATTATTTTCATTATTCTTTATCCTCGCTGTCTTTTTTCTTTTTGCCGAATGTGATCTCCTTGAAAAGGAATCCAAACTTGCCGTCTTTAAGGCTCTTTTTTTGCTCGGGTGCTTCCTCGGCAGGCTCTTCGCTTTCGGAAGCTTCCTCAGTTTCGTTTTCGGCTTCATCGAAATCTTCGGTTATTTCTTCATCATCCTCTTCGGCTGTTTCTTCGGGTTCTTCAACAGCTTCGGGCGCTTCATTTTCCTCTGCTTCTGCGGAGTTTTCCTCAGCTGTTTCTTCAAGTTCTTCCGCAACATCGTCAGCGCTTATCTCGTCGGAGATATTTTCGGAAAGAACAGGCTCGTTCTCTGGTTCTTCCGCAGTTTCGGGAGCTTCGGTATTTTCAGCCGTTTCAGCTGCTTCAGCAGTTTCCGCATCTTCATTTTTTTCCGATGTTTCATCATCGGTCAGACGCTCATAGTTATAGTCGAAGTCGGTTTCATTATCAAACAGAGCCTCGGCGAAGTCGTGGGCGTTGAACTCCTGCAGGTCGTCAAGCTTTTCACCAACGCCGACAAGCTTTACGGGGATACCGAGTTCATTGTGTATCGAAATGATAATACCGCCCTTTGCGGTTCCGTCAAGCTTTGTGAGGACAATGCCCGTGATATCGGCAACTTCGCTGAAAAGCTTCGCCTGATTTACGGCGTTCTGTCCCGTTGTTGCGTCCAAAACAAGGAGCGTTTCGAGCGAACAGCCTTCGCCCTGCTCGTGAATGATACGGCTGATCTTTTTCAGCTCGTCCATAAGATTTTTCTTGTTGTGAAGTCTGCCTGCGGTGTCGCAGATAAGAACGTCAGTACCTCTTGCTTTTGCGGCTGTAACAGCGTCAAAAACTACTGCGGCAGGGTCAGAACCCTCGGCGTGTTTTACGATGTCAACTCCTGCGCGCTCCGTCCATATCTGCAGCTGCTCGATAGCGGCGGCACGGAAAGTATCGGCTGCGGCAACGAGGACCTTTTTGCCATCGTTCTTATACTTCGCCGCAAGCTTTCCTATGGTGGTGGTCTTGCCTGCGCCGTTTACGCCGATAACGAGAATGACGGACGGCGTTGTGGAGGTGTCTATCTTCTTATCCTCGCCGAGCATTTCTTCGATGATATTTTTAAGCTCCGCTTTCGTTTCATCGGGTGTGGTGAGTTTCTTTGCCTTTACCGATGCGCGAAGCTTTTCAACTATCGAAAGCGAAGTTTCAACGCCGATATCGCAGGTGATGAGGACTTCTTCAAGCTCGTCGAAAAAGTCATCGTCGAGCTGCTTGTACGCGCCGAAAAGTGCGCCGATCTTGCTCATCATCGAGTCTTTGGTTTTTCTTACGCCCTCGGCGATCTTACTGAAAATGTTCATATTCAAGACCTCACTTTGATTTTGGTTTTGCTATCAGTTTGCATCAACATTCTGCGGCGGCTGTTCAAGTCGGAGTATCTTTGAGATGCCCTTTTCCTGCATAGTTACGCCGTACATTACGTCTGCTTCGTCCATTGAGCCACGTCTGTGCGTTACGAGGATAAACTGCGTTGTATCGGTGAATTTACGGAGATACTGCGCATACTTCGTAACATTTATGTCATCAAGCGCCGCTTCGATCTCGTCGAGGATACAGAACGGCGCAGGCTTTATCTTAAGTATCGAGAAATAAATGCATATCGCAACGAAAGCCTGCTCACCGCCCGAAAGGAGTGAAAGGTTGTTGATGACCTTTCCCGGAGGTGCGACCTTTATTTCGATGCCCGATTCGAGAACGTCCTCGGGATCGGTGAGGGTAAGCTCCGCACGTCCGCCGCCGAAAAGCTCAACAAATATCTGCTTGAAATTTTCGTTTATCTGATTGAAGCTGTCGGAGAACTGTCTGCGCATCGTTTCGGTGAGTTCATCGATAAGTCTTTCCAGTTCACGCTTTGAGCTTTCAACATCATTGAGCTGCCCCGACATAAATTCGTATCGTTCCGACACCTCTCTATACTCTTCGATAGCGGCAACGTTGACATTTCCGAGCGCACGGATCTTCTGCTTTATCTCCGCAAGGTCACGCTGAATGACAAGCAGATTTTCCACGGGCTTTGCAAGCTTCACCGCCTCGGAAAGATACAGTTCATACTGCTCCGCCATATCTGCGATTATCTTGTCATAAGCGCCCTGAACGGAAGTTTTGCGTTCTTCGAGCCTTGTCACTTCACGGCTGAATTTTTCCTTGCTGTCGTTCAGTTCGCGGACCTGTCTGCGCTTTTCGTTCGACTTCTGCTCCATTGTGTGGCTCTCGGAGCGGAGCTGTGCGATGCGCTCATTTATTCCTGCGGCTTCGTCCTTTGCGCCCGAAAGCTTTGCATTGAGCGCTTCGATCTCAGCCTGCTTTTCCTCGATAAAACGGTTCTTTTCATCGAGTTCGATAACGAGTCTTGCGCTGCTGCTGCCTATCTCCTGCGACTGCGCTTCAAGGCGCGCTATCTCGGATTTTATCGCTTCGATATCCTTTGTTATCTCGGTTTCACGAAGCTTTAATGCTGACATTTTCTCGGAAAGAGCCTCGCGCTTTTCCTGCATCTGTCGGCGCTGTTCTTCGTTCTCGGAAACGCTCTTTTCCTTTTCGGAAATTTCGTTTTCGACCGACTTCAAAGCTTCTTCGGCTGCCTTTACAGCGGCTTCACTCTCGGAAATTCGTTTTTTGAGCGCATTTTTCGCATCTTCAGAGCCCGAAAGCTGTTCTTCGTTCTGCGCTGTCATAACGTCTATTCGTTTTAACTCCGATTCAAAGCGAATTTTATCCGCCGCAACAACGGAAAGCTCCTCTTTTGCTCCCTCGATGTCGAAACCGAGCTTATCCGTTTCGCTTTTCAGCTTTTCAGCCGAGGCGCGAAGCTCGTTGAGCTTTTCTTGGAGCGCATTTTTCTCGTTGGTGAGCTTTTCGATGTCGTTCTTTCGTGTGAGAACTCCGCTCGACTTTGAAACCGAACCGCCCGTGAACGAACCGCCTGCGTTGATGACCTGACCGTCAAGCGTTACGATACGGAATTTGTAGCCGTACTTCTTTGCAATGAGCGTTCCGAGGTCGATATCCTCCGCAATAACTATACGTCCGAGGAGCGAATTGTAAACGCCCTCAAATTTGGGGTCGAACTGTACAAGGTCAACAGCGAGCGCAACAAAGCCGTCGCATCGATCAAGACCGTTTTCGTTAAGGCGGTTTCCCTTGACGGAAGTGAGCGGCAGGAATGTTGCTCGTCCTGCTTTGGTTTCCTGCAAAAGTCTGATGCCGCGCTTTGCGATGTCTTCATTTTCGACAACGATGTTCTGCAAAGCACCGCCCATTGCGGTCTCGATTGCAACGCTGTACTTCGATTCTACCTTGATAAGCTGTGCGGCAGAGCCGTAAACTCCGCTCAGCTGTCCCGACTTTGAAGCTTTGAGTATCTGCTTTACCGAGTGTGCAAAACCCTCCATACTGTTTTCGAGGTCGGCGAGCATACGAATTCGCTGGTCTTTGTCGCGGATAGAGAAGTTCATCTCTTCGAGCTGTTTTTTCGCCGCTTCAAGCTTCTCTTTTCGTGCGGCATAAAGCTTTGAGATACCGCCGATACGGTTATTCAGCTCCTCGGTCTTTTCCTCGATGAGTGTAAGTCCGTCAGTACATTCGCCTTTCTCGCGCTTCAAATCTTCGAGTGCGGAGCGAAGCGTTTCTTCCCTGCTGTCGGCGGATTCGAGCTGTGCTTTCATATCCTCGGCATTCTGCTTGCCCGTTGAGATAGAAACCCCGTATTCGGACTGCTTTATATATAACTTGTTGAGTTCGTTCTGTACCTGCGCCGACTTGCTGTCAAAGCTGTCCTTTTCGGACGATGCCTTGGAAAGCTCCTCGCTGACGGTGACATAATCTGTGCGCGTCTGTTCAAGTTCTGCTTCGGCATTTTTTATTGCGGCAAGCTTTTCTTCGGTAGCCTTGCGGTTTTCCTCGCCCGTATTTTCGGAGAGTGCCTGCTGCTTTTTTATTTCGTCGATATCATCGTTTGCGTGGCGAATCTCGTTCTCACAAACGGCGATATCGGAATGTATCTGAGTGTTTGCGCGCTCCGATTCGAGTATGCGGTTTCGCAGTTCCTCGGTGCGGAGAGTGTTCTCCTGCATATTTTCGGAAAGCTGTGTAAGTTCTTCTTCAAGCCTTGAAATATCGGCTTCAACGCCGTTATATTCGTTCGTGCTGATAAGGAGCTTGTCGGAAATTTCGTCAAGGTTTTTCTTCAAGTCGTCAAGCTGACGAACCCAGACGGTAATTTCAAGCGACTTTTTCGTTTCGGAATACTCGATGAATTTTTCTGCCTTTTCCGACTGTATGCGGAGCGGTTCAACTCGGCTCTCGAGTTCACCGATGATATCGCGCAGACGGAGAATGTTTTCCTGCGCGGCGGCAAGCTTTCTCTCGGCTTCGGCTTTTTTATAGCGGAATTTCGATATTCCTGCGGCTTCCTCAAAAATTTCACGGCGTTCGCCCGACTTTGCGGAAACTATCTCGGCAACGCGTCCCTGACCGATTATCGAATAGCCGTCACGTCCAAGACCCGTGTCCATAAAAAGCTCGCAGATATCTTTCAAACGCACCTGCGCGCCGTTTATCATATATTCGCTTTCGCCGCTTCGGTAAAGCTTTCGCGTTACCGAAACCTGCTCGGACGGTATCTGCAAAATTCCCCTGTTGTTGATGATGTTGAGCGTTACCGATGCAAAGCCCATAGGCTTGCGGAACTGCGTACCCGAGAAGATAACATCCTCCATTTTTCCGCCTCGGAGCGTCTTTGAGGACTGCTCGCCGAGCACCCAGCGCACAGCATCGCCGATATTCGATTTTCCGCTTCCGTTAGGGCCGACTACCGCCGTTATTCCCTTGTCAAATGTAAGCTTTATCTTATCGGGAAAGGACTTGAAGCCCTGTAATTCCAATGATTCGAGATACATTTATATGCTCCGTTTCATCTAAATTTTGTCTGCTTTTTCCACGCGGATATCAAAGAGCTTTTCTATGCTTTTATCCGCAGTTATCTTTATATCAAAACCTTGCTTTTTAAAATATTCCGTGTTGCATTTTTTCTGTCCGACAGCCATACTGACAGCTTTCGGCGAAACAAATACTTCGTATCTGCCCTTTCCGCCGAGCAGCTTTTCAATAGCCTTGCGGAAACGTATGCCAAGGCAAATCTCGCGCATCGCAGGGTGATAATATCCCCCGACAGCCTGACCCTCGACATTTTCCGAAGCGTGAAGTCCGAGCCGAATTATCCTTATGCCGCTCTGCTCGAACATCTCCATTAGCTTCGCGCAAAGCTCCGCTTCTTCATTGAACGGAACGGGGGCATATACCCCACTCTGATATAAGTCGGCAAGCTTAGTTCCGCCAAGTATCACAGTTGGGTATATCCGCACAGTCGCAGGCAAAAGCTTTATCAGCTCCTCCGCGGTGCAGATATCGTCCTCGGGCGAAGCGCCGTAAAGTCCCGTCATCATCTGCAAGCCGAGTTCAAAGCCGTACTCTTTTATAAGCTTTGAAGCGTTCCGAACATCGTCCGCAGTGTGTCCCCGATCGTTCATCGCAAGAATATCGTCACGCATCGACTGTGCGCCGAGTTCTATCGCGGTGACATTATATTTCTTCAATATGTCAAGCACTTCGCAGTCGATCTTGTCGGGGCGGGTAGAAATTCTTATCCCGATAAGACCGTATTCCTTTATAAAAGGCTGTGCGGCTTCGAGCAGGGAGATCATATATCCCCTTTCGACCGCCGTGAAGCTTCCGCCGAAAAATGCTATCTCCGTTTCGTGCGGAGCTTTCAGCTTCGGGCAGGCTTCTTCGAGAATTTTTGTTACAGCGTCCGCATCGGGCGGTTCTTCCGTGCTGCTTATTGTGCGCTGATTGCAGAACGAGCAGCAGTTCGGGCAGCCTTTATGCGGAATGAAGATCGAGATATTGCTATGCGTCATACCTTATAGCCCATAAGCTCGAGAGCCTCTTTCGCAGCCATCTGTTCAGCCTGCTTTTTGCTGTGACCCTCGCCCGTTCCGATGACGTTCGAGTTGAGCATCACCTGAATTACGAACACACGGTTGTGGTCGGGACCCGTCTGTGATTTAAGATAGTATTCGACCTTTTCCTCGCGGTTGCGCTGGATAACTTCCTGCAAAATGGTCTTGTAGTCGCCGTTGGAACGGTTTCTGTACTTGTCGATATCTTCGGGCATAAAGCCGAGAACGTACTTTCTCGCCTCATCAAGACCGCCGTCAAGAAAAACAGCCGCAATGACAGCTTCAAACGCATCGGAAACGATAGACGGGCGTTCTCTGCCGCCGCTGTTTTCCTCGCCCTTGCCGAGAAGAATATGCTGACCGAGGTCTATCTTCTTTGAGAATTCAAAGAGCGCAGTTTCGCAGACGAGCGATGCTCTTATCTTCGTAAGGTCGCCCTCGGGGAGATGCTTGAAGTGCTTGAAAAGATACTCCGAAACGACTATCGAAAGCACACTGTCGCCGAGAAATTCAAGGCGCTCATTTGAGTTGCGCGAGTTCTTGAATTCGTTTGCGTAGCTTGAATGGGAAAGTGCCTCGTGAAGAAGCTCCTTGTCCTTGAATGTATATCCTATCTTTTTTTCAAACTCTGAAAAATCCATTTTTGTGTATCCCTTTCCGATCGGACTTCGCATAAAAGTTCGACCTTTAGTTTGAAAATAAATATGTATTTTTATTCAGCCGAATCTGTTTTCAGCTTTTCTATCGAGCGTGAAATTTCGCCGATAACGTCACCCTCAACGCAGTTCTTCGCCTGACGGATAGCATTGTAAAAAGCGTTCGCGTCCGAGCTGCCGTGAGCCTTTATAACGGGCTTTGAAATACCCATAAGAACAGCGCCGCCGACTTCGGAATAGTCCATTTTTTTGCGGAATGCTGCGACCTGCTTTTTCATAAGCAGATATGCTATCTTTGAACCAAGGCTGCTCATGAACATACCCTTGAGCGTGTGTGCAAAGTATGAACCCATACCCTCGTAAAGCTTGAGCGCAACATTGCCCGTGAATCCGTCCGAAACAGCGACCTGACAAACGCCGAGCGGAATATCACGCGCTTCGAGATTTCCGTAGAAATTTATTGGCGCTTTTTTGAGCATCGCATAGGCTTCCTTGTCCATTTCTCTGCCCTTTGTGTCCTCTGCGCCGACGTTGATAAGACCGACTTTCGGTGACTTCACGCCGAGAACTTTTTCCATATAGCAGCTTCCCATAATGCCGAACTGAACGAGCGCTTCGGGACGGCACTCAACATTTGCGCCTGCATCAATGAGCATAATATAGCCATTGTCGGCAGGCATTATCGGAGCAAGTGCGGCTCTCTTTATGCCTTTAAGACGCTTTGCGATGAATGTTGCGCCGACAACGAGCGCACCCGTGCTGCCTGCGGAAACGAAAGCGTCACCCTCGCCATCTGAGAGCGCTTTAAGTCCGACAGCCATTGAACAGCCTGCGTGTTCCTTTAAAATGGAAGTAGGCTCTTCGTGAATGTCGATGACCTCTTCCGTGTGCTTTATCGAAATTCGGTCGAGCGAAATATTGTTTGCGGCGGCAAAGCTTTTTATCTTGTTTTCATCACCCGTGAGGACAATGTCAACACCGAGCTTTTCAACAGCCATAGCCGCGCCCTTGATGACTTCGTCGGGTGAGTGATCTCCGCCGAATGCGTCAACGATTATCTTCATTGTTTTTTCTCCTCTTGATCTTCTCGTTTAAAAATTTGGTGAATCCGATATCTGTCTTTTCGCTTTTCGGAATAACATACTCCGTGCCGTTTTCCGTCCTGATGATGAAGTGACTTTTTGTGTCACGGTAGCTTTCCAGCTTTTCATAAGGAAAATAAGCCGCAAAGCTTTCTTCGCATACAAGAAAACCGTCCGTGTAAAACTCAAAGAGCCGTGTTTTTTCACCATTTTCGGAAAACGCTTTTTCAGCCGAGCGTTTTGTTCCCGAAAGCGAAAATATTCCCGACAAAAATGCCAGTCCCGATATTATCGTGATAAGAAAATATCCTGCGATCGCCGAAAGAACCGCTATAACGAATGAAATTACAGTTACCACAGTTTCAAGCCGAGCCGCCGACTTTTTTTCACATAATATCTCGTCAAGTCCATACTCCGTTTCAAGGCTGTAGACCGCAGGTGCGGCACTTTTGAGCTTTATTTCAACTTTTCCCATAAGCCGCCTCCTTATATAGTCTTGACGTTGAATTTTCCGCCGAGCTTGTTTTCCATTACCGCGCGCAGGAGCTTTTTCTGTTCATCGGAAAGCTCCCCTTTCGGGATAAGATAAGTTTTTCCGTCATCGCGGAACAGCATAACTTCGAGCGTGTTCTCAACGCCCCGCACGATGCGTTCATAGCTTTCATTAACGCCCTCATATTCGCTTGAAAATGTGAAATGGTGGCGGTAAAAATTATATGTGCAGTTTCCGCTGCCGTTGGGAGCTTTGCGTACAGACCTGCTAACCTTTTGTGCATTCAGAAACATTTCAAGCGCGATAAGAAGTGCAAATACAACATACGAAACCGCAAGCATCGGCTGACCTGCCGCAATTGCAACAAGAACTATCTGCAAAACGATAAGAACGGCAAGTATCGCGCCTATCACCGCAAAAATATAAGTTCCGCCGCTTTTGAAAAGCATCGTCTGTTCAAGCTGCTTGAAGTCCTTTTCGCCGCAGTTTACGGTAAAGCTAACGAGCGGTTCTTTGCCCTTGTCATCGGGAAAATCAAAGGAAACGTTCATCTCTGTTCCTCCATAGCCGCATCGAACGCGTTCAGCGCTCTGTCTGCAATGACCTGATAGCGCTGCTGCTTGTCCTTTATTCGCTCGCCAATGTCGGGAAGGATACCCATATTTGCTCCCATCGGCTGAAAATTTACAACGCTTTCATCGGATATATAAGCCGAAAGCGCACCGAGCATCGTTTCTCTCGGCAGCGAGAGCGACGGCTTTCCGAGAAGCTTTCGTGCAAGATTTTTTCCTGCGATGATACCGCTTGCGGCGGATTCCATATAACCCTCAACGCCCGTTATCTGACCCGCGAAGAAAATTCTTCCGTCGGAGCGGAGCGAAAAATCGCTGTTCAAAAGCTTAGGCGAGTTGAGGAACGAATTTCTGTGCATTACACCGTAGCGCAAAAACTCGGCATTTTCCAATCCGGGGATAAGCGAGAATACACGCTTCTGCTCGCCGAATTTGAGATTAGTCTGGAAACCGACAATGTTGTACATCGTTCCCGAGCTGTTCTCTTTACGAAGCTGAACAACGGCATACGGGCGCTTTCCCGTTACGGGATCGGTCAGTCCGACAGGCTTCATTGCACCAAAGCGCATCGTTTCTTCGCCGCGCTTTGCAAGAACTTCGATCGGCATACAGCCCTCGTAAACGGTAAAGCTGTCGTTCTTGTTGTGAAGCTCCTGCGGACGGTCGAACTCATGGAGCGGAGCGGATTCCGCATTTATTATTGCATTGTAAAATGTGAGGTATTCTTCCTTTGTGAACGGGCAGTTGATGTAATCATCGTCACCTCTGCCGTAGCGGGCGGCGAAAAACGCTCTGTTCATATCGAGCGACTCAAAGGAAACTATCGGTGCGGCAGCATCGTAAAAACTGAGATATCCGCCGCACAATTCGCTTATGCTCTCGGCAAGTCCGTCCGAAGTGAGGGGGCCTGTCGCGATGATGACATTCCCCTCGGGTATCTCCGTAACTTCTTCGCTGTGGAGGGTGATATTTTCGTGCGACTTTATCTTCTCCGTCACAAGGTCGGAGAAAAGCTTTCTGTCGACCGCAAGCGCACCGCCTGCAGGGACAGCTGTTTCCTCTGCGCAGGGCACGGTGAGCGAACCCAAGCGGCGCATCTCCTCTTTGAGCAGACCTGCCGCCGAATTGACCCTTGAAGCTTTGAGCGAATTCGAGCAGACAAGCTCCGCAAAACCCTCATATTTATGCGCAGGAGAGAATTTTTTCGGCTTCATTTCGTAAAGGTCAACGTGTATGCCTGCCTCTGCAAGCTGCCACGCCGCCTCACAGCCTGCAAGACCTGCGCCGATAACTTTAACGTTATTCATATTTTATTTATCCTTGAAAATCTTTGGATTTATTTTTCCTTTTTGATCGCAACCTCGTAGCCGCAGCCTTCCTTTAAGCAGAAGAGCTTGCCGCCCTTTTTGAAGAGAGTTGTGCCGTCGTTGCACTTCGGACATTTATCGGAAACGGGGGTGTCCCAAGTCATAAAGTCGCAGTTCGGGTTATCCTCGCAGCCGAAATATTTCTTGCCCTTTTTGGACTTTTTCTGGAGTATCTTCTTGCCGCACTTAGGGCAAACGCCGCCCGTCGGCTTGATGATCTTCTTTGTATTCGTACATTCTGGGAATCCCGAGCAGGCAAGGAACTTTCCGAACCTGCCTATCTTTATTACCATAGGCTTGCCGCAGACCTCGCAGACCTCGTCCGTTTCCTCGTCGGGGACTTTGATTCGCTTGCCGTCCATGTCGGTCTCAGCCTTTTTGAGCGTTGCATCGAAATCGTCGTAGAAATCGTGCAAAGTCTGTACCCAGTCAGCTTCGCCCGTTTCGACCTTATCGAGGTTGCTTTCCATATTCGCCGTAAATTTCGTATCAACTATATGCTTGAAGTGGTCTTTCATGACCTGAGTTGTTACTATGCCAAGACCCGTGGGTTTAAGCTGCTTTCCGTCACGCTCGACATAGAAGCGGTTGGTGATAGTCGAGATAGTCGGAGCATAGGTCGACGGTCTGCCGATGCCGTTTTCTTCAAGTGCCTTGATGAGCGTTGCTTCGGTATATCTTGCAGGCGGCTGTGTGAAGTGCTGGTTGCCCTCGATAGCTTTAAGCTTGAGCTTGTCGCCCTTTTCGATAACGGGAAGGACCTTGTTTTCCTCGTCGTCCTTTGTTTCCTCATAGAGAACGGTGAAACCGTCAAACTTTACCGAGAAGCCCGTTGCCTTGAATGTGCAGCCGTTTGCATCGATAGCGGCGGAAACCGTATCGAGCGAAGCGCTCTCCATCTGGCTCGCGATGAAGCGTTCCCAAATAAGACGGTAAAGCTTGAACTGCTCGGGAGTAAGGCTGTCTTTTATCTTTGCAGGAGTAAGCTCGGGCATAGATGGACGGATAGCTTCGTGCGCGTCCTGAGCGCCTGCTTTGGTCTTATATATCTTCGGTGTTGAGGGGACGTACTTTTTGCCGTAGACCTCCTCGATATATTTATATGCGGAAGCGCGCGCTTCGTCAGAAATTCTAAGGCTGTCGGTTCTCATATATGTGATAAGACCGACTGCGCCCATATTTTCGATTTCAACACCCTCATAAAGTGTCTGCGCCGTTTTCATCGTTTTAGCAGCGGCAAAGCCAAGCTTCTTTGAAGCCTCCTGCTGCATTGTCGAAGTCGTGAACGGAGGTGCAGGCGACTTTCTGCGGACGGATTTCTTGACCTCGGTGACGATGTAGTCAGCGCCCTCAACACGGGCAAGTATCGCATCGGCTTCTTCCTTGGAGTGAAGCTCGGTCTTTTTGCCGTCGATGCCGTAGAACGAAGCTGCGAACTGCTTTTTCGAGGACGGAGCGGTCATTTTCGTATCGATAGACCAGTATTCCTCGGGCTTGAAGTTTTCGATCTGCTTTTCTCTGTCAACAACAAGCGAAACAGCGACCGACTGAACACGTCCTGCGGAAAGTCCGCGGCGGACTTTTTTCCAAAGGAACGGCGAAAGCTTGTAACCAACGATACGGTCGAGGATACGGCGAGCCTGCTGTGCATTGACAAGGTCAATGTCGATGCTGCGCGGGTGTGCCATACCATTGGTAACTCCCGTTTTTGTGATCTCGTTGAAAGTTACTCGGTCATTTGCGTCCATAGGCAGTCCGAGCATCTGCGCCAAGTGCCATGAAATGGCTTCTCCCTCGCGGTCAGGGTCCGTTGCGAGATAGACGAAATCAGCCTTTTTCGCTTCGTCCTTTAAGCTTGCGATAAGCTCCTCTTTGCCTTTTATATCGGTATAAACGGGTTTGAAATCATTGTCAACATCAACGCTGAGCTTTGATTTCGGCAGGTCACGGACGTGACCCATTGAAGCAACGACCTCATAGCCGCTGCCGAGATATTTTTTTATAGTTTTAGCCTTTGCGGGTGACTCCACAATAACAAGCTTTGACATTTATATCGTAACTCCTTTCGGAAAATCATCAGTTCAAAGGGCAAAATAATCCTGCCCCGTTTCGGAATAAACAGCGCCGTCAATTTCAAGGTCTGTGATAAGCATAAGCACCTCGGAAATTTCAAGACCGCTCTTTTCTGCGACCTCATCGGGCGAAATACCGTTTTCGGCACTTTTTATGATACCATAAATGACACCCGAACTGCCCTCGGGTCTGTATATTTCTTCGTTTTCCGCCTTGTCGGCTGGAATTTCGGTATGCTTTGGCGGTTTTGACGTTTTAGGCTTCTTCGGCTGTTTGGGTTCATAGGTTTTGACCTGCGGAATCGGCGGAACAGCATCGCCAAGCTTTGCCGTATCGGAAATGCTGTCTTTTACAGGCTTATGACTGTAGTTCTCGAAATATTCGCACGGGATATCGTGTTCATAGAGAAGCGGTATCGCTCCGTCACGGATAAGCGACTTGTTGCCGTCATACCTCGGGTCGAAAATATCGTGCGGAGGTATCACCCAAAGGTCGCGCCCCTGCGAAACGGTATTTGAAGCCGTGCTGAGCGAGCCGCTTCGTTCCGATGCCTCGATAACGACAGTTCCAAGCGAAATACCAGAGAGTATTCGGTTTCGCATAGGAAAATTAAAGCGGTTCGCGCTCGAATTCGGGAAGTATTCGGACAGAAACAGACCATTTGCAGCTATCTCATCAATATATTGGCTGTTCTCGGCAGGATATTCATATCCTATGCCTGCGCCGAGGACGGCTATAGTTTTGCCGCCCGAGCGAACAGCGGAAAGATGCGCGGTTATATCCGTTCCGACAGCAAATCCGCTTGCCACGACGATACCCGACTTCACGAGAGCCGAGCATATCTTTTTTGCTGTATTTTTTGAATATTCAGAGGGATTTCTTGCTCCGACGACCGCAACAATAACATCGGACGCGAGCAGATCGATCTCACCCTTATAAAAAAGCAGAACGGGCGGGTCGTATATTCCCCTCAGTTTTGGCGGATAATCGGTGTCGTTGAAACCGACTATTCCGATATTATGACCGAAGCAGTAGGAAATTATTTCACGAAGCTGCTTTGCGGTCGTGTTTTCTGCGGCTCTTAACTCCTGCTGTGTAAAAATTCCCTGCGGACGCTCAAAAGCAATAGCTTTGTAGAGCGCATCGAGCGAGCCGAAATGCTGTTCAAGCTCCCATATCCTTGCTTTTCCCACGCCGAAGCAGGATACGATATACAGCAGCTTTATTATCTCATCACGAAAGATATCGCTCATTTCGTCAGCTCCCACATTATTATCGAAGCGGCAGTTGCGGCGTTGAGCGAATTCACGTTGCCGTTCATGTGTATGGTGAGCTTTTTATCGCATCTGCTGACAGTTTCACGGGAAAGTCCGTTGCCCTCGTTTCCGATAAGCACGGCTGCGCCGTTTTTGAACGAGCAGTCAGTGAGAGAAAGTGCGTCCGAATCAATTACGGAAGCAAAGGTTTCGATACCCTTGCTTTTAAGTGCCGAGAACATTTCGTCCTCGCCGGCGTTGGCTATCTTCATTCGGAAAAGGCTGCCCATAGTCGAGCGCACCGTTTTAGGGTTATAAATATCACAGCAGTTCACGGCTATAATCCCGTCAACACCCATAGCGTCAGCTGTTCTGATAATTGTACCCATATTTCCGGGGTCTTGGAGCTGTACAAGCACGGCGTACTTTCCGCGTTCTTTCACAAGCTCGTCGGCGGATATGCTTTTCTGCACTTTGCAGGCTGCAAAAATACCCTGCGTTCCCTGTGTTTGAGCGAGCGAAGAAGCGAGATCATCGGGGACGATGATAATTTTTCCGCATTTTTCTTCAAGCTTTTCAAGCAGTTCGGGGAACTTTTCCGAAGACGTTTCCGAAGCTATAACAAAGCTCATTTCCGCATTTTCCATTGCCGCATCTTCGACAAGTCTTACGCCCTCAAGCGGAAACAGACCATACTCGCTGCGATATTTTTTGTTTGAAGCAATCTTCTTGAAAAGCTTTATTTTATCGTTTTCCTTTGAAGCAATAAACTGTCGCAACGCTATGTTCCTCCTTTTTTCGTGTGTAATACTAATTTTTAATCAAAATGTAGACAAAAAATCGGCGCAAAACCCATATAAAGCTGTTACAACAGCTACGAGCTTTTGCTTGATTTTTTGTACACTTTCAGTTTAAAAATTAGTATAAAAATGCGGTTTGTTCACAGTTTTCTCAAAATCATAAAAATCGCAAAAAGTCAGAAGGAAAAATTTCACTTCTGACCTTATAAGCGTTTTTAATTAAAGAGCAGCCTTTGCCTTTTCGGTAAGAGCTGTGAAACCTGCTGCATCGTTAACAGCGATCTCTGCGAGCATCTTTCTGTTAAGTGTGATTCCGGCCTTCTTAAGGCCGTTCATGAATGTTGAGTAGTTCATGCCATTCATCTTGCAAGCTGCGGAAATTCTTGTGATCCAGAGCTTTCTGAAATCTCTCTTCTTAAGACGTCTGCCAACATAAGCATAGTTGCCGGACTTCATAACGGCTTCTTTAGCCATCTTGAAATGCTTGCTCTTTGCGCCCCAGTAGCCCTTAGCAAGCTTTAATGTTTTATTTCTTCTCTTTCGAGTAGCCATTGCGCCCTTAACACGAGCCATAATTCTTTACCTCCGTTTATTTCGTATTTAGATTACTTGTAAGGAATAAGAACCTTAACGGTTGAAGCGTTTGCAGAGCTTGCGTAGCCAGCTGCTCTTGCGATTCTCTTACGCTTTGTAGCCTTCTGAGTAAGTCTGTGTCTCTTGTTGGTCTTCTGATACTTTACAAGACCGTTCTTGGTTACTTTAAAACGCTTTTTTGCGCCAGAATGTGTTTTCTGCTTAGGCATGATGTATCCTCCTTCAATTTTTAGGCGAAGCTTTCGCCGTTGTATTTTTTATTTTGAAGCCTTAGGGGAAACGAACATAACGAGTGCGCGTCCCTCCATTTTAGATGGCTTTTCAACCGTACCGTATTCGGAAACAGCTTCCTTGAATCTGTCGAGAAGCTCTTCACCGAGCTGAGGATGTGCGATCGCACGTTTGCGGAAACGAATGGAAACCTTGAGCTTGTCGCCGCCCTTAAGGAACTTTGCAGCCTGATTTACCTTTGTGTTGAAATCGTTCGTGTCGATGGTGGAGAACATTCTGATCTCCTTAACGTCAACGACCTTCTGATTTTTCTTTGCTTCCTTCTCACGCTTGCCCTGTTCAAAAAGGTACTTTCCGTAGTCCATGATCTTACACACGGGCGGAGTTGCCTGCGGAGCAATTTTTACAAGATCAAGCTCTCTTTCTTCTGCAAGAGCCAACGCTTCCTTTGCCGAGATAACGCCGATGGCGGAACCGTCGGAATCAATCACACGGATCTCTTTGTCCTTGATTTCTTCATTAATCTGTAATTCTTTAACGCTTATGTTAAGCACCCCCGAAATAAAATAAAAATGAGCGGAAAAGCATCTCTTCCGCTCATACTGTGTTTCATCTCAAAGCAAGCAGGCATAAAAGCCGCCGCTTGTAAATAAAAAAGAGTATCTATTGACCTCTGCGCACTTTTGCGGCAGGGTGAGAACGGAAAGTTCTGCTTTATTTTAAATGGTTTTCTCAAACCAACGCTATATATTATACCACAAAAAACGCATTTGTCAAGGGTTTTTGCAAATTTTTTTGAAAAACTTACTGTCCGTCAGCAGAATCGGTACTCTCGGAAATATTTCCCTCAAGCTTGTTCTGATAGGACTCGTTGTCGAACCAGTCGTCAAGCACCTTTACGGAAATGGAATAACCCGTGACCGTCTTGACATATTCGGTTATCTCGCCCGTGGTGAGGAGAGTTTCTATCTCCTGCGTTGTGAGGTTGAGATACTCGGCAGCTTCGTCCTCGGTGAGGTATTTTTTCTCGCCGAACTTCACGCTGTCTGGCGTTGTGACGTTGCTTATATTCGAGAAAGATTTATCGGTAATAGTCTTGTTAAGCTTGCGTATGCCGCCGCCTATCGAAAGTCCGCTTATAAGTACGCATATTCCGAGGAAGACTGCTCCGACGAATGTTCCGTTTATCATCTTTGAACCCGAAGTTCTGTTTCTGTTAGTCTGATTTGAAGCCATTTTTTATTCCAGCCTTTCATAACGAAATTTCTATCTCCCTATCAAGGCTGAAAGAATAAAGGAACGCCTGACGCACCCTGATATGGAAAATTTTCTCCAGAGCGGCGCTATACAGAACGAGCTGTCGGCGGTAGCGGTCGGCAAGGACTTCACCGCTCTTCACGCGGTCGGTCTTATAATCGACAAGCACTGTTTCGCCGTCCTCGAAGAAGATACAGTCGGCGATACCCTGAAGCATACTGCTGCTATTATTATACTCCAAACCGTACATTCCGTCAAGTCCCAGCTTTGATATTTCGACAAGAAATTTCTGCTCTCGGCGCACCTCGGGCGAGCGTTTCATTCGCTCATAAAGCGGTGAGCGGAAGAATGCTCTTATATGCTCAAGATCAAGTGAGCGGCGTTCTGCGGAGCTGATGATGCCGAGCCTTTCAAGGCGTTCGGCTTCGGCTTCGGGAGCGCTTTCTGCGGCGGCATAGTCTGCATACTGCATAAAGGTATGTGTTGCTGTTCCTATCTCGGCGGCGGTGAGCTTTCCATAGTCCGCGGCGAATTCGGGTCTGCGCAGGAAAACTTCTGCGTTTTCGCTTTTCGCTATCTCGGTTATGGTGAGCTTTGCAAGCGTTTCGGTAAGATCACTATTATAATGGTAATTGAAATTGCCGAGCAGTTTTCGGACACTTTCCTCCTCCGCAGGCGCTTTCGTTTCTTCGTGGGCTTTTTCATCTGCGGAAGTATCCTCGAACGCGGATATTTTTATCTTCGCCCTGCTGTTTCGAGTTGGGACGTAAATTTCGTTCTGGATTCGGCAGGAATCGGGGTGCGTGAGCAGTATCGCAAGCAGCCAGTCGAGCATCGACTGCGCCTTTACCGCCGACGGCTTTCCGTTCTCTGCGGCAAGCTGGGCGGCGCACTGGGCAATTCGGCGACGCGTGTTGTCGCTGTCGGGAACGGTTATAAAAAGCCGCTCCTTTGCTCTTGTGAGCGCAACATACAGAAGTCGCATCTCCTCGCTTATGCTCTCACGGCGGTTCACGCAGGATATCGCATAGCGTGGGAACGAATCGTAAAGCTGACCCGTTTCGAGGTTCTGTATCTTGAAGCCGATACCGAGGTCGAGGTGTATCTGCATACGGTTCGTGCAGTCCATAAGATTGAATTTTCGCGAAGTTCCGCAGAGGAAGACGAACGGATATTCAAGTCCCTTTGATTTGTGTATGGTCTTTATCGAAACTGCGTTGTCGGCTGGCGAAACGACCGAGGCACGGACGAAATCTCCGCCGTTTTCCGAAACATCGTTAAGATAGCGGATAAATCCCGACAAGCCGCCCGAGGAATTCTGCTCATACGATTTTGCATATTCAAGGAGCAGGCGCAGGTTCGCTTTTTTCTGCTCACCGTCCGAGTAAACGCTCATTGACGAAAGGAAATCCGTGCTGTCATAAACGGTCACGATGAGCCTTTCAAGGCTTTGCGAAGCGGCACTTATACGCAGGCTCTTGAAAATTTTACAAAAACGTTCAAGTTTTGCTTTTGCGGAGTAGCCGCTCCCCTCTTCGACCGCTTTCAGAACAGCTTTGTAGAGCTTTTCGTCACGCTTTTCCGAAAGCAGACGAAGCTCCGCCATTTCGTCAGCATCAAGCATAAACATCGGCGACATCAGCACCGAAACGAGCGGTATATCCTGCATCGGGTCGTCGATGACTTTAAGCAGGTTCAGAAGCACCGATATTTCACGCGATTGTAAGTAGCTTACGGTTTCCTCGCAGACCGCTTTTATGCCCATTGCGTTAAGTTCATCGGCGTAAAGCTGTCCCCTCGCCCTGTCACGGAGCAGGATACAGAAATCACGGGGTTCGCTTGTACGCATTTCGCCCCTGTCAAAGACTTTTTCAGTGCCGAGCATCGACTTTATCCTTGAAGCCGCCGCACGAGCCTCGGCCTGAGCCGCAGAGAGCGGTTCTTCACCGCTTTCATCGTCCGAAACAGCGGTAAGAACACCCTTGTCGGGGGAGAAAATTATCTCGGTCGTGCGGTCTGCATCGGGATAATTTGCGCCGTATTCAAGCTTCTCATTATCGGTATAATCGATGCCGCCGTTATCCCTGTCCATAATATTTTCAAAAACATCGTTGACGAAATCGACAACATCGCGGCTGCTTCGGAAATTGCGGTTGAGGAGCACTGCTGCATTCGTCCCCGTGAAGCCTTTTTCGTAAGGTTCGGACGAATCGAGGACTTCGAGGAAGTTGTTCGGGTTAGCAAGTCGGAAACGGTATATCGACTGTTTTACGTCACCAACGACAAAGAGGTTGTCGCCGCCCTTTTCGGCTGTACCGTTGTGCGAAAGCATACGGAAAATAACGCTCTGCGTGTTGTTCGCGTCCTGAAATTCGTCTATCATTATCAGCTTGTAATACTCGGAAAGCTCACGGGCGAGCGGCGTTCTGACGATGCTTCCGCTCTCGTCTTTTCTGCACAAAAGCTTTACCGCAAGCTGTTCCGCATCGGAGAAACCGAGTGCGTTTTTGTCAATTTTGATAGCTTCTATCTCTTTGATAAGCTCCTTGACGAGAAGCGAAACGCCGTCTATAATTTCGGCGTTCACCTTGTAGTCGTCAGTGATGCTTTTCAGCGAAAAAACATTGCCGCAGGCGTCGTTTGCAAGCTTTTTGTATCGGTCGCGGAAGTCCTTTACCGCATCGATAACAGCGGCATCGTCCGAGCCTTTTTCCGTTTTGGGATATCGGCACACTTCAAATTTTATAGGTTTGGGCATTCTCTCGTCCCACGGCAAAACCGTATCTTTCACGCGCTCGGCAAGCTGTTCAAAAAGCTGTGCTTCGCCCGTGATGATACTCTGTGCCTTTGATTTTCCGTCATCGGGGACTAATTCAGCCGCATAGAAAGCCAGCGCCGCCGCACTCCTGAACTGCTGTGAGATGAACTCCGAATATGCCGCCGCAAGAGGGTCTGTGCGCTCGTCAAAAGGCTGTTCATAGCGCTTTTTTGCGCTGTCGAGAAAGTCCGTCGGGAACGGGAGCGACATTATGAAGCGGTATATCGCGAGCATAGTTTTTTCCAACTCGGTATCTCCCCTTGCGCCCGAACAGGTGAAGTCCGCAAGCTTTTTCATAAGCTCGGGCTTTTCGCCGTAAAGACGTTCAAAGACGTTCTCGGAGGCTTTCGCGACGATGAGCTTTTCCTCCGAATCATCGATAATGCGGAAACCTGCCGAAACATCGAGCGACTGGACATTTTCCCTTATAAGGTCGAAGCAGAATGAATGTATGGTCGAAATTTTCGCCGACGGGATAAGCGCCTGCTGGCTGAAAAGCCACTCGTTCGAGGGGTCGGCTTCAAGCTGTTTCGCTATCGCATCGGAAAGGCGCTGTTTCATCTGCGCCGCCGCATCGTTCGTGAACGTGACAACGATTATCTTATCGGCAGGAACGCGGTTCTCGTTATCGGAGAGGATACGGAGCAGTCTTTCGACCAGAACGGAGGTCTTGCCGCTTCCTGCCGCCGCCGAAACTATGACCGATGTGTTTCTTGCTTCAATAGCTTCAAGCTGTCGGTCTGTCCATTTATCAGCCATTGTTCATCTCTCCTTTCTCGGTTTCTTCGCGGATAATGCCGTCAAGCTTCGCCCTCATTTTCTCAGCGGCTTTGGGGTCGTAATCGCGGTGGATAATGTTCGGGAAATTGCCGCAGACGGAACTGTAATCGCAGTATGAGCAGGGCGAAACACTGCCGTTCCAAAGCGGGTCAGCTTCAATCTCGCCGCTCTTTATGCTCATAGCTGTTTCTGTCAGAATTTCCGCAGAATATTTGCGCAGGGCGGCTATCTGATCTTCGGTGATAACGCTTGAATTGCTGTAAAAATCACCGTCATTCTTTATCTTTACGGGGATAAAAGTTCCGCTCAGACCGTTTTCCATTGCGCCTGCAATATCAACATCGGCAACGACTATGCCGTCCATTTTGCAGCCTTTTTTCTCATAGGAAAGCTTCTCGTCCTCGGTCGGCTCTCTGCCGAGTGAGGGAACGTTGTCCTTTGCGTGCATATAGAGAACGCCTGCGGGCAAAGCCTCGTGATACTTGCCCTCGTTGAGCGGCGCATCGGGGTCGGTCACGGCAAAAATATACAGAAGCATCTGCATATTTATACCATAATAAAGGTCGGCGAGCGAGAACACCTTTGAACCCGTTTTGTAGTCAACAACACGGACGTAGGTTATGCCGTCCTTTACGAATGTGTCTATTCGGTCAACTGCGCCGACAAAGCTTACACGCGTCTTGTCGGGGAGCTGTATCGTGACCGGCTTTTCGTCACTGCTCTCGGCATAGGAAAGCGTGTATTCAAAGCTGGACGGTGAAAAATCGGACTGCGCAAATTCAAGCTTTAAGCGGTAGATGATATCCGTCAGCGTTTCAGCCATTCGCACGAACGCCGCAACGAAGCGTTTCGTCTTGCCGTAGCTTCCGCCGACCTCATCCGAAGCGTAATATTCGCCGAGCTTGGTTTTAACGACATCGGAAATGTCCTTGCGCTCCATTTTCACGAAGCTGTCCTTGTCGTATTCCTTTAAAAATTCGCAAAGGCAATAATGTATCGCAGTTCCCTTTGCAGGCGCGGAAACGTCCACACGCTGTCGCGGCTGTATATGCAGACCCTTTTTGCAGAAGTATATGAACGGGCATTTTCTGTAGTCTTCAAGGCGCGAAGCGGAAAGGCTTATGTTCTGCCCGAAAAGCCGCTCGGCGTTCTCACGGCGGAGCGAATGTCTGCCCTTTATCGGCTCATCGGCAAGACGAAGCTTTCGGCGGTTCTCGGGCGAATGATCTTCGAGTGCCGCGCGCAGGCTCGCAATATCCGAGTCGTTCCTGCGGAAGCTTTTGATGTACTGATAATAGCCGTTCTGCTCGGTCGTGCAGAAAAACAGCGTTCCGAGGTCTTTTTCGGTGAGCTTTATTTCGCCGAACATTCCCTCCAGCTGCTTCACGGCGAATGACGGATAGAGCGGTGCGCCCGAAACATTAGCCACGGGGTAAGTGACGTAAAGCTTTTCCCTCGCCGCGGATAAAACAGAGTATGCAACGAAGCGCTCCTCCGAGTTTTTCTCCCTCATCGAGCCGCCTATCTCGATATCAGCCGCACGGAAACGCTCGGTGTCCTTATCCGAAAAGAGCGGTGACGGCTTCGGTGCAAGCGGAAATGTTCCCTCGTTCGCACCGATGACAAAGATAGCTTTCGGGTTGGAAAAACGCGATGTATGCGCCGCTGTAAAGCTTACGCAGTCGAGCGTTTTCGGCGGTGCGGAAAGCTTCATTCCCGAAACGCAGGAGTCGAAAAGCTCCGCAAATTCCGATGCGCTTATCTCAGCTTCGCCGAGCGTTCTGTAGAAGCTTTGCAAAAGTTCACAAAGCATATCCCAGAGCTGTTTTGCTTCACGGACTGCGACCAAGGCTTCGCTGTCGCCGTCCGAATTTTTCGCTTTTTCCTCAACCGAACGCGCAATGCCAACTTCTTCGAGAAAGTCCGAAACTGCGCGGCATATAGTGTCTGCTCTGCCCTGCGAAGCCTTTTTCCGCAGATTTTCAAGCGGAACTATGACGGTCTGCCTTGCTTCTTCCGCAATGGCATCATTTTCATCTGCAATGCGGAACGGCTCGCTCCACATTTTACCCTCGACATTCCAGCGGTAGCAATATTCTTCGAGGATATCCGCTTTTTCATCGTCAAGTCCCGAAAATCCCGTCTTTATGTAACGCAAAATTTCCTCGGTCGAAAATTTTCGCGCCGACGCAAGCTTTAGCGCCGTTCGTATGAAAACAACGAGCGCCTTGTGTGAAATCCCGTCCGAAACATCGGTGTAAAGCGGAATATCCGAACGCCTGAAAGCCGCTTCTATCATCGTCATATAGCTTTCGGACGAGCGCGAAGTCACGGCGATATCGGAATATTTGTAACCCTCCTCACGGACAAGTCGGCATATCTCGGCGGCGACATAATCCGCTTCGGCGTAAGGCTCGGCGGCTTCATATATCTTCACCGCTCTGCACTCGCCGTCATAATGCTCACGCTTTGCACGGAGGATATTTTTTCGCATAAATTCAAGCTCGGGATAGGCAAATCGCCTGTTCTCCGTGAGGAATGTTTTCCGAACCTGCGCACCTGCGTCATTTGCGGCGGAAATAAGCTTATACATCGTTGTATTGACCGTATCGAAGAGCGAAAAATTTCTCGGTGCTTCGTCCTCGGTCGTGAGTGATACGGTCACGCTTCCGCAGTCTCTTATCATAATTTTCAGCAGTTCATATTCATCGGGGGTGAAGCTTTTGAACTCGTCAATGAAGAATTCCGTACCTTTGAAAAAGCCGTGTTCGGAGGCTTTTTTTGCGGCTTCGGTAAGGTCGGTTCCGCTGTCCTTGAAGCCGTGCTTTTCGAGGCTTTCCATATACCCCGAATAGATGAGGGCAATGTCCTTTGCTTTCGGACGGATCATCTCATCGAGTGATGAAAGCTTTCCCGTGAGCTGTTCGGGCGAAACTCCTGCCGCCGAGAACGCTTTCACAATTTCGAGCGCATCTGCGACAAATCGCGTTTTCGATGCCTGCCTGTCGTAAAACTCCAGCGAATGTTCGGTGCGGAGCCGTGACAGCACCTCGAACATTATGATATTTCGGACGGTATCATCGGCATATTTGCCGCGCAGACCGCCGTATTTTATGAAAATATACTTCGCCGCACGGGAGAAGTTGATTATCTCCATGCGGTTGAAATCCTCCATGCCCATAAAGTTGTAGAGCAGGCGGTTGTATTCAAAGTTGAACTGGTCGGGGACGATAGCATAGACCTTTTTCCCCTCGGCAACGGCACGTTTTATCCTTGTCATCATCTCGTATGATTTTCCCGTGCCTGCGCCGCCGTATATAATGTCGAGCATTGATATCCGCTCCTTTCGGCAACAATTATACCATATATATGGTTTTCTTTCAAGAAAAACCGCCCCGATATGTTCGGTACTATCCGTTTTTCCGTACAGCATGCTGCAAACAGCGTGACCTGCTCACCGCAAGTCACGCTGTAATTTCCACTCTGATTTTTTTGCTTTTTGTCCTCATACATCCTGCCTTACCATCTGCGATATCTGCGGAAAGCTCTTCATCTGTCTGCTGTACGCTTTTGCTGCATTTAAGGCGAAGTATCCCGGAAGGATCATCGTCCGATACATCGCTTATGCTGAAAATGCTCGCCGAAACGAGCAGTGCCGTCAGCACAAGAAAGCAAAGAACGACGGTGGAGATGATCTTTCGCCTGATAGATCTTTTCATTTTATCACCTGTCGTTTTTATCGTCATCGCGGCTCGTCATTTTTATTCTGACATCGCGCCATTCACGTCTGACTTTTCTGTTTTTGAAGTTGGTCTTTATCTTGTAAACAACACCGCCGCCGAAGAATATCGCGATATTTATAAAGGATATCGCGATGCAAAGGCTCGCCTGCCAGTAGCCGACAGCAAGCATCGTTATGAAATCATAGAGCAGAAATGCCGCATCGATCCACGCGAGCCATTTCGCTTTTACGGGGATAAAGAAGAACAGCAGAAATTGTTCGTTCGGGAAAAGCATCGCGAACGCAAGGAACAGCGACATATTAAGGTATTCCGCCGTTGCATAGCCCGAGATGAAGCCGCCGATTATCGTTCCGATAACGCCCGTGAAGTAGAAAACATTGAACCTAAAGCCGCCCCAGACCTGCTCGAGCTGCGAACCGATGAGCCAGTAGAAATAACAGCTTATCAGCATAAATATCGGATTGGAACTGAACGGACACAGAATGAACGAGAAAATTCTCCAAACCTGCCCCTGCATCACAGCTGCGCGGTCGAAATACATATAGCTGCTAAGATACAGCTCGGGGAAAAGATAATCGAAGATAAACACTATCACGCTGCCTATGACAACATACAGCATAAGGTTGGGGATATAATATTTGCCGAATTTGCGTTCCATTTTATTTAAAAGATTCAAAATATCATTCCTTTCGGTCCAAAGCACAAAAATTTATATAGTCATAAAAATTTAAACCAAGCAAAACCCTTTTTGCAAACATAAACCAATTTTCACGCAAACTGAGCGGAACGAAGTGCAGCGCAGCGCGAACTTGCCGCAGGGCTTCCCTACAATCACAAGATGCCAAACTGCAAAACAAACCCTCTTCGCGAACATAAACCAATTTTTCACGCAAACTGAGCGGAACGAAGTGCAGCGCGGCGCGAACTTGCCGCAGGGCTTCCCTGCAATTATACCATATTGGTAACAAAATTACAAGTAGCACTTGAAATTTTCACAAATATTGATTATAATAGTAGGTGTACGAAAAAAGTACAAATCCCTAAAAAGAAAGGTCGTAAATAAAATGGCTGTAGAAATTACAAAAGAAACCGTTATCGGCGATATCCTTGACGAAGATATGGAAACTGCACCGTTCTTCCTTGAAATGGGAATGCATTGCCTCGGCTGCCCCGCTTCAAGAGGCGAATCCATCGAAGATGCATGCGCAGTTCACGGCGTAGACCCCGATGAACTCGTTGCAAAGCTCAAGGCTCACTTCGCTAATAAGTAAGAACCGTTATACAAAACACCATTTAAAATTTGGAAAAAATCAAGCCGACAATCTTGGATATATGTGATTTCGGCGCAGATTTTTTCCTATATTTTATTGGTGTTTAGTATTACAACGGATAACCGCCGCACAATGCAATATTTGTGCGGTTTCTTTTTAAAAGGAGTAGAATAAATGCTCGGAAACAGACTTAGAGCCTGCGCGGAATATGTTGTCGGCGAAAAAGCCTGCGATGTCGGCACAGACCACGGCTACCTTGCGGCTGAACTTCTGCTGTCGGGAAAATGCAGCTTCGCCATTGCCGCCGACATAAACGAAAAGCCGCTCGATTCGGCTCGCAGCACCCTGCATAAGCACGGACTTGACGGACGCTCTCAGCTTGTCCTCTCGGACGGCGTAAAAAACGTTGACCTTGACGGCGTTACCGATATCATCATCGCAGGAATGGGCGGCGAGCTTATCTCCGCGATACTTTCGCAGAAGCCGCTCGGCGGGATAAACCTCGTTCTCCAGCCGATGACGAAAGCGCCGTACTTGCGCAGATTTCTTGCCGAGAACGGCTTTGAGCTGCTCGGTGAAACGGCTGTCGAAGAAAGCGGCAGGCTTTACACCGTGATGAACGCCGTTTTCACGGGCAAAAAGCGCGAGATAGGCGAGCTTGAAGCGCTTGTCGGAAAGCTTTTGCTCTCAGATAAGACCGCAAAGCAGATGCTTCTCGGAATTTCGGAGAAGCTAAAAAAAGAATCGGACGCTCTGAAAGCTTCGGGCAACGCCGAACAGTCGGAACACCGCAGTTCGCTCTCGGAGCGGATAAAGAATTTCGCAGAAAACGGAGGCAGCATCGTATGATTTTTACAGTTAAAGATATTCTTGCCGAAATGGATAAAATAGCACCGCTCTCACTTATGCAAAAGGGCGACAACTCGGGACTTTTGGCAGGTCTGCCGAGCGATAAGGCAACGAAAGTTCTTGCCGCTCTCGACATCACGAACGAGGTCGTTGAGGAAGCCATTGCAAAGGGCGCTGATGTTATTATTTCCCACCACCCCGTGATTTATCACCCACTGTACTCGCTTTCGGACGAAAATCCTGCCTGCCGCGCGATGAAGCACGGTATCGCCTGCCTTTGCTTTCACTCGCCGCTCGACCTTGCAAGGGGCGGCATAAACGATATCATTTTCGATATGCTCAAAGAGCCGTTCGGACTTTGCGATTCGGAGGCTTATGTTGAAGAAGTCGGCGGAGGCTTCGGCTACGGACTTGTTTGCAGACTTGAAAAGGCAATTGAGCCAGAAAAAGCCGCAAAAAAGCTCAAAAACATATTTAAATGCACCGTTGTGCGCTTCACGAGGGGCGGAAAGCCGATAGAAAAGCTTGCGTTCTGCTCGGGCGGTGCGGGAAGTATGCTCCCAGATGCACTCAGGCTCGGTGCGGACGCATACATCACGGGCGATGTCAAGCACGATCAGATGATAACGGCGCTCAACAGCGGTGTTACGCTCTTCGACTGCGGACATTTCCACACGGAGAACATTGTTATCCCGTATCTTGCTCAGCGTTTTGCGGAAGATATGCCCGAACTGCCGTTTGAGATCGCGGAATGTTCGGCTGATCCTTGTGATTATGTGTGACTATGTTTTTCACAAAATAGGGGCATAATAAATTCGGAATGCGGAATGCGGAATTCGGAATTATCTGCATTCCGTTGGTTTGCAACGAAACCAATTACAAAACAGACCTGTTTTCAAGGAAAAATTCCTTTGAAAACAGGTCTGTTCGTTTATTTCATAAACGCTTTACGACGCAAAACGGGAAACCCATTTCCTACGGTGTTCAATATGAATTCACGGAGCTAAAATAATTCCGAATTCCGAATTCCGAATTTTTTCTCCTCCCCTCTTGTAAAAAGTACAAAAATATGTATAATAGTATATGTATGCCAACTTTTTTACAGAAAGGAAAATTGATCTTGAAAGAAAATAAAGCTCCGATAACTTTAAAATTCAATTTCTGGACGTTTTTATACAGCAAGAGAATCTATATCTTCGCTTTTCTTATCCCTGCGGTGGCTCTCTTTATCGCATACGCGATTTTCGGAATTTATCCGTTCGGTCAGGAATCCGTTCTCGTTCTTGACCTCAACGGTCAGTATGTTTACTACTACGAAAATCTGCGCGATGCTTTGCACGGCAACGGCAGCCTTGTAAACTCGTGGAGCAGAAACCTTTCGGGCGAAACGATAGGCATTTTCGCTTACTATCTCGCCAGTCCGTTTATGCTCATCGTTATGCTGCTGCCGAGGTCGATAATGACGGCTTCGATACTCATTATGCAGCTTTGCAAGGTCGGAACGGCGAGCGTTACGATGTGCCATTTCCTTGGCAATCACAAGAAAATGAGCGGCAGCACTTCGCTTATTTTCAGCGTTATCTACTCTCTTATGGCGTATATGATAGTTCAGCTCATGGACCCGATGTGGCTAGACGGACTTATTTATCTGCCGCTGATATGCAAGGGCATTGACAAGCTCGTTGACGAGAAAAAGTGGCTTTATCTTGTGATTCCGCTGACTTTGATGTTCATCGCGAACTTCTACATCGGCTGGATGATCGCAATTTTCTGCATAATTTATTTCCTTGCGTATTTCTTCTTTATCTCCGATTCGGCTGCACCTTTCAAGTTCACGAACTTTATTTACAGCGGCTCGCTTTTCGCCTGCTCGGGGTTGCTTTCGGCAATATGCTCGGCTTGGCTGCTAATTCCGCTTTACTACTCGTTAAAGCTTGGCAAATTCGAGTTTTCAACACCTAATTTTGAGATGAAAACGCAGTTCGACTTTGCGGATTTCTTTGTTGACCTGCTCCCGAACGTTTATGACACCTGCCGCCCCGAGGGTTCGCCCGTTGTTTACTGCGGCATTCTGACGATACTTCTTGTACCGCTTTTCTTCCTCAATACGAACATCAAACTCCGCAAAAAGATAGGCTGCGGCTTGCTCACGCTGGTGCTTATCCTTTCGATGTATATGTCAACTGTGGATATCGTTTGGCACGGACTTCAAGTTCCGAACTGGCTTCCCTACCGCTACTCGTTTATGTGCAGCTTTATGTTCATCTTTATGGCTGCGCAGGCTTTCGAGCGCATCGAGGGCATCACCGCAAAGGAGATCGGCGGAATGTTCTTCGTGCTTGCGGCGTATGTTCTTTACGTTGACAAGCAGGGCTTGGAAAAAGTCACGCTCCTTGCGACGGTATGGTTCACTATCGGCTTCGGTGCGCTTTACGCTTTGCTCGTGTACCTTTACAAAAAGCACTACAACATCAAACCCGTGCCTGTCGTGATGCTCATTTTTGTCATCGGCGAGCTTATTACAAGCACTGCTTACACGCTCTTTAAAATTGACGAGGACGTCGTTTATTCCAAGGAAGCTTCATACAACCGCTATATAACCCTCGGACGAAACACCGTCAGCAAGATATACGATATGGACGAAGACCCCGTTTACCGCATCGAATCAAACTATCACAGAACTGTAAATGATGCAATGGCGTTTGGTTCGTTCGGCGTTTCGCACTCCAGCTCGACACTTAATTCAGGTCCTATCGAGATGCTCCACAAGCTTGGCTTCTCCTACGGCGGACATTATATAAAGTATAAGGGCTCGACCTACCTCACGGACGCGCTCCTCGGAATCAGATATGTTATGGAAAAAGGCTCGGCAAAGCCTGACGAGAACGGAAATATCACCGTTGCCGAGAACAAGCATTATGACAAAATGGTGCTTGCAAACGGCGATAATACTGATATTTTCTATGTTTATGAGAACCCGAACGCTCTCCCGATAGCTTTTATGGCGAGCAATGATATCCTCGATGTATCGTTGGAGGGCGATAACCCGTTCATCTGCCAGAATGCGTTTTTCTCCTCGCTTTGCACCGACACAAAGGCAGAGTATTTCAAGCAGGTCGATATCGACCGTGTAGTTCCCGAGAACGCCAAGCCGTCCACATACGGCACACATACGAAGTATGTTCCGCGAATTGAGGGCGAAAATTCGCATATCGAGTTTGTCCTCACCGCCCCGACCGAGGATATGATGTACCTCTATTTCCCGTCAAGCTATGAACGAAAGATAAACCTCTGGCTCAACGGTGATTTCGTTGACTATTATTTTGAGGGCGGAAACGAAGTCATCCAGCCGCTCGGACGCTTCTCCGAGGGTGAAGAGCTTTCCGTCATCGCGACAATAACCGAGGAAAAGAACGAGGTATTTTTCGCAGACGAGTATTTCTATTACCTTGACGAAGAAGCGTTCAAGCGCTCGGTCGAGGAGCTTAAACAGCACCCTCTCGAGATCGAAAGCTTCAAGGAAAATCATATCAAGGGTACGGTAAACGCTGACGAAGACGGAATCCTCTTCACGACTATCTCCTATGAACCCGGCTGGACGATAAAGGTAGACGGTGTAAAGACCGAGCCTGTCGAGCTTGTGGACGCGCTCATAGGGATCCCCGTTTCCGCAGGCGAGCATACCATTGAAATGTCATTCTTCCCCAAGGGAATGACGATCGGGATCATAATCAGTATGGGCGGCGTTCTTGTCGTTGTCACCGCTGTTGTTCTCACCAAGAGAAGCAAAAAGGAAAAAACGCTCCTCGACAGACTTTATGAGGAAAACTAATAAATAATTCGGAATTCGGAATTATTTTACTCCGTAAGCACACATTGAATTTCGTGGGGAACGTTCCACGTCCGCACCGCAAAGCGTTATAATATAAACCAACAGACCTGTTTTTCAAGGAAAATCTTTGAAAGCAGGTCTATTTTTATTTACAGTATTCGCCATAAGAATTTGCCTGCGTAATTCGGAACAGCGAACCGTCCCTTTACAGAGATTTTCCCTAAAACCACAAGGCTTGCCAACAGGCGGATATCGAATCCGCCCCTACAGAAATGGGTTTCTCAATGCAAATTTACGAAACAAAAATAATTCCGAATTTCTAATTCCGAATTCCGCATTAATTTCCTGCATATATTTATACAAAAAAACGAACGAAAGGGACTTGCTATGAAAAAATCACATAAACAAGGCTTTTTGAGCGGTTCGCTTATCCTCATTGCTTCGGCGGCGGTTTCAAAGGTCATTGGCGCGATATTCCGCATACCGCTTGCAAATCTCCTCGGCGGCGAGGGTATGGGGTATTTCTCGGCGGCTTACGGCATTTTTATGACGGTCTACGCCGTTTCGGTAACGGGTCTGCCGATCGCGGCGGCGAAGCTTACCGCAGAGCGGCTCGCAAACTCGGACAAGGACGGTGCTGCGAACGTCCGAAGCACGGCTTTGGCGCTTTGTGCTTTGTGCGGAGCTGTGTTTACATTGCTAACGCTTTTGCTTGCATATCCTTTTTGCGCGTATCTGAGCAAAAGCCCTTTGTCGGTGATAGCCGTTGCCGCTATTGCGCCGTCCATTCTTTTCAGCTGCATCACGGCGGTTTTCCGCGGCTGTGCGGAGGGTCGGAGAAATATGTACCCTACCGCCGTTTCGCAGGTCATAGAGGCGGCTGTGAAGCTTTTGTCGGGACTTGCGCTTTGCTATGCCGTGCTTAATGCACCGCGCCCGTTTTTCGTTTTGGCTGAGGCTCTCATCAAGCGTGTTCTGCCTTTTGAAGCCATACAAAACGCTTCTGCCGATGATTTTGTGATGCCTTTGGCTGCGGCTGCGGCTGTCCTCGGCGTGACGGTTTCCTCGGCGGCAGGACTTTTATATATGCTGCTGCGCGATGCTTTCTGCAAGGAAGAAAAGCTTCGCTCTGCGCCGACTCTCCCGACCGCGCGCGAGCTTGCGATGATAATGATACCCGTTGCTTTAGGCTCGCTGATAACGAACCTGACCTCGCTCATCGACCTTGCGACGATAATATCCTGCTTAAAAAAGGCTGTCGAAGCAAAGCCGCAGCTTTTTTCGTCTATGCTGAACGGAATTTCGCCCGAAGCAATGCCGAACTTCATCTTCGGCTGCTTTTCGGGACTTGCGGTGACGGTCTTCAATCTTATCCCGTCGTTCACGAATATGTTCGGCAAGGGTGCAGTGCCGTTCGTGGCGGAGGGATTCGCAAAAAAGGACAAAACGCTGATAGAGCAGGCTGTGATGCGCGTTATTTTCACGTCTGGGTTTATTGCCGTCCCTGCAGGGCTTGGCATCTCGGCACTCGCTCCGCAGATATTGGCGCTGCTGTTCCCCTCGCGGCAGCTTGAAGCTCTCACAGCTGCGCCCTCGCTTCGTCTGCTCGGGTTCGGAGTGATATTTCTGTCCGTTTCGTCCGTGCTTTTCGCTGTGCTTCAGGCGGCAGGAAAAGGCGATGTTCCCGTCAAGATAATGACTGTCGGAGTTGCGGTGAAGCTTATCCTTAATCTCGCACTGATACCTATACCCGAAATAAACGCTTCGGGTGCGGCTATCTCGACCGATATTTGCTATCTGCTGATAATGTTTTTATCCTTAAAAGAGGTTTCAAAGCTTGCGGAAATCCCCCTCGGGAAGTTTTTTTCACTGCTGGCAAAGCTCGCTTTCTGCGGAGTTTTATGCGCTTTGGCGGCGGTATTATCGCAGAATTTTTTGCAGAATTTATGGGATTCTCCGCTGACGCTGTTTATTTCCGTGCCGATCGGGGTAATATTTTACATAATAAGCACACATTTAACGGGGATTTTGACCAAAACTACGTTAAAAATGCTGATTTGCTGAAGAAATTTAAAAAAACTCTTGAAAAAATCATAATAATAGGTTAATATATTATATGTGACTGAATGCGGCTATACCTTGATCGAAAGGATATCGAACGATATGGATTTTGAATTCAAAAAAAGATATGATATCAATGATATGCTAAAAATTATGGCGATACTCCGTTCCGAAAACGGCTGCCCTTGGGATAAGGAGCAGGATCACCATTCGATACGCAAGGACTTCATCGAAGAGGTATATGAAGCCGTTGAAGCTATCGACCTTGAAGATACGGAACTGCTCCGCGAAGAGCTTGGCGATGTTCTTTTGCAGGTCATTTTCCATTCGAGAATAGAAGAGGAAAAAGGCAGCTTTGATTTCGGCGACGTTGTGAACGAGGTCTGTCAGAAACTCGTTATTCGCCACCCGCACGTTTTCGGCACTGTTACCGTTAAGGACAGCACAGAGGTGCTCTCCAACTGGAACGATATCAAGCAGGAAACAAAGGGTCAGGAAACCTATACGGATACGCTCAAAAGCGTTTGCAGCACACTTCCTGCTCTTATGAGGGCACAGAAGCTCGGCACAAGAGCAAAGCGCGCAGGTATGGACTTCGCAGGCGTGAACGAGGCTCTTGAAGCTCTTGAAAGCGAAATTGCGGAGCTTAAAACAGCTATCGCAGACGGAACAAACGTTGAAGAAGAAATAGGCGATGTCCTTTTCTCGGCGGTAAATGTTTCAAGGCTTCTTAAAGTCGATGCCGAAGAAGCGCTCACAAGATCTTCGGATAAGTTCATTGACCGATTCGCAAAGACCGAGGAATTAACAAGATGTGACGGGGCAGATATGCGCTCCCTGAACATAGATCAGCTTGACGCCTATTGGCAGAAAGCAAAAAAACAATAATAATGGCGATCTCGCCACAAATTTTATGGAGGTATAATGTTATGACAAAGGCAGATTTAATCAATGCTATTGCTGAAAAGGCAGAATTTTCCAAGAAGGATTCCGAGAAGGCTCTTAATGCAGTTATCTCTTCCATCACAGATGCACTCGTTTCCGGCGACAAGGTTCAGATCGTTGGCTTCGGTACATTTGAAGTTCGTCAGAGAGATGCAAAGGAAGCAATCAACCCAAGAACAAAGGAAAAGATTCAGATCCCTGCAAAGAAGGCTCCTGCATTCAAGGCAGGCAAGGCTCTCAAGGACGTTGTAAACAAGTAATTATTGTTTATCTGTACTTTTCGGCAGCTGCTCAAGGGGGCGGCTGCCTTTTGCTTTAAAAGGAGGAAAAAAGATGAGGCTTGACAAATATCTCAAAGTAACAAGACTTATAAAGCGCAGAACGGTAGCAAACGAAGCCTGCGATGCCGATAAGATCGTTGTAAACGGAAAGGCAGCCCGTGCCTCCTACGACGTAAAGGTCGGCGATATAATCGAAATAAATATGGGACAGAAGCCGCTCAAGGTCAAAGTCCTGAACGTTACCGAGTATGCAACAAAGGAAAATGCAGCGGATAACTACGTTGTTGTGGAGGGCTGATAAATGGAGTACCGTTATAAAGTCGGCATGATCGACGGCGACTATGCGCATCTCTACCGCATCGACGACGGCAGCAACGATGAAATAACCGTCGCAATGGCGCTCCTGCCCGAAGAGATAACAGAGGGCTGCGAACTGCTTTGGAAAGACTTGCAGTACAGCATTATATAAAATTCGGAATTAGGAATTCGGAATGCGGAATTATTATAATTCCATTTGATATCAGAAAAAAGGTGCAATCATGAATAAACATGACTGCACCTTTTTCTATAATATTTTATTTCTAATGGAACAGCGAAGCTAATTCCGAATTCCGAATTCTTAATTCCGAATTTATCTTAATCTCTGTCCTCAAACTCAACGTATTCCTGCTTTTCGTGGACAGCCTTATATGCAGGACGGATTATCTTATTTGCGTTGACAAGCTCTTCCATACGGTGTGCTGACCAGCCTGCGATTCTTGCGATAGCAAAGAGCGGTGTATAAAGCTCTCTCGGGAGGTCGAGCATTGTATATGCAAAGCCACTGTAGAAGTCAACGTTTGCCGAAACGCCCTTATAGATCTTTCTTTCGTCTGCGATGACCTGCGGAGCGAGGCGTTCGATTGAATTATAGAGTTTAAATTCTTTCTCTCTGCCCTTTGCTTTGGAGAGCTTTTCTACTGCCTGACGTAGGAGATTCGCTCTCGGGTCGGAGATAGAATATACTGCGTGACCCATACCATAGATAAGTCCCGAGCGGTCGAAGCCCTCTTTATGGAGAAGCTTTATGAGGTAGTTCTTTATTTCGTCCTCGTCTTCCCAATCGCTTATGTGGTTCTTCATATCGTCGAACATCATTGAAACCTTGATATTCGCGCCGCCGTGCTTAGGTCCTTTAAGTGAAGCGAGTGCTGCGGAGATCGCGGAATAGGTATCCGTTCCCGACGAAGTTACGACGTGAGTTGTGAACGTGGAGTTATTACCGCCGCCGTGTTCAGCGTGGAGGACAAGTGCAAGGTCGAGGATAGACGCTTCAAGCTCGGTGAAGCTGCTGTCGGGACGGAGCATATGGAGGATATTTTCCGCTGTCGAATACTCTGCGACAGGCTGGTGGATAAAGAAGCTGCCGCCGTCGATATAGTAATTCTTTGCGTGATAGCTGTATACTGTGATGAGCGGCAGGAGCGAAATAAGTTCCATCGACTGGCGCATAACGTTTGGCAGCGAGAGGTCGTTCGGTGTATCGTCATAGGAATAAAGTGTGAGGATTCCGCGCGAAATGCCGTTCATAATATCTTCGCTCGGGGATTTCATAATGATATCGCGGACGAAAGTAGTCGGAAGTCTGCGGTAATCCGCAAGGATACGCTTGAATTTTTCAAGCTGCTGCTCGTTCGGAAGTTCGCCGAGGAGAAGCAGGTAGGTGATCTCCTCAAAGCCAAAACGGCGCTTGCCGATAAAGCCGTTCACGAGGTCGTTTATATTATAGCCGCGGTAGTAAAGTTCGCCCTCACATGGAACGCTTTTGCCGTCAACGGTTTTGGAAGAGATTATCTCGGAAATTTCGGTAAGTCCTGCGAGTACGCCCTTGCCGTTGATGTCACGCAGACCGCGCTTTACGTCATATTTCGTATAAAGCTCAGGGTCAATGTTTCCGTTCTTTTTGCAGATCTCGGTAAGCTCGATAATTTCGGGAGTGACCTTTGCGAAGTTGTAGTTTGAAGCCATTGAAGCATCTTTCCTTTCATACAATATTCGTTCATTCAAATCTATGATAAAATTTTAACATATTTTTTGAATATTTTCAAGTACAGCGGCGAAATTTTCATCATATTATCAGAAAAGTATTTACAAAAACAATAAACTGCAAAAATTTATGCAAAAAGTAAATAACCGACAATGACCGCCGCAAAGGCAAGCTGGCATACGATGATAAGCGGTATCCCGACCATAAATCGTTTCTGTTTCGTCTTGTGGCGGAACTTTTTCATTGAGATATACATTCCTACCGAGCCGCCGATGAGCGAAACGAAGAACAGCGTCGGCTCGGAGATGCGGCGTTTGCCGTTTTCGACTTTTTTCTTATCGGAAAATGCCATTATGAAACCAACAATGTTTATTATAATAAAGTACGCTGCTACAAACGCTGCAACCGGATGTTGTTTTAAAATATCCATAGATTCTCCTGTAAAAAAATCTTCGCAAAGGCGTTTTCCGTCTTTGCGAAGATATATAGGTTCACTGAAAAACAAGCTTATTCCTTGTTTTCATCATCGTTTGAGGGTTCAAAAAAGACTTCATCGTCCGTTTCGGGAGCGTTCGGTTCGTCTTCCGTCGGGGCGGCTTCATCTGATTCCGAAACTTCCACGGTGTTCTCGTCAAGGCTGCCGATGTTGTCGAAATCAAGCTCGCTGTCAACAGCAGTCGTTTCGTCCGAATCGAAAACGGGAATATCAAGCTCATCGGGAGCAGCCGAATCGTCTTCCGAAGCCGTCTCGGCGGTTTCTTCGGGAACTGTGCTTTCGTCGAAGTCTATCTTGAAGAAATCGATCATATCACGGAGGACTTCAGCCTGCTCGGACATATCGTTTGCAGCGGCAGAGCTTTGCTCGGCGGTCGAAGTTGTGTTGTCGATAACGGCATTTACGCTGTTTACGCTGTTGTAAATTTCGGAGATAAGGCTGTTCTGCTGTTCTGCGCTCTCCGCGATGCTCTTGACCTTTTCGTTGATCTCGGAAGCACCGAGGACGATCCTATCGAGGGATTCTGCGGTCGTTTTTGCAATAGCAGTTCCGCGTTTAACATTGCGGAGCGAATCTTCGATAAGCTCGGAGGTCTGCTTTGCTGCGTCTGCGCTCATATTTGCAAGGTTTCGGACTTCATCGGCTACAACTGCGAAGCCAAGACCTGCATCGCCTGCTCTTGCAGCTTCGACAGCCGCATTGAGAGCGAGGATATTCGTCTGGAACGCGATATCATCGATAACGCGGATAATATCGGAGATCTGTGCGGAAGACTTGGAGATATCCTCCATTGAACCGAGCATCTTCGTCATTTCGTGGTTGCAGGAGTTGATCTGCTCCTCGATATTTGCAGCGAGGACTTCGGTATCCGAAGCGGATTTAACTGAATCGGAGATATGTCCGACGATGTTTTCCATACGGTTCGATACTTCGCTGACAGCTTCGGACTGGCGCGCTGCACCGTCGCTCAAAAGCTGTGAACCCGATGCTACCTGCGAAGCGCCCATTGTAACGGTGTTCGCGGATTCGCTGATCTTGCCGAATGTCTTTCTGAGCTGTGAAAGGATAGCGTTGAAGCTTTCCTTTATCTTAACGAAATCTCCGCGGAATTCGCCGTCCATTTCAAAGGCGAGGTTTCCCTCGGCGATCATACCGAGCGCTTCGGATATCTGTTCGATATATGTACGAAGCGAGGCAACCGTTTGCGCAAGTGATTCGGAGAGGATACCGACTTCATTCTTCTGCCTGATAACAGGAGTATCGGTAGAAAGGTCGCCGTCCGAAAGCGCTTTAAGTCTTGCTGTAACGCTAATTATCGGGTTTACAACGCCGTTCATGATGATGAATGTGCAGATGAATGCTGCTATAACGAGAACAACGGAGAACACAACGATTATCGTCGTAGTTGTTTTGAGTGTGCCGTTGAAGTCGGATTCAGGTCCGACAAGGATAAGCGACCAGTCGCTGCCCTCGATAGGAGCATACGCAACACGGCTCTTTACGCCGTTGACCATGATGCTTTCGCTGCCCGATTCGCCGCTCATCGCGAGGGACTGTATCTCTGCGATAGCTGCATAGCTGCTGTCGGTTTCCGCAAGGTTGTTGTGGTTCACTGCATTTACAACGTTGTTGATGTCGTTTGAAGCGATCATCGTGCCCTCGGAATTGATTATGTAAGCTGTGGAATTTTCGCTGAACTGTACTGAATTTACAATATCGGAAAGTATCTGTGCATCGTAGTAGGCAATGAGAACGTAGCTTGTAACGCTCGATGTTCCCGATACTGCAATGATAAATTCCGAGCCGCTGCCGTCCTCATAAGGGATAGGTTCTGTAATAGCGATTCCCTTTGATTTCGCCGTCTGATAAACATCAAGGTCTTTGAGTGCCTCTGCGCTTTTAGCGTCAAATCTGTCCGAGCCGATGAAGAAATCGCCCATTTTGAACATCGCGAAATCCTTTACATCGAGCTTATACTCATTGAACATATATTTGAGATAGGACGAAGCTCCCTTTGAAGCGCCGATATTGTCGCTGCAAAGTGTCTTCTGGAAAGCTGTATCGGTCTTAGTTTTGAGCATAGAGATCTTAACGCTTACGTCCGATGCCGCCTCTGTTGTGATAGGTGTGATCATCTGATTAACAGTCGATTTTACGCCTTTTGAAAGCGAAAAATAGTTGACGAACGCAAGCAGCAGGACAACAATGAGCGACATTACGCATACGAAGATAATGAGCTTTGTCTTGATGCTGTTTCGGTTCAGCTTAAAATAGCTGAGATCGAACTTCTTTTTAACTTTTATATCTGACAGTTTTTTATTTTTTTGTAATTTTGACTTTGCCATACCAAAACCCTCCCCATAGGGTGTACATTCTTTGTTATCATTGTACCACTTTATAAAAGCTAATATATCAATTTTCTGTGAATTTTTACAATATATAGAGAAAATGAACGGAATTTTTATGTAATTTGCTTTACTGCGACAAAGTAAAAGAGCCAAACAGATTTAAAAATAACTGTTTGGCTCTTGATTTTTTTAAGCAGAAATCCGTAAAATTTGTTATGCTTATCTCTAAAGAAACGCTGATTAATACGTTTTTGCCATTTTTCAAAATGTTTATGTCAAATTGACATTAAAGACGTAAACTCGTACATTTCTCAAAATGGCAAAACGAACGCTTCGCTTTAATCAGCTTTTTCCTAATCGGAATGTGTACAAAAATCAAGCGAATGTATGACTTTTGCAACAATTTTTTGTCTGCACATTCATTAAGATATCAGCATTAAGCTGCGGTCTTGTGTATCTTACCCGCAACGCGTTTATATATTACCTGTACGACAGGGAGAACAGCCGCGCAGAGTATGCAGTAAACAACAGCCTGAAGCGATATCGCACTGAGTCTGATGAAGAACTGCTCCTTCGTGTTCGACATAAAGCCTGCCGACATAAGTATCGCCGTGTTCAAAAGCAGATTTATCACGAATGAATCGATGAGCCTTGCAACAACAGCCATAACAGCGAGTTTTTTGCCCTCTCTCTTGTAAAGGCATATACCGAATACAAGACCTTCGAGCGCAGCCGTTACGGTGAGAAGCGGGAACGGAGCCTGACCGCTGACAAGACAGCCGATAAGATCGCCTGCGATAGCCGCAAGTGTAGCAGGAACAGGTCCGAAGAACATTCCTACGACCGCGAGCGCGAAAAACGCAACGTTGATCTTGAGGAACGCACCGATCTTGAACGAAAACATATCGAGAATGATGAAAAGTGCAGTCATAAGTCCAGCCATAGCAAGACATTTAGCGCTTTTCAACTCCTTTGCGGAGCTTGTGAAAACAGAAAAAAAGCCTTTCATTTTAACCTCCTTAAAATAGTGCTGTTTGTGCATATCGGGAGGAATGAAAAGCTCCTGTTATGCATTTCAGCGGGATGCAAGAACTGAACCGCAAGCCTTTGAAAGCTTTTCGTTCCGCCGGCAACTCCCCGTCCGTCGGACACTTGTACGCTCAGTTCTCTACTCTGTAAATGCGTATTTCTGCTATAAAAAGTTGATATATTTTATCGACATATAATATTGTATCACTTTTATGTGAAAAAGTCAAGGCTTTTTTTAATGTGTAATTCGTAATGCGTAATGCGTAATTTTTGCAAAGCTGACATTTGTTTGAGAACTGCGAAGCCAAGCAGCTGGTCGAGCTGAGCACAGCTCGTCAGGTGTCCAGAGGGCGGAAGCCCTTTGGTCGCTCTCCGCAGAGAGCGAAATCCCCCAAACTAACAGCACCAAGCTTGCTGCAATAGCAAAATTACTAACAAATCAAAAAGGCGCAATTCACACGAAAAAAGTAAAACGGATATGAGAAATCAGTTCCGTAAACCTAAAAAAGTGAATTGCGCCATTCTATTTTCCTTAAACAAACTATCCTTGCAGATAATATATGCGAACGAAGTGAACATATATTACCTGCAACGTTGTATGAATTGGCTGAACATCATCAACACAGCACCACCGACGACAACGTATGAACGGCGGTGGGATATGTCACTAAAAACAATAAATTTCGGTAGGGGCGGATTCTATATCCGCCCGTTGGCAACCCACAAAATTATGGCGATTTTTAGGACGCATTTTCCATTACACAGAAATGTCATATCTGCGATGGTTGAATATTTTTATAGATGTTTCTTTTTCGGTTGTGACCTATCAGTCGTTTCGTTATGTGAAAACTTTGCTCACTTGCGTTCGCTTGTTTTCACGTTCATATCCCATAGCTGTTCATATTGAGTTGAAGCGTAAATCCACTCACTTCGTTCGTGTATTTACGCTTCAAGGATAGTTTATTTGAGGAAAAAGAATGGCGCAATTCACATTTTAGGTTTACGAAACTGATTTCTCATATTTCGTTCTCCATTATTTGTGTGAATTGCGCCTTTGGATTTGTTAGTGATTACGCTATTGCAACAAAGCGTTATTTGTTAGTTTAGGGTATTTCGCTTCTGCGGAAGCGACAAGGGACTCCGTCCCCTTGACCCCTGCCACCTTTGAAAAGGTGGACGAAACTTTTGCTTGGCTTCGCAACGCCGAACAAATGTCAGCTCCGCAAATAATTACGCATTACGCATTACGCATTAAAGCAACGTTCCCCTCTCCCACGATATCCGCAAGCTTTTCAAGCAATTCTTCGGTTATATTCACGCCGTCGGCTGATTTGGGGCGGACATATTTCTTTATATCCTCAAAATAGAAATTCAGCTTTCCGCTGCCTTTATAATTTCGGCAAAGTTCGGCTGCTCGGGTTATCTTTTCCTTATCCGTACTCATACAGCGGATAAAAAGGCTGCTTTTTGCGGCTAATTCAGCGTACCGCACGGCGGGAATGACCATTTCGGCAAGTATTTTCGGCTCATCGTCCTTATACGAGAGCTTTCCTTTGAGGAAAACTATGCTGTCGGCACGGATAAGCTGCACGCTTTGGGCGTAGACTTCGGGGAAAAAGATGACCTCGCACTCGCCGCCATTGTCCTCGACGGTCGAGAACGCCATTTGCGCGCCTTTTTTCGTGTTATGCTGTTTGACCGAGGTTATCATACATATCAGCTGCACGGGTGTGCCGTCTTTCGGGTGATTTTCCGCGAAAAAGCTGTGTATTGTGTTATGCTTTGCGGCGGCAGAGATAAGCCTGAACTCATCGAGGGGGTGACCTGAGATATACATTCCGACTGCCTCTTTTTCGTACATTAACAGCGTTTTCAGCGGATATTCCTCCGTTCGGTGGAGGTTATCTATCATTGACGGTGCATCGTCGCCTCCAACAGAATCGAAAAAGCTCATCTGCCCTTCGATATTATTGCGCACGTCGGTTTGCAGGACGATGAAAATTCGGTCATAGTTCTCCATCATTTCGCGTCGGTTGAGGGCGAAGCTGTCGAACGCACCGCATTTTATAAGGCTTTCTACCGCCTTTCGGTTTACGTCCTTTCCGCTCATTCTTCGGCAGAATTCATCGAGCGAACGGAACGAGCCGCCCTTTCTCCGCTCCTCAACGATATTGTCGATAGCTGTTCTGCCGAGGTTTCTCACTGCGAGCAGACCGAAGCGGATGCCGTTTTCGTCTGCTGTAAAGCCTGCGCCGCTTCTGTTGATATCGGGGCAGAGTATCTTCACGCCGTTCTTTTCGCAGAGGGCGATATCGTCAATAAGCTTTCCCTGCGAAGCAAGCTCGTTCGTCATGACCTGTGCCATATATTTTTTATAGTAGTGGCATTTGAGGTAAGCCGTCTGATACGCAACGTGGGCATAAGCGGCGGCGTGGGATTTATTGAACGCATACGAAGCGAAACTTGACATCTCGTTAAAAATATCTTCTGCGGTTTCGGCAGGAACTCCGTTCTTCACCGCGCCATCAATGAAAACGTTTCGCTCTTTTTCCATAACGTCAGCCTTTTTCTTCGCCATTGCGCGGCGCACAAGGTCTGCTCTGCCGTAGGAATAGCCTGCGAGCTTTCGGCATATCTGCATTACCTGCTCCTGATAAACGATACAGCCGTAGGTGACGTTCAGGATATCTTCGAGCAAGGGGTGCTTGTAGGTTATCTTTTCGGGGTGACGCTTGTTTTCGATATAGCGTGGGATACTGTCCATAGGGCCGGGGCGGTAGAGCGAAAGCACGGCGATGAGGTCTTCTATCGACTCGGGTTTGAGCCGTTCGAGCACCTGCTTCATTCCCGCGCTTTCAAACTGGAAAACAGCGTCCGATTCGCCTGCGGAAAGCATCGCAAAAACCGCTTTGTCATCGAGCGGAATTTTATCAATATCGAAATTCGGCTCTGTTCGGCGAATGTCCTTGACCGTTCCGTCAATGACCGTTAGGTTACGCAGAGCGAGGAAGTCCATTTTCAGCAAGCCAAGGCTTTCGAGGATATTCATCGGGTACTGCGTTACTATCGCGCCGTCATTTTTCTGAACGGGGACATAATCGCTCACGGGCGCATCGGAGATAACAACGCCTGCCGCGTGAGTTGAAGCATGACGCGGCATACCCTCTATTTTTTTCGCGGTATCGATAAGCTCGTGAACGTCGCTGTCGGACATATAAAGCTTTTTTAGTTCGGGACTGTTTTCGAGCGCGCGGTCGAGAGTTGTGTGAAGTTCAAACGGGATAAGCTTTGCGACCTCGTCCGTTTTCTGATAGGACATTTCCATAACTCGCCCAACGTCACGGATAGCCGCCTTTGCCGCCATTGTTCCGAACGTTATTATCTGCGCAACACGGTCACTGCCGTATTTCCGCACGACATAGTCAATGACAAGCTGGCGTTTTTCATAGCAAAAGTCGATATCAAAGTCGGGCATCGAAACACGCTCGGGATTGAGGAAACGCTCAAAGAGCAGATTATACTTCATCGGGTCGATGTTCGTTATTCCGATGCAGTAAGCCGCAATGCTTCCTGCGCCCGAGCCTCGTCCGGGACCTACGGGGATATCGTGCGTTTTCGCATAATTGACAAAATCCCACACGATAAGATAGTAGTCGGTATAACCCATTTTGATTATAACGTCAAGCTCATATTCAAGGCGCTCTTCGTAAGCTTTCGGCGGAGCTTCACCGTAGCGCTTTTTCAAACCGTCCCTGCAAAGCTGAACGAAATACGCTTTGTTGTCGGTCACGCCCTCGGCTTCGTAACGTGGAAGCTTTATCTTGCCGAACTCGAATTCAACATTGCATCGCTCGGCAATTTTCACGGTGTTTTCTATCGCATCAAGATGATTAGGGAAAAGTCTTGCCATTTCATCGTGCGTTTTCATATAAAATTCAGCTGTCGGGAAAGCAAGCGGCGTTGGCTGGCTGAGCGGCGTGTTCGTCTGAATTGCAATAAGCACACGCTGAACTTTCGCATCGGCTTTGGTGATGTAATGCGCATCGTTAGTTGCGCAGAGAGGTATCCCCGTTTCGGCGGAAAGCCTGAACAGAAGCGGCAGGACGGACATTTCTTCGCGTATGCCGTGGTTCTGTATCTCGATATAATAGTTGCCCTCGCCGAAAATATCGCGGTACAAAAGTGCGGTTTCCTTTGCTTTATCATATTCGCCGTTGGCAAGCAGACGCGGCAGTTCCCCTGCGATACAGCCCGAAAGCGCAATTATGCCCTTGCTGTATTTTTGCAGGACTTCGACATCGACCCTCGGCTTATTGTAAAAGCCCTCGGTGTAGCCGATCGAAACTATCTTCGCAAGGTTGTGATAACCCTCGTTGTTTTCGCAGAGCAGTACAAGGTGATAAGGCTTTCCGTCCAATCCCGAAATTTTATCGAAGCGGGTTCGGGGCGCAACATAAACTTCGCAGCCGATGACAGGCTTTATCCCCTGCGCCTTTGCCTCATTATAAAATTCGACCGCAGCATATAAATTGCCGTGGTCGGTGACAGCGACAGCGTTCTGCCCGAGTGCCTTTGCCCTTGCAACAAGGTCTTTTATACGGCAAGCGCCGTCAAGCAGACTGTATTCGCTGTGAAGATGAAGATTTACAAAATTATCCATAATTTATTCAGCGGTTTCTGTTTCGGTTTCGTTGTATTCCTCGCGGAGCTGTTCGGCAAGCGCGGAGATTCGCTTCAAACGGTGGTTCACTCCCGAACGTCCGAGCGGCTTTTCCAGTTCTTCGCCAAGCTCTTTGAGCGACATTTCGGGAAATTCGAGCCTGACCTCGGCAATTTCGGCAAGGTCGGGCGGCATATTTTCCATACCTATCTTGTCGACTATGTACTCAATGTCAGCGATCTGCTTGTCGGAGGCTTTGAGCGTTCGGTCGATGTTCGCCGCGTCGCAGTTAGCTATTCGGTTCGCCTTATTGCGAACGTCTTTGAGAATTTTCACGTTCATAAGCTCTATCGAGGACATCGTTGCGCCCATAAAGGTGATAAGGTCCTCTATGACCTCGCTGTCCTTCATATAGATAACGTGGTTGCCCTTTCGCTCGGTCGATTTTACGTTGAAGCCTATCTCGCTGAGAAGCTCCGTCAAATCGAGCATAAGGTTATAATACGGCACGGAAAATTCGAGATGATAATCTTTGAGCGGCTCTGAAATGCTTCCGCAGGATAAAAATGCGCCTGCAACGAATGCAAAAACGTCATTATTGTTAATATTTTCTCGCTGTATTCGGTGGATAAGACTGCGGCTCGAAATATGGAAACGGTAGATTATTTCCTCGCGGTCTTCAAGCTTTTCAATGCTCAAAGTGTATAAAACCGTGTTGTTTTTCTTCTCGTTGCTCGAAACCGTCACGACCTTGTGGCGTTCGAGGACATCGTCTGCAAGCTCGCAGAACAAATTGCAGACCATATCGTTCTCCGTCTGGAAAACGATACTGTCTGCATCAAAATTTTTGCAGAAAAGAAGCATCCCATAAAGGCAGGCGAACTTTCTGTCGCGGTCGGTCATAAGGCCGCACAATTCTTTTTTTACAGAATATGAAAAAGACATAGGTATTCCCTTACTTTTTGTTTATATCTCGGTGGCATATCCGACTGCGGACGCCCTTATCCTGCAAATGCTTGAAAATAGCCTCGGCAAAGGTAACGCTGCGGTGCTTTCCTCCGGTGCAGCCGAACGCAATGACAAGCTGACTCTTTCCCTCACGATGATAAAGCGGAATGAGGAAGTCGATAAGGTCGGTGAGCTTTTTCAGCAGCTCCTTTGACTGGTCGAACTGCATAACATAGCCGCTCACGCACTCTTCAAGCCCCGTATGCTCCTTAAGCTCGGGGATATAGAAAGGATTCGGCAGGCAGCGAACGTCAAAAACGAGATCGGCTTCTCTTGCACAGCCGAATTTCGTACCGAAAGACATCACTTTTACGACCATTGAATCGTTCGGATTATCGAGGAAAAGCGTGTAAAGCGTTTCTTTGAGCTGTGCCATTGAAAGGTCGGAGGTGTCTATGTAGTAATCGGCACTTTCGCGCACCGACATAAGCATCTGGCGCTCGGTCGTGATAGCGCGGAGCAGATTGCCGTGCGACTGCTCATCAAGAGGGTGTCTGCGGCGAGTTTCCTTGTATCTTCTTATAAGAACATCGTCGGACGCGTCAAGGAAAAGTATCTTATAGTCAAGTCCGTTTTCCTTGAAGTAGGCAATGCCCTCGTCAAGTTCGAGGAAAAGCTCCCCTCCTCGGATATCGGTGACGATAGCGACATTGTGGATTATCTTATCCGATTTTATGCATATCTCGGCGAACTTCGGGATAAGCTGCGGAGGAATATTGTCAATGCAGTAATATCCGATATCTTCGAGGACGTTTATAACGCCCGATTTTCCCGAACCCGAAAGTCCCGTTACTATGAGAAATTTCATTTTCTGTATTCCTCCCTCTCCGAAATGATGATGGGTTCACATTCAAGCTTATAGCCTGTTTTTTCGGCAACGGTCTGCTTTACCGCCGCAATAACAGCCATTACATCGTCAAAACTTGCACCGCCTCGGTTTATGACAAAGCCGCTGTGCTTTTCGCTGACCTGCGCATTTCCGACCGTGAAGCCTTTCAAACCGCATTCCTCGATAAGCTGTGCGGCATACGCGCCCTCGGGACGCTTGAATGTGCTGCCTGCGCTCGGAAATTCAAGCGGCTGCTTTGAGCGGCGCTTTTCCATAAGCTCACTCATTCTTGCTTTTATGCTGTCTTTATCGGCTTTTTGAAGCTTGGATACAGCCGAAAGTATGACCTCGCCGCTGTCCGTAAAACGGCTGTGACGGTAGGACATTTCCAGTTCGTCTGCGGAATATTCGCGGATATTTCCGTCCTTGTCAAGCGCAGTTACCGAAGCGAGAACGTCTTTCATCTCGCCGCCGTAAGCTCCTGCGTTCATATATACCGCTCCGCCGACACTGCCGGGGATACCGTAGGCAAATTCAAGTCCTCCGAGTCCATTTTCAAGCGCAAAGCCGCAAAGCTTCACAAGCGGAACTCCTGCGAAACAGCGTATCGTATCTTCACCGATCATCTCAGGCGCAGAGCCGTTGATGCGAAATATCGCCAAGTCCGTTTTTCTGTCATCGGCGAGGATATTTGAGCCGCGTCCGAGGACGAAATACGATATATTGTTTTTTGCCGCAAACGGAATAAGCCGCTGACATTTCTGAACAGAATCGAGTTCAAAAAGTGCAGCAGCTTCGCCGCCTATGCGAAAGGTCGTGTAGTCTTTCAGCAAAGGCTTTAATTCCACCTTGCAGCCTGCTTTTTCTGCTTCATCGATAAGAAGCTTCAGGTTGTCATTCATAAATTTTACCCCATAGATAAAAGGTATTTTGCTTTGATCAGCCAAAAATTTTTCCGTGTCTGCTTTGGATATAAGCATAAAGTCTGTCCCAGTCGGCGTTTACGACAAGCTTTTCGGGAAGTCCGATCTCCTCCGCAAGTTTGAGTGATTCCGTCACATCACCGACGATAGTGCAGAAATGCGCGTCCGTGTTTATGACAACGGGTATCTCATATTTCTTGCATATACGGATAATTTCACGGTAGTTTTCACGAGTGTTTTTCCAGAGGATAGTGCTTTCGTTTATCTCGACAAGACGACCGCACTCCTTGAATTTTTTCAGGCATTTTTCATAGTCGAACGGACAAACGACCGTTGCGCAGTGTCCGATAACGTCAACATCGTCATTCTCGGCAAGCTTCAAGTACATATTCGTATGCTCCTCAAAGCTTGCAGGCTTCAGCATATCCTTATGGAAAGATGCGATTATCCAGTCGAGGGCAGCACATTCTTCGTGCGGAAAATCGATATTGCCCTCATAGTCTATTATACTCGATTCTGCGCCGTATATGATCTTTACTCCGTTAACTTCTCTCGGAATTGCCTTGTGGAGATTATGGAAATGCCAAACGTGAGGGCCGTCCGTCGATGCGGGCGTGTGGTCGGTTATTGCAACGGCGGAAAGTCCTTTCTGTGCGGAAACGTCCACTATTTCCTTTATAGTCGAAAATCCGTGAGTTGAAGCGACCGTATGCGTGTGCAGGTCTGCGATTATTTTCATATCAATAAATATCCCACTTTTTAATAGTTTCCTTGTGATCCATTTCAAGACCGAGGTTGTCAAGAAGCTCCTGCGCTGCGTTGTAGCCCATCTTCTTCTGACGGTTGTTCATAGCGGCAACTTCGAGGATAACGGCAAGGTTTCTGCCGGGCTTTACAGGAATTGTTGCGCAGGGAACTTTTACGCCGAGGATCGAAGTGTACTCGCTGTCCACGCCCATTCTGTCATAAACTTTTTCGCTGTCCCAAGGTTCGAGCTCAACGATCATATCGATCTTTTCCGTGACCTTAACAGCACCCATACCGAACAGACGGCGCGCATTTACGATGCCGATACCACGGATTTCAAGGAAGTGTCGGATATTTTCGGGTGAAGAGCCGACAAGGCTTATGTTTGAAACCTTTCTTATCTCAACTGCGTCATCGGCAACAAGACGGTGACCTCTCTTGATAAGCTCAACGGCTGTTTCGCTCTTCCCAACGCCGCTCTCGCCGAGGATAAGCATACCCTCGCCGTAGACTTCGATAAGAACGCCGTGACGTGTTATTCTCGGAGCAAGGTGGAGGTTGAGGAACGCGATGAGCGCTGACATAAAGCTTGAAGTACTCTCCTTTGAGCGGAGGAGCGGAACTTCATACTTCTGCGCGATAGTCACCATTTCGGGGAAATACGGCAGCTCACGGGAGATGATGAGTGCAGGGATATGCTGCGCAAAGAGCATATCAAGGCGCTCTGTTCTCGTCTGCTCGTCAAGCGTTGCAAGGTAAGCGAACTCCATTTTTCCGAGTATCTGGATACGGGCATTGCTGAAATATTCGTAGAAGCCCTGAAGCTGGAGTCCCGGACGGTTTACGTCATTTTCATCTATGAGTATCTTGGAAGCGTCCTGCGGAAGATATATCGCCTCAAGGTTGAATTCGTCAATAATAGCTTTGAGTTCAATGGTAAATTTCTTTTCAGCCATTTTTTTGTTCCTCTTTCATTTTCATCAGCAGAATTTATTGAGATTTGCGTCATATTCAAAGCCTGCGGCGGAAAGTTTCGCCGTAATATCGACTTTGCTTACATCAAGGTCGTCACAAAGTGCGTCAAGGTTTGCGTATTTATCGCGGAGCATAGTGTTCACATAGCTCAGAAGCATAAAAGGGTCATTCGGCAAAGACATTGTTTTCTCCTTAAAGATAGATAACACCGCTGCGGAAAAACCGTAACGGTGTTGTTATGGGGTCTGCCAGACCGCACGGGCATATTCTTTTTCGTTTGGTCTGTCAGAAACCCTTATGTACATTTTTAATAGAGGAACTTCATCAACTTGGACTTTTCGGAAGCGAATTCTTCATCGTCCATCAAGCCCTCATCGTGCATAGCTTTGAGCTTCTTGACAGCTGTCTGGAAGTCCTCGAGCGACATCTTTTCTCCGTCCTTCGGAGTTGGGATATCAACAGCCTTTTCTTTCTTTTCAGCAGGTTTTTCTTCTGCTTTTTCCTGCTTGGGTTCAGCCTTGACAGGTTCTTTTTCAAGTTCTTTCTCAGGCTGCTTCGGAGGTTCGAGTTTATGCATCGGAACGATCTTCGGTTCTTCGATAACGTCCTCGCTTATATCAACTACGCCGATCTCTTCGATAGTTTCGCTTGGGATATATCCGGGGTTCTCGACAGTCTGTGCTTCGGGAAGATCGGAAGTATCGGGGATAACGATCTCATCGAACGAATCAGCGAGAGGAACTTCGGAAGTCTTTTCTTCAGCTGCTTCTTCGAGTATGGAAACATCTGCCTCGGGAGCGGCTTCAAGGATATCGTCGATCTCAACAGCATCGGAGTGCTTTGCAGCGTACTCTTCCTTGACGGGTTCTTCCTTAACAGGCTCTTCTGCCTTTTTCTCGGGAACGATAGGTGTGAAATCGTCCAATCCGAGGATATCGGCAACAGTGAAATCTTCGCCTTTCTTAGCCTTTTTGTCCTTATCCTGTTTATCATAGCCTGCGGTAGCATTGAGGAATTCCTCGTCAGCTGCCTTTTTGAGGCGCTCACGCTCTTTCTGCTTTTCTTCCTCGCTCGGCTGCTTTTTAGGAGCGTGTTTTCTGTCATAGTCAGCCTTTGCATCATTGATAAGGCGCATAATTTCTTCCGCATTCGGGAAATGAGGGAGGATTATTCTCTTTCTTGACGGAACGCCCTTTTCGACCTCATCGCACTGAACGTTGATCGGCTGGCTCTTATTATTGGTATTGATCGAGATCTTTGTGATATCTTCAAGACCGCATACATACTTTCCGTATTCGGGATCGTCTTCCTTAGTTCCCTTCTGAACGCAGATATAGCCTGCGCCGTAAATATGTGCGGCAGTTATGGTAACAGTGATATCGAGCGGCTTTGAAAAAACGCTTTCCTTGTAGATCGTTTCAAAGCTTGCAAGCTTTTTTTCACTGTAAACATTTGTCTGATCGTCCATTTGTAACACCACTTTCAATAATAATACCGGCAGCGATGCAGAAAAAGCTGCAAAAAGCTGTCCGCAAACGTATTATCAAAAATACTTCACAAGTATTATAGCATATTTTCTAACATTAGTCAAATAATATTAATAAAAACAGGTATAGAATTTAGCGATATTTTTTTAGCTATTTATACAAAAATACACTTGGAGTTGTTTTTTATTTTTATGTGGTTTTCCAAAAAGATGATGAGGAATGTCATTCTGTCTGATCTATTATATGTGATTTTCGTCCAAAAATAACAGCCGCAAAAGCCTATTTCGCCGAAAATTCGCGCCAAAAAATATTTTATATGGACAACTGCATAAAAATGATATATAATAAAAGTGCTGCACAAAATCACGCTGAAAGGTTGCTTTGAATGGAACTCAATTATATAAATACGACAAATATCAACTCGGGACTGGAAAACGATGCGGAAGGCTTCATCAGAAGCTCCGAAAATATCTATCAGGATCAGCTTTGCATCGCCGCAGAAAAAATATATATGAACCGTGAGGAACGTCCTCTCGTTCTGCTTTCGGGTCCGTCAGGCTCGGGCAAGACCACGACCGCACTTCGCCTTGCCGCGCTTCTTGGAAATAAAGGCTTGCAGGTACACACACTTTCGATGGATAACTATTTTCTCCCCGCAAGCGCAGGTGATTTTCCCGTTGACGAAAACGGCAAGACCGACCTTGAATCGCCGTACCGACTGGATATACCGATGTTTTCCGAGCATCTTGAAAAGCTTTCAAAGGGCGAACCCGTTGAAATGCCTATCTTCGACTTCACCACGCAGTCGCGCTCGGATTTTATCCCCGTCGCAAGAAAAAGCAACGAAATAATCATCATCGAGGGCATACACGCGCTCAACCCCGAAGTTACGGGCGATTCGGACGATTTCACGACCTGTATGTACGTCAGCGTAAGAACAAGAATACGCACAAAGTATGGTCTTACACTTCACCCGAGAAAAATACGCCTTATGCGCAGGCTCAACCGCGACCGCCTTTTCCGCTGCCGCAGTCTCGAAGATATTTTCGATATGTTTGAGAGCGTCACCAAAGGCGAGGAAAAATACATTATGCCGTACAAAAAGCGCGCGACTATCGAGATCGACTCATTTATCCCATACGAAGCGACCGTTTATGCGAAGATGCTCAGAAATGATATTGAAAACAACCGCGAAGCCTTTGCCGCTATCGAGGACGGCGATGTAATGCTCAAAGTCCTCACCGAGCTTAAACCGCTTTCGGAAGAGCTTGTACCGTCCGATTCGCTTGTCCGCGAATTTATCGGCGGAAGCAGCTTAAATTATTAACCCGCTCAGCTTGTAAAAAAAGTAGGTTACAAAAAAGCACAAATTTCAAAGCAGAGTTTACGTCCACGCTTTTCAAAGGGTGGTGGGTGTCCAGAGGGCAAAGCCCTTGGTCGCACTCCGCAGAGTGCGAAACTCCCCTACACGAAGGCGCTCTGCAAGGGGTGAATTAAAAAACAGTCCAGTGGACTGTTTTTTAAGAGGGGACGCTCTGCAAGAGAAAGCGTCCCTTTGTAAAGCTTTCATTGCAATGGTAATTTTATGATATTTTGTTATTTTGCACAAATGCAGTAACCTCTTTCGACAGACTGAAAGCTTGAACTATTGATTTAATGGAGTAAAAAATGGCAGGAAAATTATATGTTGTCGGAACGCCGATAGGAAATCTCGGCGATATGACCTACCGTGCGGTAGAAACGCTCGAAAAGGTCGATTTTATTTGCGCCGAGGACACAAGAGTGACCTTGAAGCTACTGAATTATTTTGAGATAAAAAACAAGCTCGTCAGCTTTCACGAACATTCGTCAAGACAGATATGCGAGGGCATTGTTTCGCGTATTTTGGACGGTGAGAACTGCGCTGTCGTTTCGGACGCAGGTATGCCCTGCATCTCAGACCCCGGAGCAGACCTCATCGCGCTCTGCGTTGAGAATAATATCGAAACCGAAGTTGTCCCCGGCCCTACGGCAATGGCATCTGCTGTTGCGCTTTCCAACATCTCATCGGCAAGATTTGCGTTCGAGGGATTTTTGTCCGTGACGAAAAAGCAGCGCTACGAGCATCTCAAATCCGTTGCACACGACTCTCACACGCTCGTTTTCTACGAAGCGCCGCACAAGCTTCTCGCAACGCTCAAAGATATGCTTGAATACTTCGGCGACAGAAAAATTTCGCTCTGCCGCGAGCTTACGAAGATACACGAAGAAGTCGTTCGCACGACCCTTTCCGAAGCAATAGAAATGTACGAAGCAATGCCGCCGAAGGGCGAGTTCGTCCTCGTTGTCGAGGGCTGCAAAGAGGAAGAAAGTACCGCTGCACTCACTCTTGAACAGGCTGCCGAGCAGGCGCAGAAGCTCATCGATTCGGGCGTTAAGCCGTCCGAGGCCTGCAAGGAAACAGCGGCTCTCACGGGTTTCAAAAAGAGCGACATTTACAGCTTTATCATAAACGGTGGCAAAGAATGAGAACTCACATTTTCGGCAGCGGCAGCACTCACATCTACATAGGCATAATGAGCGGCGAAGGAAGCGAAGCCGAGGAGGTTTACACTCTCGCAAAGCAGCTTACGGGCGCTGATTTTACGCTTATCGCGTTTGAAACCGAAAACTGGAACGATGAACTTTCCCCGTGGTCTGCTCCTGCCGTTTTCGGTGATGAAGCTTTCGGCGGAAACGCTTCAAAAACGCTTGAAGTGCTGAAGAATGACGTTATCCCGACAGTTGAAAATGAAATAGGCAGACCCGAAAGGCGTTTTATCGGCGGATATTCCCTTTCGGGACTTTTTGCGCTCTGGTGCTGTTATGAATGTGACCTTTTTGACGGTGCGGCAAGCTGTTCGGGTTCGCTTTGGTTTCCAAAGCTTTATGAATATATCGAAAGCAGACCCGTTCCGAGTGGAAAGTTCTATTTCAGCCTTGGCGACAAAGAGCCAAAGACAAAAAACAAGGTCATGTCGGCAGTTGGTGACATGACCTTGAAGATATACAACAAATTCAGCGAAGTGAACGCCGACTGCAAGTTTGAATCCAACAGCGGAGGTCACTTCAAGGACTGTGCTCTGCGGCTTGCAAAGGGCGCAGCTTTTCTTGCGGAATGATTTAATTGAAAAACTCTGCAAAGAAGCTGAAAATTACATTTATTGCGATGATGAAAAAGACTATTTTTATGACAGTCGATACGGCTTTGGCATTTTTCGCCGAGTCGCCGCTTGTGTTCTGATCATTCTGATTTGTCGGGTTGTAAGGCTTGTAACCCTCGGGGATATGTACGCCCTCGCCGCGCTCGGTTCTGTTATAAGTAACTTTATCGTGGGTATGACCGTCGGAATCGCAGTTTATGGCGGCGTTTGTGGAAATGTCATTTTCGCCCCATACGGCAGAGCCGCAGTGCGAACAAAAATCGTCGTCCTTGCTCATTCTATGGCAATTTTTACAGTATGTCATTTTTATCCCCTTTCTTATATCTGTTGTTTTACGGAAAACGGCTGCAAAATCGGTGCAGCCGTTTTTATTTATTTTACTGTAGGGGGACGGGTTTCCCGTCCCGTATTAATGATGCATTTTATACTAAACACCATTTAAAATTTGGAAAAAATCAAGCCGACAATCTTGGATATATGTGATTTCGGCACAGATTTTTTCCTGTATTTTATTGGTGTTTAGTATTATAGTGGTTGAACATTGACAAATACCCTGCTTTTCGGTTATGGAATCTGCCGCTACGCCCCAATGTCATTTTCCTTTTATGTATCACCGTTGTTCAAACAATGTCGGCGTGAAATGCTTATCGCTTCCGCTCTGCACATTTTATGCCAAGGATAGTTTACTTTAGGAAAATAGAATTTGGCGCAATTCACATTTTGGGTTTACGAAACTGATTTCTCATATTTTGTTTTCCATATTTGTTGTGAATTGCGCCTTTTTAGCTCTTACTGATTACGCTATTGCGGCAATGTCTAATTTGTCAGTTTATAGAGTTTCGCTCTCTGCGGAGAGCGACAAGGGACGCTGTCCCCTTGACCCCTGCCACCCTTTAAAAAGCGTGGACGTAAACTTTAGTTTTTGTTCGTGTTCTGTTACTTTTTATTCAGCGAGGAGCTTTTCTGCGCTTGCGATCTTTACTGCGAGGCAGAAGATATCGATAGCCTGTTCAAGCTCTGCGAGCGGTGGGAATGTTGGTGCTATTCTTATATTCTTATCATCGGGGTCTTTCTTATATGGATATGTTGCGCCTGCGCCTGTGAGGACAACGCCTGCTTCCTTACAAAGCTCAACAACACGCTTTGCGCAGCCGTTCAATGTATAAACGGAGATGAAGTAGCCGCCGTTCGGCTTATGCCAAGTGAGAACGCCGAGGTCGCCGAGTTCCTTTTCAAGTGCATTGAGAACAAGTTCAAACTTAGGAGCAATAAGCTTCTTGTGCTGTTCCATTTTAGCCTTGATGCCGTCGAGGTTCTTGAAGTAGCGGACGTGGCGGAGCTGGTTGATTTTATCATAGCTGATATACTGCATACCGAGGATCTTTTCGATCTGTGCGATATTAGCCTTTGAAGCTACCATTACTGCAACGCCTGCGCCGGGGAAGCTGATCTTCGATGTTGAAGCAAATTCAAACACCATATCTTCCTTACCCGTCTTCTTACACTCGTCAAAGATATTGAGGAGAGTATCGGGTGTATCTGTGAGGTGGTGAACGCAGTAAGCGTTATCCCAGAAAATACGGAAATCCTTAGCCTTTGGTGAAAGGTTTGCGAAGCGCTTTACTGTTTCATCGGAATATGTGATGCCGTCAGGGTTGGAGTACATTGGAACGCACCAAATACCCTTGATGGATTCATCTTCGGAAACGAGCTTCTCTACCATATCCATATCAGGACCTGTCGGTGTCATAGGAACGGTTATCATTTCGATGCCGAAGTTCTCGCAGATACCGAAATGACGGTCATAACCCGGAGCAGGACAGAGGAATTTTACCTTGTCGAGCTTACACCAAGGCTTTTCACTGCCGAGAACGCCATGAGTCATTGCTCTTGCAACTGTATCATACATAAGTGAAAGGCTTGCGTTGCCGCCGACGATAACCATTTCGGGGTCAACTCCGAGCATTTCGGCGAAGAGCTTCTTAGCTTCGGGGATACCCGTGAGAACGCCGTAGTTGCGAGCGTCCGTGCCGTCTTCGCACTTCATATCGGACTTGCTGTTGAGTGTATCGAGCATATCCATTGTGATATCGAGCTGATCTGCGCCTGGCTTACCTCTTGCCATATTGAGCTTAAGACCCTTTGCCTTGTAAGCTTCGTAAGCCTTTTCGCTTTCAGCCTTGAATTCTTCGAGCTGTGCCTTGTTCATTTCTTTAAGCAGCATAATGAAATCTTCCTTCCCATTCAAAAAAGTTTTTCCAAACTTCGTAAAATTACACAAATTACAGCTGTTTTTTTAATAATAATTTACTCCCTTGAAAAACAGTTGTACTCCCTGCAAATACATTTTTAGATTCGCGCTATATATTATAATATAGCATTTTTGGAATAAATGCAAGTCTTTTCAAAAGCTTTTGCATATTGTTAATATTCAGTTCACATATTACAGTAAACGTCCCGTTTCAAAAACAAAAAGGCAGCTATGGTCTTCATCGCAAAATCAAAAGACCACAACTGCCGTATTTTTAATAGATAGAACCAGTCGTTCTCGGGAATGGGATAACGTCACGAATGTTGGAGATACCCGTTGCGTACATTATAAGGCGCTCGAAGCCAAGTCCGAAGCCTGCGTGTTTTGCACCGCCGTATCTGCGCAGGTCGAGATACCAGTCGTAAGCTTCCGTGTCAAGTCCCAGCTCGTTCATTCGCTCGGTCAGAAGGTCAAGTCTTTCCTCACGCTGGCTTCCGCCGATAAGCTCGCCCACTCCGGGGACAAGCAGATCGACCGCCGCAACGGTCTTTCCGTCGTCGTTAAGTCGCATATAGAAAGCCTTTATCTCCTTTGGATAATCGGTGACGAAAACAGGCTTGCCATAAATTTTTTCGGTAAGATAACGCTCGTGCTCGGTCTGGAGGTCGCAGCCCCAGAACACGGGATATTCAAACTTTTCGCCGCAGTTTTCGAGCTTTTCGATAGCTTCGGTGTAGCTTACCCTTGCGAAGTCGGAATTTACGACCGCGTTAAGGCGTTCGAGCAAACCTTTATCATAGAAATCGTTGCAGAATTTGAGTTCGTCCGAACACTCGTCAAGGAGCGCACGGAGAACATATTTGAGCATACTCTCGGCAAGTTCCATATCGTCTTCAAGGTCGGCGAAAGCTATCTCGGGTTCGATCATCCAGAACTCGGCGGCGTGTCGCTGAGTGTATGACTTTTCTGCACGGAATGTCGGTCCGAACGTGTAGATCTTGCCGAACGCCATTGCCATACATTCGCCCTCGAGCTGTCCCGAAACGGTCAGCGATGCAGGCTTGCCGAAGAAATCCTGCGTGTAATCGACCGAGCCGTCCTCGTTTCTCGGAATCTCGTTGAGGTCAAGCGAAGTAACACGGAACATCTCGCCAGCGCCCTCGCAGTCGTTCGCTGTGATGAGTGGAGTGTGCGCATAGACGAAGCCGTTTTCATGGAAAAATCTGTGGAGCGCCTGCGAAGCGACCGAGCGCACCTTAAAAGCGGCTTGGAACGTGTTCGTTCTCATTCTAAGATGTGAGATAGTGCGGAGATATTCAAGGCTGTGAGCCTTTTTCTGCAAGGGATAATCGGGGGTAGATGCGCCCTCGACCGTGATGCTCTCGGCGTTGACTTCGAGCGGCTGTTTTGCGTTCGGAGTAAGAACGACCTTTCCGCCGACGGATATTGCCGCGCCCGTGTTGAGGTGTGAAACGGCTTCAAAATCGTCCACCTTTTCGCTCTCGGCAACTATTTGCAGCTGCCTGAAACAGCTGCCGTCCGATATCGACAGGAACGCAAGTCCTTTGCTTACGCGGACGGACTTCACCCAGCCGCAGACGGTGACAGTTGCACCGTTTTCGGGCGCATTTTCATAAAGCTTTTTTATCTCGGTTCTTTTCATTTTCAAAACTTCCTTTATTTATCGCATAAAGATTTGTTTCCCACGCAGGGATATAAAGCTGATGACGGACATACAGCTTCAAATTCGGGTTAAGTTCGAGCAGCTGCAGGGGTATCGCGAACAAGTCCTCGTTGCGGTGGTAAAGCGCGGAAATGACGTTCGCACCGCCGCTGATATGACGTTTTGCACCCTCTATCGCTTCGCGCTCCGAGCCCTCAACGTCCAGTTTTATGAGCGTGACCTGCTCGGCTATTGCATTATCGACCGAGAGCGCAGTCGTTTCTATCTCGCCCTTGGAGGAATTCTGCGACATTCTGCCCTCATTTTTGGTGAAGCGCAAAATCGTGTCCTCGTTCCAAGCGGCGGCGTTGAAAGTCGTTATATCGTGAAGCTCCTCGGTGTTTTTGCAGAGCTTTCGGAAATTTTTCGGGTTCGGCTCAAAGGCGTAGATATGCTCGTACTCGCCTTTTGCCGCTTCGGCGAATTCAAGTGCAGTATCGCCGTTGTATGCGCCGAGGTCAACGTATCTTTCGTTTTTTCCGAGCTTCACAAGCGAAGAATATACCTCGCCTTTGTCCGAGGTGCAGGCGTTCAGATACTCTATTTTGCCGCTTATTTTGAAATTTATCACGTTTTCATAAGTCCTGCGCGAAGCTTCATCTTCAAGCCTTTCATAAACGGCTTCAAACTTATCCTTGTTCTCGCAGAAGTAATCATAGTCGAACAAGCCGCCGCCCGCCACGGGAACATCGGGCGCAAGGAGCAGATGCTTTTCGGCGATGCTGTTCACGCGCTTGTAAAGACTTTCGTAGCCTGCGGCGAATGCAAGAACGATAACAAAATCGTCCACAAGCTGTTCTATCTGCGAAAGCTTATGCACAAGATGTCCCTCAAAGCTGTGTCCTCGGACAAATTCGTCGCTTGCGAAAAAGCCTGCTGTCGGAATATTGTATTTTTCAAAGACGGAGAGTATCTTCAGCGCACCGTCGCCCATTCCGTATATAAAAATCGGCAGGTCGGTCTTTTGCAAAAACTTCCAGCAGCTTTGCGTTTCTTTTATTTCAAGTGCCATTTTCGTCACCCGTCAAATTCGTCATCATCGTTATGGTCACAGTGGCAGTCGTGGTCAGCGATGTCTGCGCCGATCATATCCCTGCCGCGCACTCTGTAGCGGTCGCGTTGGATATCAACGTTTTCTTCGAGCAGTTCCATAAACTTTCTCGGAGCTTTTATCGATTTTACGACCTTAACGGGAGTGTCAACATCGCGGCAGTTTATCGTGACCGTTCCGCAGTCGAAAAGGCGCTCGCCGAATGACAAATTCAAGCTCTTATCGGAAACTCGGTAAAGTTCGATCTCGTCCTCGTGGATAGAGAAGAATCCCGTCTGCGTGATGAACTTCTTTTCGGTGAGGATATAGCGTGTGAACGAAAGCGGCAGACCGAGGAACGTTCTTTTTTTGTCTGTCCATATATAGTCAAAATCTATTCTTGCCATAAAATGACCTCCATAAGAATTTTTCGCATAAAATTCACCTTAATTATAATACAATTAAAAAGATATGTCAACGAAATTCCGAGGAAACCAACTTTTCACGAAATCGAGGTCATTTTTTATGGAAATTTATATCGTTCAGCAGGGCGACACCGTTTCATCTGTCGCCGCGCGCTTCGGAGTATCTCCGCAGAGGATAATTGCCGATAATTCACTTGCGTTCCCCGATGCGACGGCGGTCGGGCAGGCGCTTCTGATACTTATTCCCGAAGTCGTTCACACCGTTCGGAGAGGCGAAACGCTCGAAAGCATCGCCCGTGACTACGAAACAACCGTACGCAGGCTTCGGCGGAACAATCTCGGTCTGACTTCGCGCGAGTATATTTACGAGGGCGAAACTATCGTTATCAGCTACGAAAATGAGCGCTCGGGAAACCTAAGTCTGAGCGGCTTTGTCTATCCGGGAGTGAATCGGAACATACTCCGTCAGGTCGCTTCGTTTGCGGAATATACCATTATTTTCGGTTATGGTTTTACCCCCGAGGGAACGCTTATCATCCCCAACGACAGCGAGGTCGTGAGCATCGCGAAGCAGTACGGTTCAAAGGTGCTTCTTAGCCTTTCGCTCATCAATGCTGACGGCAGTTTTTATTCAGGAAAGCTTGCTCCGCTTCTTACCGATACGGAGTTCCAGAACCGTGTTCTTTCGCAGATGATAGACGAAATAAAGCGCAAGGGCGCAGACGGAATGGACATCGATATGGAGTATATCCCTGCGGCGTACAAGGACGGCTTTTCAGCGTTCGTACAAAATACCGCTGACCGTCTTCACGCTGAGGGTTTGGTGCTGAACATCGACCTCGCCCCGAAAACGAGCGCAAATCAGCAGGGTACGCTTTACGAAGCGCACGATTATCCGTCACTCGGTGCAAGTGCCGATCTTGCGTTTCTGATGACCTATGAATGGGGCTATCAATTTGGTCCACCACTCGCTATTGCGCCGATAAATAACGTCCGTAAAGTCGTTGATTACGCTATAACGGAAATACCGCTTGAAAAGATATATCTTGGTATGCCGAACTATGCATACGACTGGACGCTCCCGTTCATTCAGGGCGAAAGCGCCGCCGAGGTCATAGGCAACCGCACCGCCGCGGCGAGGGCGGCTGAATACAATGTGCCGATACTCTATGACGAAACTGCGCAAAGTCCGTACTACACCTATTTTGACAGCGAGGGACGGGAGCACATCGTCTGGTTCGAGGACGTTCGCAGTGTAAAAGCGAAGCTTGATCTTATCCGTGAATACTCGCTCAGAGGTGCAGGCGTATGGAACTTTATGCGCGCTTTTCCGCAGGCTTATCTGCTTATGGAGAATATGTTTGAGCTGGATGGGTGAAATAAATTCGGAATTCTGAATGCGGAATTCGGAATTATTTTTGCTCCGTAAATTTACCGCAAAAACTGAATTTCGTAGGGCGATTTTTTTCGTCCTGCACCACAAAGTGTTATAATATAAACGAACAGCTCTGTTTTCAAGGAAAATCCTTTAAAAACAAAGCTGTTTTTTTGTCATTATTCGCGATAATTTTGTATGCCGAAAAATCGCTTTGCGATTCGGGACGGGAAACCCGTCCCCTACAATTTTACACACGTTTTACGAAACAAATCCGTGTATTAAATGGGCGGATATAGAATCCGCCCCTACGAAATTCAGTGTTTTGAATTTAATTTGCGGAACAAAACAATTACGAATTACGCATTTCTAATTCCGAATTCGTCAGAAAACGCCTTGCAGCGCGGGACGGGCGACCCGTCCCCTACATTAAATTTTCCGTATTTTTGTAGGTCTTTAACGGACGGATATGTAATTCACACCTACGATTTTCATTATAAACTAACAGAGCAAAATAATTCCGAATTCCGCATTCCGAATTTAAACTCACATTCCGTTCGGGTTCTTCTGTGTGAAGTTCCAGCTGTCTGCGCACATTTTGTCTATATCATACTGTGCTGTCCAGCCGAAGAGCTTCTTTGCCTTATCGGTGTTTGCATAACATTCTGCGATGTCGCCTGCTCTTCTGCCGACGATCTTGTAGTTGATCTTCTTGCCCGATGCTTTTTCAAATGCATGTACAAGCTGGAGTACGCTCGTACCCTTGCCCGTACCGAGGTTTACGGCTTCACAGCCCTTATGCTCGAGGTTATACTTTACTGCGCAGAGGTGTCCCTTTGCGAGGTCTACAACGTGGATATAGTCACGAACGCCCGTGCCGTCAACTGTATCATAGTCATCTCCGAAAACGCTGAGGCACTGGAGCTTTCCTACTGCTACCTGTGCGATATAAGGCATAAGGTTGTTCGGGATACCGTTCGGATTTTCACCGAGAAGTCCGCTCTCATGTGCGCCGATAGGATTGAAGTAACGGAGAAGCGCAACGCTCCAGTCGCTGTCAGCCTTTGCTGTATCCATAAGTATCTGTTCGATCATTACCTTTGTATAGCCGTAAGGATTCGTTGCAGAGGTCGGCATCGTTTCATCGAACGGGATAGGATTGTTCATACCGTAAACCGTTGCGGATGAGGAGAACACGATGTTCTTACAGCCGTTTGCGCGCATTGCACGGATAAGGTTAAGTGTGCCTGTGAGGTTGTTGTGGTAATACTCAACGGGCTTTGCGCAGGATTCGCCTACTGCTTTAAGACCTGCGAAGTGGATAACTGCGTCGATTTCATTCTCTTTGAACACTTTTTCCGTGCCCTCAAAGTCAAGCAGGTCGGTTTCATAGAATTTGAAGTCCTTTCCTGCAATTTTTTTGATTCTGTCAAGTGCTTCGGGTTTTGAGTTGCAGAAATTATCGAGGACTACGATATCATAGCCTGCGCCGAGAAGCTCAACACAGGTATGGCTTCCGATAAAGCCTGCGCCGCCTGTAACAAGGATCGTACTCATAAGATATAACTTCCTTTCAGAAATAAATTCTGTTTTTATTTTATCACCAACTTGGCTTTAAGTCAATAAGAACGCTGAAAATATACCGAAAAACACCGCTTCCCCGTGATAAAATTTACCACGGGAAAACGGTGCTTTTCCTGAAAAGGAGAGTTTGTATAAAAAGTGGGTCGAAGTAAGCTTATTCCGCGTTTTTGAGCGCTTCGCTCTTGGAAACCTTTGAAACCTTTCTCATCTGGAGGATCGCAACGACTGCATAGCAGACAAGTCCGACTGCGACCGTGACAACGTATGTCATCGGGTTGATCGAGCATGGGATATATCCCGTCATCATTGTGTAAAGGTAACCCTTGAATATCGCTTTCATTGAAACATCGATGAAAGGAACTGCTATGATAAGTCCGACAATGACTGCGATAGAGGTCGAAGCGATGTAAAGTCCGCCGATCTCGCTGTTTTTATAGCCGAGTATCTTCGTCATCGATATCGACTGGAAATTTCTCTCGATGACCTGCTTGCAGAGGACGTAAATAACGATGATATCAAACAATGCGCCGAACACTTTTAAAAGGTTCATCATACTGCCCATCGAAACCATAAGCTGGTCGGAGAGCTTTGTATAATCATCGGCTGAAATAACTGCGGCAACATCATCTTCATCAAGCTCTGTGAGTTCAACATCGGAGAAATAACCCGTAAAGTAGCCGCTCTTGTTGCCGAATGTCCTGTTGAAGTCGTCGATATTCATAAATATCGCGAGCGATGAGCTGTAGTCATAAACTCCGCCGACTTCTATCGTATAGGAGCTGTCGCGCTTGTATTTTTCGTCAAGGGTAATGCTGTCACCTGCTTTGATGCCGTATTTTTCGCTTATGCCCGTTGAAATGAGTGCCTTTCCCTCGGGGATCTCCGAATGGATGTAGCGGCTGTCTTTTTCAACGCCGTAAACGGTGAAGCCGTCCGTGAGGAAGCCTTCCTTTGAATAATCAAAGCTTGCGGAGGCGAATTTTTCCGCAGAAAGGTTGTCGATCTCGTCGGTTTCTTCATAGTCATAGAGTATATACTGATACTCGCTTATCATATCCTTGACAACGTTTGCCTTGTATTCGTCCATCATTCTCGGCATCATATCACCGAAGCTGATAAGAACTGCGCCGAAGAGAATTCCGACTATCATTACGATATATCCGGGGAGATTCGTGAAGAAAATTCTCAGGCTGAATCTTGTCATAAACGGTATCTTCGTGTTAAGGCGCATTGCCTTTTTGTTGGAATTCTTTTTAAGGTCGTGACGGAGGAACTTGAGAGGACTCAATTTGAGCTTTGAAGCAAGTACCGTAAGGTTTATTATCAGCATAAGAACTATCGGAACAACGGTCGAAAGCACGAATGCAGACGGATCCCAGACGGTTTTATATGTCGTAAGCGAATACGACCCGAGGTAAAGGCCCACGCAGAAATCCTTCATAGCTGTATAGCCGATGACATTTCCGACAACTGCCGAAATGAGCGTAACGATTATCGGAAGAAGCATATAATGTCGGATAAGCTCGCCCTTTGTATATCCCGAAGCACGGAGAGTACCGATAACACCTGCTTCGGCAACGATAGTGTTTGAAATAGTTACCGCGAAGATGAATGCAATAACGGCGATCATCATATATACCATTACCATTGTTCCCGCTTCATCGCCGCCGATATCGTCAATGGAGAAATTTACACCCTGATTGAGATATCTTGGGATATAATTATCAACGGTGATAATGTCCGTCTGGTCTATCTCGTCCTCGAATTCTTCATCATCGGGCATTTCAAAATCTTCGCCGTTTATCTCGGCTTCAACGCCGTCCTCAATAATTCCGAAGAGGAAATCATCAAGCTGAACGGAAAGGTCTTCTCTCTTCGGCTTTTCAACGGAATCGATATACCGATCCTTAAATTCGTCCTCGGAGGGAGCTTCATATTCCTCGCCTTTTATTGCAGCGGCTACGGAATCTTCGATTATCTTGAATGTGAAATCATCTGTTTCTACCGAAAGTTCGTCCTTTGTCGGCTTCTTGACGGAATCGAGGTATTCGTCGATGAACTCCTGCTCGGTAGGACCTGCGTAAGCTGTTCCTGTCATCATTGCTTCAACGGACTTTTCGATAACGCCGAATGTAAAGTCGTCAACATCTATAGAAAGGTCGGATTTAGCAGGCTTAACACCGGTTGAAGCATAGAGCATACCATACTCTTCCGCACCCTTGGTGATGTTCTGAGTTACCTCTGCGACCTTTTCTTCGATAGACTTCTGATAGATGCTGCCGTATTCCTCTGCGCCTTTTTCAATGGCATCGGTGAGGCTGTTTACCTTGTCCTCAAAGGACTTTTTGTAGATATCGGCATATTCTTCCGAAGCCTTTTCAAGCTTGTCTGTGAGTTCGTCTATCTGCACCTGAACAATTGCTTCGTCATAATCGGTGAGCTCATCTTCAATAAGATCAAGGAACTTGTCGGAGCGGTCTGCAGCTTCGATATCATCTGCATAAGCTTCGTTATAGAGCCAAGCGTAGTTGTATTTGAGGTTCTTGCTTTCGACAGCTTCAAAGCCGCTGTCGGTCATTACTGCGATAGAGAAATTGATCGAGTCGAACATCGAGTCGGTGTTGCTCTCAAAAAGTGTGCTGTAGTTCGGAAGAGCAACAAAACCCGTTATGGCAAGAGCCTTGCCGTTGAGCGTTATCGTATCGCCAACGTTGATATCGTTATTCTTTGCGAAAACACGGTCAATAGCAATTTCATTATCCTTTGTCGGCAGTTCGCCGCTCAATAAGCACGGGTTGTTGAGCGCATCGGTCTGCTTGTAAACTCTGACGGTTGCGCCCGTTTCGGCGGTGTCTTCGTCAAAATAAAAGCTGTCATAAAATTTTAAGTCTGCACCGCTTTCAAGCTTATCTTTAAGCTCATCGGGGAGCGCTTTATCGAATGTGATATGTCCGTCCTCAATGTTGTAGAGGTCGAAGCTTTCATAATACGCCGCTTTAAGGCTCTCATTTCCGACTCTCATACCCGAGCATATCGAAATGAGCAGCACCATCATAACAAAAATAGCAATATACTTTGCGGCATCTTTCGCGAACTCACGCGGCAGACGCTTTGTAAGGGGATTTCTCATCTTCGTTCCTCCTTACCAGTCAAGCTCTTCGGCAGAAAGCTTATGCTCGTTGCGGATCTCTTTTCTTATCATTCCGTCACGAAGCTTTACTACCTTGTCTGCCATATCCTTTATTGCTTCATTGTGCGTTACCATTATTACGGTCGTGTTGTACTTCTGATTTACCGTTTCGATAAGCTTCAGAATTTCCTTTGAGGTGTTGTAGTCGAGCGCACCCGTCGGCTCATCGCAGAGGAGGATATCTGGGTTCTTTACGATAGCTCTGCCGATAGAGCATCTCTGCTGCTGACCACCCGAAAGCTGGGACGGAAGCTTGTGACGATGCTCATAAAGTCCAAGCGTTTTCAGTATCTCGTCAACATCGAGCGGCGAATCGCTCAGATATGCGCCCGTTTCAACGTTTTCCTTTATGTTGAGGTTCGGGATAAGGTTGTACATCTGGAAAATGTATCCGAGATGCTTTCTGCGGTAGTTTGTGAGTGCCTTTTCGTTCATATTTTCAGTCTTTTCGCCGTTAATGGAGATATAACCCGAATCAGCATCGTCAATTCCGCCGATTATGTTAAGGAGCGTGGATTTGCCGCTGCCCGAAGGTCCGAGAAGAACGCAGAATTCGCCCTTTTCGATGCCGATGCTTATCCCCTTGAGCACCTCAACCTTGCTTTCACCGCTTCCGTAGCTTTTTTTGATATTGTTTATCTCAATAAACATTCTCTTCACCCTTTCATTCCCTTTAAGGCTTTTCCTGCCCGAAAAATTCACTTTTCGCCATTGCTTTATTAAGTTAGCATGGACTAACTTGCGTGTGTTTTTTATACCTTTGCTTTCTTTCCCGTAAAAAACAAAGGTTTGCATTAGCAATGGCTAACTGTATATTATTTTACCATATTAAGCCTTATCTAACAAGGTTTAATATACACAAACTTGAACGTTTAAGTTATTTTTACTTTGTTGGATTTATACTAATTTTTAAACTGAAAGTGTACAAAAAATCAAGCAAAAGCTCGTAGCTGTTTAACAGCTTTATATGGGTTTTGCACCGATTTTTTGTCTACACTTTGATTAAAAATTAGTATTACACGAGCGCATTACCCGAGTGTAACATCAAGTATCATCATCACCGCAAAGCCTACCGCAAATGATACCGTTCCGATGTTGGAATGTTCACCCTCGGACATTTCGGGGATAAGCTCCTCGACTACGACATATATCATCGCACCTGCCGCAAAGCTGAGAAAATACGGCATTGCAGGGATTATGAATCCTGCCGCAAGTATCGTCAGCACTGCGCCGATAGGTTCTGCTGCGCCCGAGATAACACCCCAGACGAACGCTTTCCCCTTGCTCATTCCCTCCGAACGGAGCGGCATAGAGATTATCGCGCCCTCGGGGAAATTCTGGATTGCGATGCCGACCGAAAGCGTAAGCGCCGCAGCAGCCGTCATATTCTGTCCGCCGTAGATAAGTCCAGCATAGACCGCGCCGACAGCCATTCCCTCGGGGATATTATGTATCGTCACCGCAAGCAGAAGCATTGTATTTTTGGAAAGATGCGAACGTACACCCTCCGCTTTGTCGCTGTTTAAATGCAGATGCGGAACTAAGCCGTCGATAAGAAGCAGCACGAAGATACCGATAAGAAATCCTACCGCCGCAGGGACAAACGCAAGCTTCCCCATTTTTTCCGACTGCTCTATCGCAGGGATAAGCAAGCTCCACACCGAAGCCGCCGTCATAACGCCTGCCGCAAAGCCGGTCAGTATTCGCTGAACGGTGCGGTTCAGACCGCCTTTCATAAACAATACGCACGCAGAGCCGAGCGATGTTCCGATGAACGGTATCGCAAGTCCGCGCACAACATTTGAAATTTCCATATTGTCACCTCTCTTAAATCAGTTACCTATCGCTAACTGATTTTATTATAGCATCTGTATATCTTTCTGTCAAGGGAAAATATAGCGTAACCGCAGTATTTGAACATAAGCTATTGTAGGGGACGGGTTTCCCGTCCCGCAGTCACCAATACCGTTTAAGAAGTGGGACGAGCGACCCTCCCCTACGGAAATATGGCTATTTCCAATAAAATTTCTCCCCAATAAACTTCGCCAAACTGTCCGTTTCAAAAGATAAAATCCTGCCGAAAAAATTTTTTGAAAAAAATTGAATGTTATGCTTGACTAATTAGGGGGTTATGTGTTAGAATATAAACACGGTTAGCAACGGCTAATCGGATTGAGTATAAGAAAACGCCTATCAAAAACTATGACTCCTTTATTAGTAAATGAACGGCAATTTCTATAGGGCATACTCCTTCGTAACATTTAAAGTCATATCCGCTTTGATACTGCCTTTTCCTCGTCCGTTAAGACAGTATAAAAAACCTCCCTGCGCAGATATTGCACCTGCATACAACGGAGATGCGCTGCTATCGCAATTCCGACCGCAATATCTGCAAAAAGCGGATATCATTTACCAAAAATCAAAAAGGGCACGGTTCATTTTCCGAACCGTGCCTTTTTTATAGATTTACTTTTCCTTATTGGGTAAAAGCTTTGTCATGCTCTTTGCACATATCGCCATTGTTGAAGCGTTATGCAGGAACGCTGATGTTCCCGGTGCGATTATTCCGCAGAAGCCCGTGAGGAGCAATGCAGAATTGAACCAGAGTATGAAGCGGTAGTTCTTATGTATTCTTTCCATAAGAAGCTCGCTGAGTTCACGCAGACGGACAAGCTCTTCAAGTCCCGTTCCGCGGAGGGTTATATCCGCAGCTTCCTTTGCGATATCCGAAGCGTCGCTGACGGCTGCCGAAACACTCGCTGCGGCGAGTGCAGGTGCGTCGTTTATGCCGTCGCCGACCATAACGACCTTTCTGCCGTCCGCTTTGAGTTTTTCTATCATACCGTGCTTGTCTTCGGGAAGCACCTGAGCATAGAACTCAGTTATGCCGAGCTGCGAAGCAATCATCTCCGCTGCCTTTGTGCTGTCGCCCGTGAGCATTATAACGTTCTTGAAGCCGCTCTTTTTCAGCTTTTCAACAACGTCCTTTGCTTCGGCTCTCGGAGGATCAGCAATGCAGAGTGCTGCCGAAAGCGTATCGCCGACGGCAAGATATACTACCGAGCAAGCGCCCGACTGTTCATCTATCTTCTCCTGCTGCTCCAAGGTTATATCGATGCCCTCATCTTCGCAGACAAAGTGTTTGCTGCCGATGATAGCGCGTTCGCCGTTGAGCGTTGTTGCGATACCGTGAGCAACGATATAGTTGACCTCGGCGTGTTCTTCCGCGTGGTCAAGTCCCTTATCAGCGGCAGCTTTTACGATAGCCTTTGCTACGCTGTGAGGGAAATGCTCTTCGAGGCAGGCTGCGATCCTGAGCGCCTCGTCCTCGGAATATTTTCCGAACGGGATTACCTTTTCGAGAACGGGCTCTGCGTTTGTGAGCGTACCTGTCTTGTCGAATACTATTGTATCCGCCGAAGCAAATTCTTCGAGATATTTTCCGCCCTTTACGGTGATGTCCATATCTGCGGCTTCTTTTATTGCCGAGATGACGGCAATAGGCGTTGAAAGCTTTATCGCGCATGAATAATCGACCATAAGCACGGAAACCGCCTTGGTGATGTTCCGTGTGAAGAGCAGTGCAAGACCGAAGCCGATAAAGCTGAAAGGGACAATGCTGTCCGCAAGCTTTTCCGCACGGCTCTGAACGCCTGCTTTGAGGTTTTCCGAATTGTCGATAAGCTCTATTATCCTGCTCAGTTTTGTACCCGAGGAGAGCTCTCTTACCGTAACGGCAACGCTGCCCTCTTCGACTACTGTGCCAGCAAAGACCGAGTTTCCGACCGTTTTCATAACAGCGAGCGGTTCGCCCGTCATTGCGGCTTCGCAGATATAAGCTTCACCCTCGGAGATCTCACCGTCTACGGGGATAACGCTGCCCGTGCGGACACGGATAACGTCGCCCTTTTTCAGCTCGGACATTGGGATAAGCACATCTGCGCCGTCCTGAACGAGCCATACCTTGTCGGCTTTTACTGCAAGGCTGTCTGCGAGTGCGGCCTTCGTTCTTGCTCTCGTATAATCTTCGAGAAGTCCTGAGATATTCAGCAGGAACATTATCGTGCCTGCGGTCTTGTAGTTCTTCTGGATAAGGCAAGCTCCTATCGAAGCACCGTCCAGCACATCGACCGTGAGCTTTCCGTCAAGCAGGGTCTTTATGCCCTTTAAGACATATTTAAGTCCCTTGTAAATGATGATGTACTTTCTTATGCACATCGGCAGAAAAAGCTTTGAAGCGAACTTTTTCAGTGTAACATCAAGGATACTGTCCTTGAATTCGCGGTCTATCTCGGCGATGCTGTAGTCCGAGCCAACGGGGATCATCTCCATTTTTCTCGGGTCAAGGCTCGAAACGAGCTTTATTACATCGCTTCGCGAACCGTCTTTATAATAGATAAGTATGCCGCCGTTTTCGCTGCGTATCTCCGCATCGGTAACAAAAGCTTCGGACGTGATGCGCTTGTAGATGCTGTATTCCAGTTCCTTATCGAACGCAAAGCCGCCGCAGCGGAATCTTATACGGCGCGGTTGGTCATAAACTATTTTAAAGTTCATTAGTCATCAAGTTCTTCCTGATCAATTCCTGCTTCGGTCTTTGCATCATAGCAGATGTCCGAAGCTTCGTCCTTCATATTCTGGAAAGCTTCCTTTGCATCGTGAGAAAGCTTCATTCCCTTTGCAAGTCCCGAAACAGCGAGCTGACGGGTCTTCTTAGCTGTGAGGATCTTCTTGCCTACGATAACTGCTGCTGCACCGCCGAGAGCGCAGAGAAACTTCTGATTTTTGAAAATGTTAGCCATAATAAAACACTCCTTGATTTATATTTTTGACCGAAAACGCCCGAAAAAGCCAAGTAAAGCCTTATGTTTTCAGGTCTGACATTTTTCTGTATCATTCGATCAAAATTTCTTACTAAAATATTATACTAAAAATTTTTTTCTTGTCAAGAGTTC